>ULIZ01023537.1_pt1 | contig 10887 bp, 7 predicted proteins | sample 1950601 | NCBI WGS metagenome assembly ULIZ01 (sample SAMEA4835456, study PRJEB28245) | human gut metagenome | biome: gut microbiome; material: fecal sample | place: Denmark | collected 2008 | reverse complement strand
TATATTTTCAAGTTTGGATGTGTTATCTGCTCTAAATTATCAACACTTTTTGATAACGCAATTACATAAAATCCCTTAGCAAGTAATTTATTAACCACTTCTAAGCCAATTCCCTTATTTGCACCTGTCAATAAAACTGTTTTCATAATACACCTTCCTTCTATATATGCTTCAAGATATTCTCTATTGCAATTGTTGTTTTTGTTTTTCCTATTAATACCATCTTTGAATACATAATAATATCTGCAATAACCAAGTCATTAACATTTAATGTTTTTCCACTTTCTACGCAATCAATACAACAACTATACATTTCTGGCACCAAAGCTTCACTTGAACCAGAAATTCGTTCTATTTGGACGTTGTCTTCAAAATATTTTCTTGCTATATTTTCAAATTCGGTCACACAAGTTAATAAATCCCCGCCATAATTTTCGCTTTTAATTAACGCTATTTTTGTATCACACCAATCTAATTCTTTTATACGTGTAACTGAAACTCCTGTTTCAACAATCCACTCATCTGATGTAATTCCATAATCCAATTTACCACTTTCCACCAAAAAAGGAATATCTCTATGTTTTAAAAAATAAAACCTGAAATTTTCATATCCTACTTTTAATTTTCCATCAATAATTGAGTTTCCTGTGAATTTTTCAACTAATTCTTTAGACTTATTAAACACATTTCCTTTAGGAAGCCCAATATTAATTACTTTATCACACTTTTGTATATCTCTACAATCTTCCTCATGCATATCTCTGATGTATACTCCTTTCCATTTCCTTCAGACCACTCTCTCGTTCCTTGAATAAGTTCTTTTCTTATTACTTCATTTTCTAATATAAAAAGTATTTTTTCTTCCAACTCACTTATATTTCCTATTTCAAACAACAGACCATTCACGCCGTTTGTAATTATTTTCTTTGATGCCTCGTTATTTGATGCAATTATAACTTTATGCTTAAACTCAGCCTCAAGCAATACGGAACTAAAATTGCCTTTCATTCGAGCATCAATAAAAACATCCGTACTATTTAACAGTCTCCCAACATCTTCTCTAGAAAGATAATCTGTAAATACAACTTCATTTTTTAATCCTAACTGCTCGACTAAATTTTGTAATCTTAAGTAATTAACATTATTATCATCATCATCTTGTCCTGCAATATACAATTTACAGTTGCCATGCTTTTTTACGACTTTTGAAAAAGCCAAGATGATACCATCTATTCCTTTTTCAGGTGTAAAACATGAATTAATGGTAGATATCACAACTTCATTTTTGTCACCATTAACAAAATCGCCTTTCGCTAATACTTTTTCATCTAACGGCATCGGACAAATATCTATTTTGTCACCATTTATCCAGCAAAACATGTCTGTAACTTTATTTTTCATCATAGAATCCGAAACAATAATTTTATCTGCATTTTGATAACTATACTCAATAAATTCTTCTAAAATCCCACCAAGTTCGTACCCGATATTTAAATCTCGCCCAAAAGACGAGACAACTACTGAAGTATTTATAAACTTTTTAAAAATAACCGCCATATAACTATTTATAGATGCATAGTGTGCATGAATTATATCAATTTTCCCCCATTCTTCATATATTTCTGTCAAAGCTTCTAAAATACCTTCACCCATTTTAAGATGTTGAATATTTTCAATTGGTCTATCATCAATAATCGGATGAAACAAAAGATTTTTTTTTACTTTTATGTTTGCTTTATATTCTTCATTTATATCTTCCGGAACACAAATGCCTAACATATATACTTCATGTCCTTCATTCAATAAGTATTTAAATAATTCTTTTGCATATATAACACTTCCTGAATTATATGACAAATCAGCAGAAGGAATAATCACAATCTTCATCCCTATTTCATCTCCTTTTATATTTCATCTATCAATTGCTCTATACACTCTTTTTCAAATGAATCTAGCTTTATCCATAATATTTCTCTTTCAGAAAATCGTTTTACCAACTCATCTTCTTTTTTTAAATATTCAACTATCATCGTATTATTCTCTGCCATATAGTCGCAAACTTCTTCTTTTAAATCATAATTACTAATTGCAGCCGAAAAATTTTTCAAATAATAATATTTTTCATCTATAGTTAGTGTTTCAATGTGTAACTTATTATTTTCGGAATTGCCTTCAACCATAATACATTTCTTTATGACGCCATCTAGAATAAAATCTTTTTTTTCTAGTTCATATTTTTCAATACTATTTTTTCTCCTTCTTACCCACGAATTAACTCCCCATATATAATCATCTTTCACCATGCAATGTGTATTACTCAATAATTCAAAATTTCTTTCACATAATTTATCGGCTAATGTAGTTTTTCCACTTCCACCTTTGCCTAGCAACACAACACACATACCATCTCTTATATCTCGTAATAGAGTTGCTTTCAAGTGCAAAATATCATTATCCAAGCACGCCTTCGTAAAAATGTACTTTACTACAAAGCTCCAAAAAATTTTATCGTATAGCTGCTCATTTTCTGTATATATGTGAATATCATTCTGACAAATATGTAACTTACATGGTTCGCCAACATTATGTCCCAAATAAATCCCTTTCTTCATTTGTGTGGCTCTATATGTTGTATCAACATTTTCAAAATCCCACCCTAAGTAAACATTATAATTAACTTCTGAAAAGAATGTATTATACCTACCACTATTTAACACCCCTCCACATAATTCCTTATTTTTTGAATAAACAGTTATCGTTCCAAATGGTAAATTAATAATTCTTCTTACTTGACTTTTTTTCATACTAATCATCTCCACGATACATTATATAGTTTTTTTTCACATTAATCAACTTCTTTTTCATCAACATAATATATTTTACAATCAAAATTCCTGTCAAACATTGAAACTACAAGCTTTCAATTTCAACACCTATTTTTTGAATAGCTTTTAAAAAATAACCACTATTATAATAGCTACATTTTCTATTTTTCAGTCATCTTATTAATTTAGAACAATATCTCTATATCAAATAAAAAGGCGCACCACCTATCTCGATGATACGCCCCACACATATCCATTCCTATCTTCTATCTTGCCTTTTCATTCTTCTGAACATCGACTTTCTTCATCTCCGGCTTTATTTCACCTTTGCTTTCCTTCATATAAGTCTCAAAAGCATCCGCTCCATACTCATATTCCTTTTCAGATACCAAAGCTACAGGATGAGGCTGAATGGACACAGTTTCACTTTCCTGATGTGTCTGCTCATACAGTTCATCCCATTTCTTCTCCATCTTCTGAATCTCCACATCCTTAGCCAGATTATCCACCTTATCAATAGCTGCATCCAGATGAAGCTCCAGATTCTGATATACTTTCTTCTGCCATTCCCAAGGCTTGCGGATGACTGCTACATTTGACTGTGCATATTCTTTCTTGGAATAATCCACCTGCTCCTTACCTGCAAGTACACGGAAACTATTCGCCAACTGCTGATTCGCCATTCGCATTCCCTCACCAAAGCCATCAATGCGGGCAAGTGTCTGGTCTGTCTCAACAATCCCCTCACGGACATTCTCTCTGATAGATTCAAGCTTTTTCTTTACACCAAAGAACTCGGATACCTTATTAAGTGCCTCTTTTCCCTTCTGCTTTACTGACTTTACGATTTCAGAAGCCTTATTGTGCATCTCTTCCTTGACTTCAAAGAGTTTCTCCTTCATCTGCTGGCATCTTGCCTGTGCTCTGTCTACCATTTCCGATAAGGTCTCTTTCAGGGATTTTGATGCCTGCTGTTCCTTCATCTCCTGCAGTTCCTTACGCATCTGCACCAGCTCATTTGTCATCTGGTCAAGCTTGCTTTCAAGCATATCCACATAAGCTGCACTCTCAAATACATCTGCCGCCTGCTTTGGTCTCCCATTTGCCTTTAGCAGTTCCATAAGTTCCATGATCATTTCATCTTTTGTCATTGATTTTTTCTTTTCTTCCATAATGTCCTCCAATCCGGGCAGCCTTATGGCCGCCCGTTCTTACTAATCTACTGCTCATTAACGAAAGGGAAGCGGTTCGCCGGATGCTTTCATAAATCCGTCTTTATCCTGCGACTGCTCCTTTCCCTGTTTCTGTGACTGTTCCTTTGCCTGCTCCTGCTGCTTTTCCTTCGCCTCCGCATAAGCTCTCTCAATCTCTGAATAAAGCTTTTCACGGAATTCCTTTGTTACCGGATAGCAGATGTCCTGATAAATATCCTTGCCATTCTCGTCTTTCTGCTTGGTCTTATAAGAAGGCATCGCCACAAATACCTTTTCCTTGCCCTGAAGGATATTCACATTGTTAACGATAAAGCTGTCCTCAAAATAGATTCTGGCAAGTCCACGGATATTACTGCCTTCCCTCTCATATGGTGTAACCGTTACGGAAAACTCCGGTGGTGTCACATCCTTTTCTGTTCCTTTCTCTGGCTGTCCCTGTGCCTGCACTCTTTCATATTCCTCAAGGATATTGCCATAAAGCTCCTCGCGGAATTCTGCGGTGATAGGATTGCATACATCCTTGTAGATTGCAGAACCATCCTCACTTCTTTCATTGGACTTGTATCTTGGCATGGATACAAATATCTGTCCCTTGTCCTTGTTCTCCACGATTGCGATATTGGTTATCTTAAATGAATCGCCAAATACCACAGTGGCAAATCCTTTCACATTTCCGTTTTCTTTTTTCACTTCATTCACTTTAATTGCATACTTCATATACATTTCCTGACAGATAATGGTGGGGAAACCATCGGTTCTGTCTTTTCCTTTCTTTATTCCGTTTTGTGTTCTTCCCCATCCTCCGGTACGATAATCTCGCACTTTAATACTTCTATCTGGCTGATGGAAAGTCTGCCATTCAGCCAGTTGTAAAGAGTTGCTGTCATGCCGTCCTGTTCAAAGTAGATATATTCCGTTCTGTCCGCATCTGCCTCATATACTACTGTCACTGCCACATCCGGCATGAACATCTGCTCCTCTTCATCCCAGTTACATAAAATTCCTTCGTGAAGCTGCAAGTTAAGCTGTGGCAGAAATACCCACCAACCGCTGGCAATCAGCTGTGTATCTTCCTCTGTCACAGCTATATCATCAGCCACATCTATGAGCCTTTCTTCCATTTCGCTTATTATATGCTCTGCTTCTCCTAATCTGCACTTAATCTTCATCTGCCTCACCCTCTTTCACTGCTGGCACACAGCGGCAGACAAAACGCTTTGTCCCTCTGTTAGCACAGGTAAGAAGGGTTAAGATTTCCTCATCCGACTGGTTTTTGACCGTATTGTCATACGGACCGATAATACAGGTGTCTGCCACCTCATACATATGGACTTCTCCCTTCTTATCTGTAATCTTTACCTTATCTCCGGCTGACAGCTGGTTCAGGTTGGTAAAGAATGTGCCGTTTCTGCTGCCGTTATGCCCGCATAATACACAGTTTCCCTTTTCACCAAGCCCCGCAGTTTCCGTCATATGACCAATGGCATACCTTATCTGCGAATTGCCTGCTCCCTCTAATACCGGGTATCTGATATCTATGGCTTCAATCTCAATAATGCCAATGACATCTTCCCCTGAAAGTAAGGCTGCATCTTCTTGACTAAGGGAGGTCTGCTTTTTGCCTTCTTCTTTCGATTTTTCTGTCTCATCTTCATTGTCCTCCAGTGTCTTTTCAAACTGTTCTATCAGCTTGTCTGTCTCATTCTGACCATGAAAATGGTAGTAAAAAGGGACTGCCAGTAAAGCAATCCCTGTAACGATACATATACTCACAATTATTCTTTTTATTTTCTTTCCCATATACTGACCACCTCCATGGTCGAAACTTTGTTAACTTATTTCATTGCAATTGTCCACTACAGAATTATGCGAAAACCGCATAATTCGTACGAAAACATATCGGTTGCAAGAGCAAGCCCATCAGTGAAACTGATTTTGCACGGGCTTGCGTCTCGTAACTATGAAGGTACTGAATAGTTACGTCACCTTTTATATCCGTCCATTCCTGTGCGGTATGGACTTTTCTCCTCTGCCACATTGGCGGCAACATCCTTATCCTCGGACGCAGCAAGGTCCACATCCTCTACCTTGCCATTTTCAAGGTCAAGCTGGGCATTCAGCTCATACTGTCTTGCAATCTTACTTTTCAGCTCTTCCTCATAGGCAAAAGGCTTTTCATACTCTGCTTTGGATGCTTCCATGTCAAGCTTGTAGGATTCGATCTTCTTCTCAAGGAAATCAATGTTCTCATCAATGCCGTTGAACAGATTCTCAAGCTTTACCATGTTTCCAACAGGACTTGTGGAAAGCTCTGCCTTGTACTCTGTCCTGCCACGAAGCACCAGATAATTGACACCCATGAAGTTTTTCTCTACCAATAATTCAAATCCCTTGAAACTGCCTATCGGGGAAGTCTCGCCGGTCTTACATTTTGATACTGCTTCAAGCATACTTGTACCGCCATCGGTCCGCTCTGTGAATGTCACATTTCCTACCGTAATGGCAAATTCTGCACTGGTAAGAAGTGCCGCATCCCTTGCCTTCAAATCCTCCCTGACACAGACAAGCTTTTCCTCCGCCGCTTTGATAAGCTTTGGAAAACGAATCATGAAGTTATCCTGCAGCGAGTATCTCTGGCTGTCATAAGATGCCTTTAACAGCTTTAATCTCTGCACATCATTATCAATCTCCATCTTTTCCTTGATCATCGGGTTACCGGTGGCAACCGCCTTAATCTCTGCATAGGAAAGTGTTGCCTCATCTATATCCTCGCAGGTTCTTGATACCGACTTACTTGTCATGACCTGACTGATAAAACGCTGCTTATTCTCCACAAGACTCCAGCTGTATGCATCAAAGGTCTGTTTCGTGACATATCTGTAAACTGCTACCTCATCATTTTCATTTCCCTGTCTGATACCACGACCTTCTCTCTGCTCAATGCTTGAAGGCTTCCACGGGCAGTCTACATGATGCATTGCCACAAGGTGCGTCTGGACATTTACACCGGTTCCACACTTATCCGTTGAGCCGATGAGTATCTTTTTCTTACCTGTCCTCATATCCTTAAAGAGTGCGTCCCTCTGTGCATCGGATTTTGCGTCATGAATAAACGCTATCTCCTCTGACGGGATTCCTCTTTTCACAAGCTCTGTTTTCAGGTAATTATAGACATCAAACTCTCCGCAAAGCTTGTCTTCGGTTGCTGTCTTCTTCCAGTAACCATCTGAAAGCATATCCTCCGACCAGCTTCCCTTCGGCGTTCCAATATCAGAAAAGATAAGCTGACAGCCGATCTTTCCTTCATTTGCTGCTTTCTCATATTCCGCAAATACATTTTCAACTACCTTATTGAGCTTTCCATCCACATTGTTGGGTGCTGATGCTTCCAGCAGTCTTGCATCCGTACCAAGTAGCCTTGCCTCATGGGTGATTTTAAGGAAGTTATCCTCTGACGGGTCTACACCGCCGCCCCTGATACGCTCTGCCCTTGCCACGAAATCCTCCATGACCTGCTTTACATACCAGTCCGGCTCACTTTCCACAATGATATACTTCCCGCCCCGGAGTGCCGGAACCGGAAGGTCTAACATATCCTTTGTCTGCACATCTGCCACTTCACAGAAGATATTCATAAGCTCCGGCAGATTGGTAAACTTATTGAATCTGCTCTTGAAACGGAATCCGCTGCCTTCCACGGTAAGCTCCAGTGCTGTTGTCACTTCGCCGAAGTTTGCCGCCCAGGAATCAAAGTGATAAATTCCCATCTGTTCCAGGGCTTCCTTCTGAAGATACAGCTGCATGACATACAGCTCACACATGGTATTGCTGACCGGGGTTCCGGTAGCAAATACAATACCTCTTCCACCATTCAGCTCTGTGATATACTGGCATTTTAACTGCATATCCGTAGACTTCTTTGCCCCGGAACTGCTGATACCTGCCACATTGTTCATCTTTGAAAATATGGCAAGGTTCTTGAAACCGTGCGCCTCGTCTACCATGATGGAATCGATACCAAGCTCCTCAAAGGTAATCAGGTCATCCTTTCTGCTCTCCTCCGTAAGCTCCTTAATCTGTTCCTCTAATCTTTTCTTCTGCGCCTCCATCTGCTTGATGGTCCAGCGTTCTCCGTTATTTTCCTTCATTTCTGAAATCGCAAAGGAAAGCTCGTCTATCTGCTGGTCTATCATTCTGGCTTTACGCTCCGGTGAAATTGGAATCTTCTCAAACTGAGAGTGCGACATGATAATACAGTCATAATCTCCTGTTGCAATTCGTGAGATGAACTGCTTTCGTCTGCTCTTTTCAAAATCCCTTTCGGTTGCCACCAGAATGTTTGCTGACGGATAAAGCCTTAGAAACTCACTTGCAGTCTGCCCGATAAGTGATTTCGGAACAACCATGACAGTCTTATTGGCAAGTCCGAGCCTTTTCTGCTCCATACAGGCAGCCATCATTTCGAATGACTTACCTGCTCCTACACAATGTGCAAGAAGTGTATTTCCACCCATAAGAATACGGGCAACCGCATTTTTCTGGTGTGGCTTTAATTCAATCTCCGGATTCATTCCCGGAAACTGTAAATGACTGCCATCATACTCACGAAGCCTTACATTGTTGAAGGTCTCGTTGTAATAGCTGACATACTTCTGTCTCCGCTCCGGGTCTTTAAATATCCACTCCTTGAAAGCCTCCTTCATCAGGTTCTGCTTTTCCCTTGCAAGCATGGTCTCATTTTTGTTGACCTCATAATGATATTTGCCATCTCCTTCATCAATACGGTCCTTGACTGTTACGGTTCTTAAATTCAGCGTACTCTCAAAAATAGAATAAGCGTCCATCCGGCTTGTACCATAAGTCTTGGTAGCTGCCACTGAACGCTTATCTAATGATTTATTTTCTATAAACCATTCCATATTCACTTTGTTAAGATTAAGCTGGATGCCCGAATTATAATACTGGCTTCTTACCGCCTGTGCTCTTCTTGGTGTGCCTAAAAGCTCATAAATGAATCTTTCATAATCCTCTTTCTCAATCCAAGTCGTACCGATACGGACATCTATCTCCGAGGCATCAAGGTCTTTTGGCTGTACCTGCTCCAGGGCTGATACATTGACTGTAAACAGTGCTTTTTCTTCCTCAGAAAGTTCCGGATTCTCCACCATGGCTTTTGCCACACGAAGCTTATCCCTCACATTTCCTGACAGGTACTCATCCGCAGCTTCCCATCCGGCGTTTGGATTGTTTGGATTATAGCCGGAAGGATTAAGAAATATCAGTCCCTCAAGCTCCTTAATCATCTTCTGTCTCTCAAGGTCTGCTTTCAGCTGTTCTGACAGGTTTAGTTCATTCTCTGGATTTTCAGTCTTCTCAGAAATCTCCTTGATTATATCACTGATGTCAGGGTGATAAATACTCTGCATATAGGCAAGATTCACTGTACCAAACTCATTGATGGACACATTCAGTGCTTCCACCGCTGTCTCCACCCTCTCGATGGATACCTTTGCCTTGATGGTCTGCTTATAAAACATATCTGCCTTTTTCACATTTCCATCTTCGTCAATCTCCTCCAAAGAGCAAAGAAGCGGATAATCGCTGTCATCACGGAATGCCCTGCTGTTTCCCTGTGAATTGATGCTTCCATATTTGTCCACGAATTTATCATATCTTTCGTTAAGAAGCCTCTGCACATCGGCAAGTTCCTCCTCGCTGCAGCCTTCTGTCTGGATATCTATCAGATGCCTTGTCACGGTTCGGATTTCATCAAGTGCCTTTATCCTTTCCTCCACAGTAGCTGACACCTCCCTTCTTACCATCTGGGAGTTTTCTCTGAAATAAAGTTTTCCATCAACGAAACAATAGGAAAAGTTTCTTACATCCGGGTCTGCCGGGATAATGTCCTCGCTCTTTTCCTCCTCTTCTGTCAGACGCTCAAAGTCAGTAAGCTGTGTCTGCATATTGCCGATTGCCTTATTCAGTGCTTCATACATATTGAAGTTCGAATCATCATTGACACAGACGGTATATCTGCTGTCCTGTCCGTATATTTTTGTGTCGTACTGCATACGACCAAGAATCATTTCCGGGTGTTCCACAAAATAGGAATTAACTGCAATCCCATCCTCTGTATATCCCAGATGCACCCAGTCCGGTTCGATGTCAATCTTTTTCTCCCTTTTCTGAAGGAAAATAATATCACTGGTTACTTCCGTTCCCGCATTGTCCTTAAATGCAGTATTAGGAAGTCTTATCGCTCCTATAAGCTCTGCCCTTTCTGCCAGATACTTTCTAATTGTAGGATTGCTCTTATCAAGTGTTCCCTTTGTGGTAATAAATGCCACAATACCGCCCGGTCTTACCTGATCAAGTGCCTTTGCCAGAAAATAGTCATGAATACGGAAGTTGTACCTGTTATACTTCGGGTCATATATCTTATAATCCCCAAAGGGTACATTTCCAACTGCCACATCAAAGAAGTTATCCGGATACTGTGTCTGCTCAAATCCTCCCACTTTTATATGGGCTTTCTGATAAAGCTGTCCTGCAATTCTTCCCGAAATATCATCAAGCTCCACACCGTACAGATTTGCTCTCTGCATTGGTGTGGGCAGACTTCCGAAGAAGTTACCGATACCCATACTCGGTTCTAAAAGATTTCCGTCACGGAAACCAAAGTTCACAAGTGCCTGATTGATACAGCTGCATATTACAGGCGAGGTATAAAAAGCATTGTTTACGGTTGCTCTTGCAGCCACATACTCATCCTCTGTAAGCAGTTCCTTAAGCTCTGCATACTCCTTTGACCAGTCATGATTCTTATCATCAAATGCCTGTGGGATTCC
>ULIZ01047870.1_pt1 | contig 10913 bp, 10 predicted proteins | sample 1950601 | NCBI WGS metagenome assembly ULIZ01 (sample SAMEA4835456, study PRJEB28245) | human gut metagenome | biome: gut microbiome; material: fecal sample | place: Denmark | collected 2008 | reverse complement strand
TCCGTCAAGTTTGTCATCGTGTTTGTTCAAAATCACATGAATACGCTGGCAGCCGAAACCACCAGCGCATGGTATCTGATTTTGAACAGAAAGCGGCAAACGCTTCCTATTTATATTTCTCAGCTTTCGTCACATTTGCCACGCCCCCTGACGATGGGAACACAACAGGTCTCCGCTGGCGCGGATGTCATAACTCCGCAGCATCGTTCGTATCGTGTGCCGCAGGGTTCCCCCCCAAGTCTTTGGCGGGCCGTGAGGAACACCTCCTTAAAATTTGCGCGTCCCCTTTCAGAGGACGGTGTTGAAAAATAAGAGGCAGAAAACGGATGGCTGCTGGCACAGCTCCACGGGAATTTCACCCCGGCCCATGCTGATGGGTGCGGCGCACGATGCTTTGCGGGCGTCCAATGCGCGAGTATCTTTGACCTGTCTGTATGTCATCGCCCGCAGAGTGCCGCGTCCGCTTTGCGGTCAGGTGGGTATCGCTCGCTCCCGGAGGGGAGGTCATGGCGCACTGGCCGTATGGCTCGATACAGGACAGAATGTATCCGTCTGCCTTATGCTGCGCCGGAGGCCTCCCACCGGGCTTTCTTTGTCAAGGAGCTATAACGGGACGCCGCGTGGAAAGAGGAACGCGCAGCGCCCGGCCCTGGATTAGCTCAGGTCAAAATCCAGAATGGAAATAATCAGCTTTGCTTCCAGCCGACCGCGCAGATCTTCGTCCACCTGGGGACGGGGATAGCCGTCAGGGCCATAGCTCGTCCGTGTAGACAGCGCGGCAATGTAGCCGGAGTAATGCCGGACTACCCGGTTCACCGCTTCGGGGTCGCCTCCGACAGCGGCGGCGATCACCGGGTAAGGGATCAGCGATGCCCGCGTGCACGCAGATTTAGTCATCCGCTTCACCTCCCATCAGCTCTGTCAGCAGCCGATAGGCTTTATGCCTGCGGGTATTGACCGTCCGGCGGGGCATGTTTATGTACCTGGCGATCTGTGCGTCGGTCATCCGCAGGAACCAGTGCATCATAAAGATTTCCAGGTCCTCCTGGGACAGCCCCAGAAGCGCCTCGGCCAGCCCGTCGTCCTCGATCAGGATCACGGCCCCTCCCACAGGGAAGGTCGTGTATTCCCACGGGTAGCGGTCATATACCGCAAGCTGGGCCATTTCTGCCTCGGACAGTTCTTCCAAAGATGTGAAACGCTTCTGGTGCCGGCTGATCTGGCGATAGCCGTTGCACGCCTCGCATTTCAGCACCTTCTTGCAGTAGCTGTCAAAGGCGTACTGCTTGTGCTCGTAGTGGCGGTCAGGTTTCAAGTTCTCACCTCCCTTCGTGCCGGGAGGCAGTTCTTTTCTTCCCCTTTCGCTCACTACTCGTTCACGAGTGGTCTGGTTTGGCCAGTTTTCGGGATCTATCTGAAAAATTTTTTTGCCGCTCATAATTGGCTCCTTTCGTTTCGTTCGGGTTGACAGGCCGGAACGAAACGGGGTGGGGAGCGGCAGCCCACGCCCAGGCGCTCAAAGAAACGGGTTTTGTGAGATATGAGCCACAGTATATAAAAAGCGAGCCATAACTCACTTTCGTGAGCATGGCTCGCTGCTGCGTTATTGGAATATTTTTCGTAGTGGCATGGGCATCCGCCGTACAAACGGTAAACCCCGCCTTATTTTGACCTCCTTTGTGTTGGCGCTCTCATCCATATCCCCCTTTACTCCGAAATATGAGTTGTAACTCACTTTGCATGAGCTGTATGGTTATTTATATGAGCGGAAGCACACCCTACAATGATGTAGAGGTGATGTGTAGTGAACAATCCGCTGGATCTATTTGCATGGAAGGTGCGGTCAGAACGGAAGCGGCAGCATCTGACGCAAAAGCAGTTGGCTGAACGCCTCGGTATGAACCCTCGCACGATCATAGATTTGGAGACCTGCCAGAGTAATCCGAAATTTGAAACGGTGGTTCTTGTCGCCAAAGAACTGAATATCAGCGTGGACGCCGCCATCTTCCCGGAAATGATAAATCAGACAGTCTCGAAAACAGTTGTGGACTTCTTTGCCGGGAAAAGCGAAGCAGAGATCGAAAAATTTATCGCGCTCTGCAAACAGGCGGAAGCCTTCCAGAAAGACGAGTAACGCGGTCGGGTTCGATGTGCCCGGCCGCGTTACTGTTTCACCCGTTTGCTATGCGGGCAGTTTATTATTCTTTTGTTTTGTAAGCATTTTTCGGATGCTCGAAGGACTCCTGGCTGATGACATGCTCCATCCGGCAGGCGTCCTTTTCCGCCGTTACCGGGTCTACACCGGCCTCGATCAGCCGGTCGGTAAAGAAGCGGTGCTTTTCGTAGATCTGCTCCGCCACTTCCCGGCCCACATCGGTCAGATGCAGGAAATAGTCGCTGTCCATCGTCAGGAAACCCCCGTCCCGCAGGACGCTTACTGCATGACTGATACTCGGTTTTGAAAAGCCCATGTGTCGGTTCAATCAACAGAGCGAACCATGCCTTTTTCTTTTTGCAGCATCAGCACAGCCTCTAAATAGTCCTCGCCCGACGCATGAATCTTCATTCTATCACCCACTCACATAATCCCAGCATTTGCAAACTGCTTGTTGTAAACCTTTTTTGCAATAACTCCGACAATTATTGAGATAACTACGGTTGCGGCAATAGCAAGAACCATAAACCACGGAGAAGTCAAGGTTGATAATATCTCAGCATAATTTGCGGACATTTCTTCGGATGCCTCTGAAATGGCATAGTCAGAGAATACCCATACATACAACGGAGAACCGATATTGCTTAACGAAAGCAGGATATAACTCATCACGATACCTTTGTAATTCTTATATCCGGCCCATTTCCGAATGATTTCCGCTAAAATAGAACAAACAATCAAGCTCCCAAGCAACAGATTCGCAAGCTCCCCAAAAGCCACGAAAGCGATTGCTACAAATAGGTTCATAATGAGAACCACGCCTGCTTTCGGCACTTTTGCCATAACATACATATATGGAATCCATGCCACGAGAGCAATTAAAGCTGTTACAAACAGATAGAGCAATGGGTGTATGCCGCCCATAATCGTAGCTGCCAAAACCACAGCAAAGTAAATGACGGAAAATACGATTGTCAGACCTAAATCTCTTAACTTCCAGTGTTGTTCCATAAGATTTCCTTTCTATTTTCCTTGCTGTAATTCAACAAGGTGTGCATATAGACCGCCCTTTTTCATCAGTGCAGCAGGTGTACCCATCTCACTGACCTTGCCGTCGTCCAGAACCACGATCTTATCAGCATTTGCCACTGTCCTCATGCGATGGGCAATCACCATGACCGTCTTATCCTTCAGCAGTACCGACAAGGCATCCTGTATCAGTGTTTCACTCTCGGCATCCATAGAAGCAGTTGCTTCATCAAGCAGGACAATGGGAGCATTTTTCAACAGGGCGCGGGCAATCGAAATGCGCTGACGCTCGCCACCGGACAGGGCGCTGCCGTTTTCCCCGATGTTCGTCTGATACCCTTGAGGAAGACGCTGGATAAATTCCTCGCATTGGGCAGCTCTGGCCGCAGCCATAACTTCCTCATCAGTGGCATCGCCCCGGCCCAGCCGGATATTCTCCATGACAGTCTCATCAAAGAGCATGACATCTTGGAATACAATGGCATAATTCTTGAACAGCGTTTCCGGTTCTACCGTTTTGACATCCACGCCGCCCAGGGTAATGGTTCCGGAGTCCGCATCCCAAAAGCGTGCTGCCAGCTTGGAGGCGGTAGACTTGCCGCTGCCGGATGGGCCTACCAGCGCCGTGACCTCGCCTTGTTTTGCCACAAAGGACACGCCCTTCAAAACCGGCTCCTCATTGTAGGAGAACACTACATTCTTAAACTCAATGTCGTAGCCCTTGTTATTGCAGACATTGGTGCCGGTCTGCTCCGGGGTCGCATCGATCTGCTTCATCCGCTTGACGCTGACAAGGGCAGAGAACACTTCTGCCATCAGCATGAAGCAACTGGTGAAGGGGTCATAAATGCGGCCTGCAAAAAGCAGGAACAGAATGAACATGGGGATGGACAACGAGCCAGTCGTTACGAGAATACCACCCACCAGCATGACCGCCACAAGGCCAAACCGAAGGATAAATTGAGCCGTGGTCGTAGCAGCACCGGGAGCGATCTCGTTGCGGAAGGAACACTTCACCACATAATCCAGCTTCTTTTCCAGGCCCTCCAGATATTCTTCTTCACGGGAGCAGGACTTCAGCTCCTGGATGGTATCAAGGTATTCCTGCACACCGTCATAGGCAGCTCTCTTGGCATCCATGTTGGCGCTTTCGGCATTGGACTGGGCTTTCTTTGCCGCAAAGACTACCAAGGCTGCCACAGGGACCGGCACTACGATGCAAAGGCCCATCCGCCAGTCAAGCACCAGCAGGCCGATAGCCGTTATAATAAACATAAAAATCGTTCCGAAGAGTTGCGGGATCGCATTGGAAAATACGCGCTCCAGAGCCGTACAGTCCCCCATGATAGTGGTGGTCAGGTCAGAAAGATCGCGCTGGCCAAAGAAGGACAGCGGAAGTTTCCGCAGTTTCTCCGCCAGGACAATCCGGCGGTTGGCACTTTCCTTATACGCCACAGTATAAGTTTTGTTGTACTGGAGCCATTGGGTCAGAAACACAATGATAAACATGACCACAGTGCCGCAAATAAACAAGGCCGCATGATCCCGCATACTGCTTTCCTGCCCGGAAATCACATTCAGCAGTTCCCATATCACCATGACCAGCAGGCTGACCGGGGCAATCAGGCACAGATTGCTGAGTGTAGTGGCTGCAATTCCTTTATTCAAATCTCTTAATCCCTGATTGCTCAGGGCAAACATCCGTTTCAGCATACTTTCACCTCATTCCCGATGTGCCACTTGGTAGTCTTTGTGTAGTTGCTCCACATCTTGGCGTATTCGCCGCCCTGTTTCACCAGCGCGTCATGGGTTCCGCTTTCCACCAATTCACCCTGCTTCATTACCAGAATGAGATCAGCGTCCTGAATGGTGGAGAGCCGGTGTGCGATCATAATGACCGTCTTGCCCTTGACCAGCCCTTCAAAGGCTTTCTGGATCTGTTGCTCGTTCTCCGGGTCAGCGTAGGCGGTGGCCTCATCTAAGACCACGATGGGGGCGTCTTTCAAAATGGCGCGGGCAATCGCAATGCGCTGTGTTTCGCCGCCGGAAAGATACACACCTTTACTGCCCACCACGGTATCGAGGCCATCCGGGAACTTCTCCAAAATATCATCACACTGGGCCAGACGCGCCGCCTGCAAGACCTCATCCCGTGTGGCGGAAGGTCTGCCTGCCCGGATATTTTCCAGAAGGGTGTCCTTGAACAATTTGGGGTCCTGGAATACAAAGGCAACCATCTTCATCAAGTCAGCATGAGGAATTTCCCGAATGTCCACACCGCCGATCTTGACTGCCCCCTGCTGCACATCGTAGAAACGAGGAATCAGGCTGGCCGTTGTGCTTTTTCCGGAGCCGGAATGCCCGACCAATGCGGTAGTTGTCCCAGCCTTGGCCGTGAAGCTCAAATGGGATACCGCCGGATGGTCCGTATTTTCGTATGCGAAGGTCACATTCTCAAAGGACACATCATAAGTCTTGGGATGTTTGGGTGCAGAAGTCTCCACCTGCGGTTCGGCAGTCAGAATCATGTCGATGCGGCGCATGGACTCCTCCGCCTGCATTTTGTAGCTGGTCATATACATGATCTTATTGAGCATGACTGCACAAGCAGGAGAGAAGATCACATAGAACAGAAAACTTTGCATAAATCCGATCAGGTCGTTGGAAACAAACCCGATAATAAGCGCCGTAGGTACCAGCACCAGGAAGCTGGAATTGATGACTGAGTTAAACGCCACCATTCCCTTTTTGCAGGACATCGTGTAAGCCAGAGCAAACTTCCGGTAGGATTTGATGGCGTCATTAAACTTGGTGATAGATTGCACTGTCTGTCCGAACACCTTGACTACCGAAATGCCCCGGATGTACTCCACAGCCTCATGGTTCATCGTTTCCAAAGAGTCCTGGTAGGTCTGCATGAATTTCATGCTGTCCTTCCCCATGAGGGACCCCTGTAAGAAGAAACCGATGCCAAAGAGCAGCAGGAGAGGGATACCTACACGCCAGTCAAAGACCAGCATCAGCACCAAACTCACGATCATCGTGACCTGCGCGCCCACCAAGTCGGGGAGCTGGTGAGCGATGAAAGTCTCAGTCTGAAAACTGTTGTCGTCAATAATCTTCCGAAGTTTTCCGCTGGGATTGGCGTCAAAGTATCCCATAGGCATTTTTGCGAGATGTTTCAGTGCCGCCATTTTCAGGTTTTTCTCTGTGTGGAACGCTACGACATGGGAGCAGAGCAATGCTGAGAAATAAAGGAGCAGACCAATCAGCTCCAGCCCCAGAGCAAGCAGGCCCCAGCGAACAAGACTGTTCGTGTCTAACGGCGTCCCGGCAAATACGCCCACCAAGTCACGCGCTGCAAAGTAAACGCAGAGGAACGGTCCAAGGATAAAGGCCGAACTGATGCCGGATAGAATGCGGGAAACAGTGAGTAGCCCACGATGTTTTCCCGTGAACTCCATCAACCGTTTGATCCCGCCGGATTTTTGTTTCATGGATACAAGACCTCCTTATCAATTCTTTGATTAGTTATTGTTAACCTCTTGATTTAAGTGTACTGCTTTCGCTTGGCATCGTCTACGACCTATCAGGTATGTTATACTCCAATCGGGCCAAGCGAAAGGAGCAGGCCCATTTAATCGGCCTGCTCCTTTTGTCAGTTAATTTGAATGGCTCAATTCAGATGGATATTCTGAACGGAAGTAAAGCTGGCATCGGTGGGGAAGGTATAACTTGCTACCGCATCGCTGTAAATGGCAAGCTGCCGGGTATAGATCAGCGGCGTAGTCAGGCACTGGTCTGCCATAGTAGTCAGGATGGTGTTGTAAATTTCCTGAATACGGGCCTCATCAGTAGCAGAGTCCAGTTCGTCTACCAGTGCCGCCAGCTCTGGCTGGGACGCCCCGATCTGCATGAGGATGGGGTCCATAGAGGTAGACGGGTTGATGTTGGTAATGACCATAGCCGGGTCATAGTAGCCACCCTGGGTCTTGAAGATGGTCAGGCCATAGTCACCGCTCTGGATCATGGCATACCAATCCATCATTTGTGCGGATTGCGGGGTCAGCTCAATACCGATTTTGCTGGCCTGGTCGCAGATGTAGACAACCATGTTGTCATCAGAGGCGGTGCCGGTTTGATACATGAAAGCGGCGGACAATTTGACTCCATCCTTCTCACGAATGCCATCGCCATCGGTATCTACATAGCCAGCCTCATCCAAGATTTGATTGGCATGATCCAGATCAAAGCCGTACACTGTCTGCTCTACATCGCAGTAGGGCAGGTCACGAGAAAAGAAGGTATCTGCCTTGTCGAACAGGCCACCGTAGATGTTGTCTACTACGGCATCCTTATCAATGGCGGAAGAAATGGCCTCACGAACCACCTGGTCGCCAAAAATCTCACTGCTCAGGTTATAGCCCACATAGTAAGTCTGCAAAGACTTTTCATCGACTTGAGCGCCATATCCATCCGTCTGCTCCATCTGAGCATAGCTCTCGGCAGAGACATTCTTAATACCGGAGAGGAAGTCCACCTCACCATTCTGCATGGCTAAAATTTTGGCATCGTTGTCGGGGATGTACTTGATAGAGAAGCTATCTACTTCAGGTGCTTCTCCCCAGTAATTGGGATTGCGGACGAAGTTCCATGTCTGCCCGTCATTGTCCCCAGCGTACATGTAGGGGCCGGTTCCATAAGTGGCGCTGCGGAAACTCTCCTGCTTGGCAGTCAGATCCTCATTGAACTGCTCGCTGGATACGATGCCGAAGGGGTTAGCAAGGCACAGTTCCCGGAGGGTGTTGTAGTAGGGCTGGGTCAGGTGCAGCTCCACCGTGTACTCATCGGTGGCTACCGCATCCTCAATGATCGTGGACAGGCGGCCATAGGAGCCGTTGTACTGGCCCAGGTTGACCGGAACAGCCAAAATAGACTTTGCCACATCCTCGGCGGTCAGGTCAGAGCCATCAGAGAACTTGACGCCCTGCTTGATCTGGAAGGTATAGGTTTTTCCATCCTCGCTCATGGACCAATCTTCGGCCAGCACACCCACGACCTCGCCCTCGGAATTGTACTCAAACAGGGTGTCATAGAAGCTGGTGAGATAGTAGGTAATGTCGTAACCGGAGGAGGATACCTCTGGGGTGAGGATGGTGTAAAAATACTCAAAGCCCCAGCTCTCCGCCAAGTTCAGATGTACGGCCTGAGCCTCGGCGTTCTCCTTCGGGTTCTGGCTGCTCTCTGTGTTGGTGCCGGTGTTGCCTCCGCAGGCGGCCAGAGATACCGCCATGACCGCCACCGTGAGCATAGCGGCAATTCGTTTCAGTTTCATTTCAAATCAATCCTTTCTTTCGTTTTATCATTCCAGTCTGTTGAAGTGTTCACTAAACCGCTTGCCTCCAAGAGCATCCTGCTGTATGGATCGTGAAATACAGAATAATCACCGGAGAACGCGGCACGCTCTACCAGATTAGAATTTCGCATGACAAAAATCTCGTCCGCCACGACCACTGCCAACTCCATGTCGTGGGTTATGAAAATCAGCGTAAAACCAAGCTGCTGTTGCAGGTCTATAATTTCATCAATGATTTTCTTCCGCAGCGGTAAGTCAAATCCATTGGTGGCCTCGTCGAAGATCAGGCATTGCGGCTCAGCGGCCAGTGCCCTGGCGATTGCCACCCGCTTTTGTTCTCCGCCGGACAGTTCTGATGGAAGACGGGTATAGTAGTCCCGTGATAGATTGCAAAGCTCCATCAAGTTCCGGCAGCGTTCCCGCCGTTTCTCTTTCTCCATGTGGAAAAAGCAATGCAGCGGTTCCTCTATGGATTTCCCCACCGGGATCTTGGGGTCCAGGGCAGATGCGGAGTTCTGCTGAATAATCTGCACCTTCCTGAAATGTTCTTTCCCGGCTCGTTTCCGCCCATAGACAGGTGCGCCATCTACAAACACGGAACCGCCGCTTGGCCGCTGCAATCCCGCGATCATCCGCGCCAGCGTTGTTTTGCCCGAACCGGACTCTCCAACGATTGCATACCGGCCTCCATCACTGAAATGGGCGCTCAATGGGGACACAGCAGTAAACAGTCCTTTTCCGCCAAAGCCGTCAGAAAAAGAACAACTAACCTCTTTCAGTTCAATCAAGACATCTCCCTCCTTTCCAACCGGCAGGCGTTCAACAGATATTTTGTATAGTCCTCTTTAGGGGTGTTTAGTATCTGCTCTGTCTTGCCCTGTTCGACAATCTGTCCGCGATCCATCACAAGGATGCGGTCAGAAACCGAGGCAGAGCGCAGGTCATGGGTCACGAACAGCACAGACATTCCATCTTTACAGAAACTTTTCAGTTCCCGCATCAGCCCGATCCGGTTGCAGGCATCAATGGCCGTGGTCGCTTCATCCGCTACTAAAAGGGCGGGCTGGCACATCAGCGCCGCCGCGATCATCAGCCGCTGGAGCATTCCGCCAGACAGTGTGAAGGGATAACTGTTCAAAATCCGCTGGGTATCTTCCAGCCCCAGCTTCTGCAAAATGGCGGCAAACAGGCGCTGCATTTCCTGCCTCGGCGTTTTTCCATGATGGAGCAAATAGGTCTTTTCCATCTGGCGCCCTACTCGGATGGATGGGTTAAAGGCGGTCATGGGGTTCTGCATAATCAGGCAGATTTCTTTCCCATAGATGGTCTGTCGCTTTCGTTCCGGCAGGTCGAGCAAATCTTCTCCTTGGAACAGGATTTCGCCATCAGCGCGGTAAGTGTTCCCCAGCAGTCCCATAATTGCTTTGCAGATAGTGGTCTTTCCCGCGCCGGAGCTGCCAACGATGGAGAGCATTTCTCCCTGGCCTAACCGAAATGATATATGTTCAGCTACGCTTTTCTCGGAAGTTAAAGAGATATTCAGATCTTTGACCTCAAGCAACACAAATATCATCCTCCTTCCCAATGGCATCCCGCAGGCCCTCGCCCAGCAGGTTGAAGCCCGCGCAGCAGACGATAAGGCAGATGCCCGGATAAATCAGGAGCGCAGGGTTTGAGTAGACACTGTTTCGGGCCTCATTGAGCATCGCACCCCATTCCGGGGTTCCGGCGATCAGCCCCACGCCCAAGAAAGCAAAACTGGACACCGACATGATCGCTGTTGCAATCCCAGTGGTGAAGTACACCACAAACTGCGGGAACACATTTGGGATCAGGTGGCGAAGCACAATGCGAAGGCCAGAGGCACCGGCGATCCGGGCCGCCTCAATGTATTCCTTTCCGCACTCAGTCTTTGCATAGGAGCGTACCATCCGCAGAAACCACGCTAACATAGAAATCCCGATGGCAATAATGACACTTGCCACAGAATTATCCACCGCCGACACCAACGCCATCGCAATGACGATGAGTGGAAAGGCCATAAGGATGTCGCAAAGTATCCGCATGACTTCATCCAGCAAGCCGCCTTTATAACTGGAATAGCATCCCACGAACAGCGCGAAGGCGGCCAGTACGATCAGTACCGGAATGGTCAGCCCCATAGAGTACCTTGCTCCATAGAGAAGTCTTGATAATTCGCAACGGCCCATTTGGTCACAGCCAAGTGGATACTCCGCAGAATGCGGAGCGTTCTTCAGCGCAAGGTTTGTGGCATTCGGATCATTGGGAGCCAACACCGGGGCCGCCAGTGCCATAAGAATAAAAATCAGGATCAGAGCAAGTCCAACAATGATTTGTCCTTTTCGTCTCATG
>ULIZ01049745.1_pt1 | contig 10948 bp, 8 predicted proteins | sample 1950601 | NCBI WGS metagenome assembly ULIZ01 (sample SAMEA4835456, study PRJEB28245) | human gut metagenome | biome: gut microbiome; material: fecal sample | place: Denmark | collected 2008 | reverse complement strand
TCAGCAGGAATGCCTTCGAGTATCTGTTTCTGAAAATCTGTCATTTCCGTGAAGTTTAGTAATTAATTATATGTGTTCTTGGCGAAAAATCGTTTAGAAGTGCCCTGCGTCGGACATTTCCAAACGATTATATTGTCTAGCCGATGTTCTTGTTGACTGCGGCAAGGATTTCAGCCTCTTTCTCTGCTGCCTCTTTTGCGATGGCTTCTGCCTCTGCAACGAGTTTGTCGGCAAGAGCGCGGTCCTGGAGTCCTGCAGCATTGATCCTTACATTGAGCTGTGCTCCTCTTACTGCTGCCAATGCTGCGAGGGCGCCGACTCCTGCGTCTGATGCTGAAGCAGGGTTTCCGGTCAATGCCATCGCGAGGGCTACCGGCATTGCTTCTAGCGCGGTCTGCATTGTTCTCAGAGGAACCTGGGTTGCGTAGAGAGTCGCTTTCTCCATGGCTGCAGCACGTGCTGCTTTCTCTTCGTCACTGCCCTTTGGCATAGAGAATACATCCATGATCTTCGCGAATGCGGCGGTGTCCTCATCTACGAGTTTCAGCAGGCGTTCCATGACATCATGTCCCTTTTCCGCCCAGTCGGAGAACTCTTTCCAGCGTGCATCCCAGCCGCGTTTGTGGGCTGAAAGGTTAGCTACCATTGTTCCCAGTGCTGCTGCGAGTGCGCCCATGTATGCTGATACTGAGCCGCCTCCAGGTGCTGCTGACTCAGAAGCTGTCTCTCTTGCGAATCCCTTGAGTGTCATTCTGATAAGTCTTTCCTTAGCAGCTTCTGCAGCCTCGTCTTCCATCAGGAATTCGATGACTTTCTCTCGTGGGTTGAAAGGCTTGAGGTCGCTGAGGCCCAGTGACTTGACAGCTATCTTGATGATTTCGTCCTCGCTGATTCCGAGTGAACGCTCCTGTTTTGCGAGATAATATTTGCCGGCCTCGATGAGAACGCGTTTAGGTACAAGTCCTACGATTTCAGTTCCGGTGACACGGAGTCCTCTTGCCGCTGCTGCTCTGCAAACCTCTTCGAAGGCCACGTGGAGCGGAGTTGCGTTCATGTCGGTAATGTTCATGGATACCTGGGCGATGCCGTATTCCTCGATGTACCAGCCGATTGCCTTGCAGCCCTTCAGTGTTCCAGGAATCCAGATGGTCTTTCCGTTGTCGTCCTTAAGAATCTTTCCGGTGAGGCTGCCACCCTCTCTTGCAGGACGGCCTTTCTCTCTGACATCGAATGCGACTGCCATTGCGCGGCGTGTGGATGTGGTGTTCAGGTTGAAGTTGACCGCGATAAGGAAGTCACGTGCTCCGACATTGGTAGCGCCAGCCTTGGCAACTGTCTCATTGTACTCGCCAGGGCCGAAATCCGGTTTCCTCTCAGGATCATTGACCTTTTCCGGCAGAGCCTCATATTCGCCTGCGCGGCATACTGCGAGATTTTTTCTCTCCGGCTTGTAGGCTGCTGACTCGTAGCAGTAGCAAGGAATTCCGAGTTCGTCGTAGATCCTTTTTGCGAGGCCTCTGGCCATTTCCGCACATTCTTTCAGTGTTGTTCCGGCAACTGGGATGAGAGGCAGTACGTCCGTCGCTCCTGACCTTGGGTGTGCGCCGTGGTGATGTCTCATGTCGATCAGTTCGGTTGCTTTCTTTTCGCCCTGGAAAGCCGCTTCGAGTACCGCTTCCGGTGAACCTACGAATGTCACCACTGTTCTGTTGGTGGCCTCTCCTGGATCAACATCGAGTACTTTGACGCTTTCCTCTCCGTTCTCAGTGGAAACTTTTGTTTCGGTTATTGCCTTGACAATCTGGTCAATAACTTCTTTGTTCCGACCCTCGCTGTAGTTCGGGACACATTCGATGATTCTTTTCATATTATCTGTTTAATAAAATATTTTGTACAAAAACTGTCTTGGAAATGTTTGTCGTGTCAGTTCATCAGCCTTTTCGCCCGGTCATCAGTTTGTCTTGCGCTCTACTCGAAAAGACTTTGAAACGTAAATTTAAGCATTTTCTTATAAAACGTATAAATATACGCAGTTTTCTGTAAAAAATGAAGAAAATTCAGCTAAATTGCTTTATAACTGAATTTTCTCGAATCATCGGAAATATGCCCGGATGCAGGTTATTTTTTGAAGGTTACTAATTGTCCTCGTCAGGAGCCGTGCCCCGTCTGAATATCTTGTAGCCTATCATGGCCATGGCGATGCTCATCAGCGGGCTGAGGATATTGAAGAAGCAATATGGCAGATAAGTGATGGTCGGCACGCTCAGGATGGTAGCCTGTGTCATACCGCAACTGCTCCACGGGTAGAGAGGCGATGTGACAGTCGAAGAATCCTCCACGGAGCGTCCCAGCAGGCGGCTCTCATAACCGCGTTTCGCATAAATGTCCTTGTAGATGTCTGACGTAAGGATAATCGAAAGATACTGGTCCGAAATCACGCCGTTAAGGATTACGCCGGTTCCGACAGTCGAAGCCACCAGGCCGGTGCGGGTCTTGGTCATCGGCAGGATCAATGATGCAAGGTGATGGAGCATTCCGCTGGCTTTCATGCATCCTCCGAAACACATCGCGCAGATAACCAGGTACACAGTGTTCAGCATTCCGAGCATACCCCTCGATGCCACGAGCTTATTGACCTCTTCGACGCCGGTATCCACTGAAACAGAATCATATATGGTCTTGACAATGCCGGTGAACATGACTTCAGCCTTGCACAGTGTTCCGCCGATTCCGAATGCCTCGAGAGTCTGGTTGCCTATCTCCGTCACGATGTGCGGCTGGAGAACGATGGCGCAGCCTGCCGCCAGTAACATTGATATTCCCAATACCGGCAGCGCAGGCATTTTCTTGGCGATGAGGATTCCGGTCACGACCGGGACTATGAGCGTCCACAGCGAAATATTGAACTTCGACGACAATGTCTCCGTATAGACCGAAATCTGTGCGGAGTCGTTCCCGCTGTGCAGAAAACCGAGCACCAGGAATATTGTCAATGTTAGTGCGAATGACGGTACCGTGGTGAGCATCAGGTACTTGATGTGCTTGAAGAGGGGAGACCCTGAGATGGATGCCGCCATCACCGTCGTGTCGGAAAGCGGTGAGATCTTGTCTCCGAAATATGCTCCGGATATGATAGCGCCGGCAATCATTCCCTCACTGAAGCCCTGGGCTTTTCCGATACCCATGAGGGCCACTCCGATAGTCGCGATAGTGGTCCACGAACTGCCGATCATCACGGAAATGAAGGCGCAGATTATACATGCTGTCACCAGGAAAATTTTCGGGGAGATGATTTGCACACCATAATATATAAGGGACGGCACGGTTCCGCTCATTGTCCATGTTCCGGAAATGCCGCCGATCATGAACAAGATAACGATGGCCGTGGTCACGTCTCCGATGTTGCTCCTGATGGCGTCCTCGAATTCCTCCCACGGCTTCTTGAAAAGCCACATCGCCAGCCATACGCAGATTCCCGCTGAAAACAGCAGTGCCACTTGGCTTGCGCCAAGAATCGCGTCGCTTCCGAAAATGGTGATGTTCAATGCCAGTAGAATGACCAATACCACGATTGGTACCAATGAAATGCAAGTTCGAATTACAGATGCTTTCTTCATTCCGTATAATATTTTAAAGTCATGAAGGCATTCCCTTCATGAAAACAACAAATGGTAATCTATGTCCGTCTTGGAGATAATAAAAATATCCCCGCAAGTCTGAGTTGCGGAGAGTATTTTTGCAAAGGTAGTGAATAATCGGGATTAATACCTGATTTTCATCTCATAATTCCACTGGTCGAAGTAAAGGTTCCCTCCGTCCCACTCTACTTCGCCTCTCTGGAATAATGACACATTTTTGGCAGGAAATAGCATTTTCTTGCCAAAAATGTATTACTTTTGTGCTGTCGAACAGATAAGAATGACAATTACAGATCATATCGTATATTATGCAGCTCTGCAGCGTGGACCTTTCCGCAGGAAGGACCTTTCCGCATGGCTGGGCGAAAAGAGGATTCCGGTTGGCAGTGGTCTTCAAACACAGCTGGACCGCTTGGTTGCATCCGGTCGTCTCATTAAAACCGGCTGGGGAGAGTATCGTCTAAGTGACAGTGCAAAGCCCCGTTTGCAACTCGCTCTAAAGCCGGAAACAAAGGAATTGGCCCAGTACCTGAAGAAGCGCTATCCGCTGGCTGATTTCTGTATTTGGGATGCTGCCAGCGTTATTCCCTTTATGCTGCATGTGCCTAACATCAAGATGGTCATCGTTGACGTAGAGCGTCTGCTTGAACAATCCTTCCCGGATGCTATCCGCGAGAAGTATCCGAATATGATGGTTCTTCCCAATCCCACTAAAGAAGAGTTTATCAAGTTCGGGAGGACCAGGGACTGCATCATTCTGCATACACTTACAACAGAGGCTCCGATTGACACCTTTGAAGGACTCTCCGTACCCACAGCGGAGAAAATGTTGGTGGACATTTTCCTTAATCCGGAATTCGAATTCCTTCAGGGAAGTGAACTCACTCGTATATACCAGGAAGTATTCTCTGATTTTGACATATCCCGCAGCCGGCTGCTCCGCTATGCGCGGCGCCGTTACTGTGAAGAAAAAATACAGCATCTTATTGCCCGCATAACCCCTTAGAACAATGATTGACCCTAAAAGCCGAAGCCTGGAATGGATTGAACAGGCGAGTTCTCTCATTCCTAATATCGCAGATACTGCCCTTGTGGAGAAGGCCATCCGTGCCCTCTCCTTACTGGAGTCCCTTGTCCGGTCCGGATGTCCCTTCGTCTTTAAAGGAGGTACTGCCCTGATGCTGCATCTGGATACTTCCCGACGACTGTCCATAGATGTTGATATCGTATGTCCTCCGGGGCTGGACATTAGGGAATATATTGGGAAGTATGGCAGTGAGTATGGCTTCCTTGAGGCCACCGAGATTGGTCGTAATTCCAGAACAGGCGTGCCCAAGTCTCATGCTGAGTACCGCTACGCTGTCACGTACCCTTCTGGTCGCCCTACAGATAAGATTCTATTGGATGTCTTGTATGAGGACATTAAATACAACGAGGTTGTGTCTCTCGCCATCAAGAGCCCACTCCTGAAGCAGGAAGGAGAGCCGATGATGGTACAGTGCCCCGGCTTGAAGGATATGCTTGGTGATAAACTTACGGCTTTCGCGCCGCACACCACAGGCATCCCCTTCTTCAAGGGAGAGGATGAATTCTTTATGGAAATCATGAAACAGCTCTATGACGTCAGTTCCATCATTGACAGAGTGGACGACCTTACCGAAGTCCGGAATACCTATAGCCAACTTGTCCCTATCGAATTAGGATACCGCAAACTTAACCGGCTCACCGAGGCCGATGTCCTCAAGGATACTTACGATTGCGCCCTGAACATCTGTTTGCGCGGCGCTCTGGATAAAAAAGAATATGGCTATTACGCGAAAGGTGCCAGAAGTGTAAACAGTTTCATCATCCCGGAGAATTACAATGCCGATATCGCCATCCGTGATGCTGCTAAAGTGGCATACCTTGTTCGTCTTATCCAGACTGGCAACAATCATGTAAAGCATTACAAACACGAAATGGATGAGGAACTTGCAGACGCCCTTATACAGAATCGCCAGTTGAACAAACTGAACAGCATTAAGAAGATAAGCCTGGAAGCATTCTTCTATCTGTTGGAAATCGAGAAGACTACCTGATTTTCATCTCATAATTCCACTGGTCGAAGTAAAGGTTTCCTCCGTCCCACTCTACTTCGCCTCTCTGGAAATCAACGGTTTCGCTACGCGGATATTTCTTTTCCGGGATAAACTTGCGGCCGAAATCGTTGTTTATGACGAGCCTGTAGGCATCCAGGGCTCCCATGTAGGTTTCCCCTCCGAAAGACTGGTCCACAGGAATCCATCCGTAGCCGTCAATCCAGATTTCAGCCCAGTCGTGCAGCCCGTCATTGCCCGGATGCATCATGAATCCGCTCTGGAATCTGGCCGGGATACCTGCTGACCTGCAGAGAGTTATGAAAAGAAGACTGACCTGGCCGCAGTCTCCGTGTCTGTTGTGGAGGACATATTCCGGAATGTTCTTGATTGTCGAATACTCGCGCGCTGACGCCCATGGGAAGTTCGCGTCAATCCAATCATAGAAGGCTTTCGCCTTGAGGACAGGTTTGTCAATGCCTTTGCACAGGGAGTCTCTGAGTTCCAGGATTCTCGGCGAGAACAATATGTGCGAATCGCGCTCCTTCGTATATTCTTTCGGAGCAGCACCCTTTTTGCCGGACGGACCAATGCCGGTTTCCGTATCATCATCTGTGATGCCGAGAGGTATCCATTCGGCGCATGATTCATATTCGAATTCCTCATAGAAGACAACCGGCCAGCCTGCGGACGCCTTCGCTTCCATATAAAGGGAACTATGTGCGCTCCGGTTTCCTGAGAAGGTCAGTTCTTCGGCATTGGCCAGCTCGGTCCTGAAATACAACGGGTCAGAGGAATCGGATGGCCTGGAAGTCCAGCCGGCCTCGATGAACTTTACATTTTTCTGTCTCGGGACATCAGTCCTCGGGTATGGCAGCCAGCAACGCACAGTCTCTCCGTCCGGAACGGCGTCCGGTTTCACAGTCAATGTGTATCTGACTCTCATTTTGTGCGGCTTTCCGAGATACTTGTCGCCGGACAGGTAGCCTCCGGCCTCGTATGTGACTGCATTGTCATCGATGGCATTGACATTCACATTGGCATTGGCCTTCATCCTTTTCCTGACCGCTTTTGCGGCATTGGCGATGTCTTTCTTGCCGATCCGGTAGGCTTTGTCCGGCTCTGCGCCGTCAGCGGCCTCTTTTATCGCGCGGCAGCTTTTGTCGATGCGGAAGAGGCTCGGGCCGGCATTGCGGAAATACCGTGTCTCGCCGTTCAGGGTCAATGCTTCCAGACAGCCCTGTCTGGTCCATGAATCTATCTGGTCTTCAGTGACATCCGGAATGTATTTCGTGATATATTCCTTCATGTCGCTCCTGGTCTTGCAGAAGTCGAGTTCGACCCTGTGCTGGAGGTCGTCTTTCCAGCTGTAACCGCTTTTGTTGCCGCAGCTGAGTGCGAGGGCTGCGGTGGAAATTGTCAATGCTATTGTTTTGAGTCTCATGGCGTTGTGATTCGTGTTACGGATAAAAACTGACGGTGTTCCCGAGTGGTGGCGCCCGGTAAGGCTGCACAAAATACAAAGTTAACATTCAAGGAATAAAAACCAAGGGGTGAGAGAGCTGCATCCATATACGTATTGTCAAATTGTCGAATTAATTTGTCGGATTGTCGTAGGATTTGTGACTTTTAATGTTTACCTTGCAAGTGCAATCTAATGCAGATATAATTTTAACAAACTGCTTATTATCTTTTGGCAGCATCGACTTTGCTGCTCACGTTCTCGTGTATTTCTTCGACTGGTCCCGATGATCCGGAGACCGTCCCTCCAACAGTTCCTGTCGTGACTACTGCTGATTTTACAGACCTTACGACCAGCTCGGTCAAAGTCGGCGGAGAGGTCAAGGAAGACGGCGGTGCTGAAGTTACTGCACGCGGTATCGTGTATGGTGACCAGGCCAATCCTACTGTTGAGGCTTCATCCATTACCGATGAGGGAACGGGAACAGGTGTGTTCGAGTCTGAACTTTCTGAGCTGAAGGCTTCTACCACATACTATTACCGTGCTTATGCCACAAATAAGGCCGGTACGGCATATGGTGAGGAAAAAACCTTCACGACAGATATGGCCGAGGCTCTCACAATCGCCATCAATGATAATGTATCGCTGGAGATGGTGCTTGTAAAACCAGGTACTTTCGCTATGGGCAATCCGCAGTGGGAAGCAGGTTTCTATTATGAGGGACCTGTGCACAATGTGACATTGACAAAGAGCTACTACATAGGCAAGTTTGAGGTCACCCAGGCTCAGTGGACTGCCATCATGGACTCTAATCCAAGCTGTGACATAGGTGACGATATCGCCGTTCATCAGGTCAGCTACAACATGTGCCTGCAGTTCGTTGAGGGACTGAACAAAAAGACAGGTCTGACATTCTCCATGCCTACAGAGGCACAGTGGGAATTTGCGGCCCGTGGAGGCGTGAACTCCAAAGGGTATATGTATGCCGGAAGCAATGATCTCGCCGAGGTCAGCTGGTCAATGACTACTTTGGCTGCAGAAGGTATTGAATCGACAATGCCGGGCGGCAAGAAGAAGCCTAATGAACTCGGACTCTATGATATGAGCGGTAATGTAAACGAGTGGGTATCAGACTATTTCTATTCTTCAGGCTATGAGGCAGGTGATGCGACTGACCCTACCGGTCCGGCAGAGCCTTCGAGCGAAGCCAAGGAAAGGGTAGTCCGCGGAGGTTCAGGTTTCCTGGATGATATCTTCTGCACAGTTTACAAGAGAGTGGGAACTTTTACTTCAGACAATGCCGGAATGGACTACGGTCTCCGTCTTGTACTGAATAATGACAAATAACATGTCTGGAAATAAAAAGTTATTGCTGAGGTCAGCCGGAAGATTCTTTCTGGCTGGCTTTTTTGTGTTCTCCGCGTCTTGTTCGAAGGGCCCGGAAGAAGAACCTGATACTCCGCCTGAAAATGAACCTGGCTTGCCTCAGGTCCGGACTGCCGGAGTTGCGGATGTGACGGATGAAGGGGCGACAGTGTCCTGCGTCCTGGTCTCCGACGGCGGCAAAATATTGCTCGAGAGGGGAGTGGTTTATGGTACGGAAGAAAATCCTACCCTGGAGACTGGAACCAAGGTCAATGCTAACAGGGGTACTGGAGAATATTCCGTGGAACTCGGAAACCTTTCTGACTGGAAAGGCTATCATGTCCGCGCGTTTGCGACAAATAAACTCGGCACGTCTTATGGAGAGGATATGACTTTCGAGACCCTGCCGAAGAAGGTGCGGACCATCAATCTTGACGGCGTTGTTTTCAAGATGGTCTATGTCGAGGGCGGAACCTTCAGAATGGGAGCCGCCGATGACGATGCATCAGCGGAGTCGTACGAAAAACCTGCCCATAATGTTACTCTTGACAGTTATTATATCGGCTCATGCGAGGTGACCAATGAGGTGTGGAATATGGTGATGGAAGGCCGTGCACCTACACCGCTGGAACAGAATGACAGATTCAAGCCTGTGGGACAGAAATCGTGGTCTCAGTGCGTAGAGTTCATTGATAAAATCAGCAAGCAGACCGGGATGAATTTCAGTCTCCCGACGGAGGCCCAGTGGGAATATGCCGCAAGGGGCGGAAACAGGCAGGAGCATTATCTGTATTGCGGAAGTGATGACGTGGATGAGGTCGGATGGTATTACGCCAATGCCGCGAGTAATGTCATGATTGTCGGTACTAAGAAGCCTAATGGCCTCGGGCTATATGATATGACGGGCAATGTGTTGGAGTGGTGCGCTGACTGGTATGGTCAGTATTCTGCCCAGGATCAGGAGAATCCCGTATGTGATGTGAAAAATCCTGAAGGCTTCCGCGTAATGCGCGGCGGTTCCGTTGTCAATGATCCTGGCTGGTGTCGTCTAACACACCGTTTCGGAGGGAAATTCGACAGCAACATGTATTTCGTGGGCTTCCGTCTGGTGCTCAACAAAAATAAACAGGAATCGGCCTGATTTTGTGCATTTTCGTTACAAAATGCATGGATTTCCAAAAATAATGCTTGCCTTCCCGTCTTTGACACTTCGATTTTAAGATATGAATACCCCAGAACGCTGTAATGGCGATTCTGGGGCTTTTTCAATTGTGCAGGTATGCAATGAATTGGCGGAGATTTCACGCCGACAAGCAGTCGGCCGCGGCGGAACTCACTCCGCACAGTTTCTAAATTATATGTTGTTTATAAAAATATTTTCTAAAACTTAAACTTAAAATTAAAAAAAAATAAAAAATAATGGTGGATTTAATAGAAAATTGTATATTTGTGCCATAATTAAATAATATTGTAGTTTAATATGGTAAATGTAGATTTCAAAGAGATAGCCTCGCGTTATGAGAAAGAACTCAGGGAAAACTGTCTTCCTTTCTGGCTTGAGCATTCTCAGGATAAAGAGTACGGCGGATATTTCAGCTGTCTCAATCGTGACGGGTCGGTTTATGATACGGACAAGTTCATCTGGCTTCAGGGTAGGGAAGTATGGATGTTTGCGATGCTCTATAATAATGTAGAGAAAAACCAGCAGTGGCTCGATTGCGCAGTCCAGGGCGCTGAATTCCTGAAAAAATACGGGCACGACGAGAACTGGGACTTCTATTTCTCCCTTGACAGGAAAGGAAATCCGCTTGTTCAGCCTTACAATATCTTTTCAAATACATTCGCCTGTATGGCATTTGCGCAACTTGCAAAAGCTACCGGCAATGATGAGTATGCGCAGATTGCCCGACGTATCTTCGGACGGATTCTCGAAAGGCGTTCAAATCCTAAAGGCCAATGGTGCAAGGCGTATCCGGGTACTCGTCCGATGAAGGATTTCGCTCTTCCTATGATTGTCTGCAATATGGCCCTCGAAATAGAGGATATTCTCGAGGATAAGTCAGTTCTGGAGCAGACTATCGACACTTGTCTGCACGAAGTATTCGACGTGTTCTATAAGCCGGAACTCGGCTGCATGCTGGAGAATGTCTCTTCAGTGGATGGAGCACCTCTTGATTGCTTTGAGGGAAGGGAAATCAATCCGGGCCATGACCTTGAGGCTCTGTGGTTTATGATGAATCTCGGAGTGCGTCGGGACGACAAGGCATTGATAGAAAAGTGTGTGGAAATCGCTCTTAGCGTCATTGAACGCGGATGGGATAAGGAATTCGGAGGAATATACTATTTCCTTGATGTTAAGGGAGTTCCGCAGCAGAAACTCGAATGGGACCAGAAACTCTGGTGGGTGC
>ULIZ01086788.1_pt1 | contig 11143 bp, 9 predicted proteins | sample 1950601 | NCBI WGS metagenome assembly ULIZ01 (sample SAMEA4835456, study PRJEB28245) | human gut metagenome | biome: gut microbiome; material: fecal sample | place: Denmark | collected 2008 | reverse complement strand
CCGTCGGTGACAAAACGTATCAGCCGATTCCGCTGACCGAAGAGGGCTATTATCGCCTCCGCCACGGCGACTGCATCAACATCGTCCATGTCACCCCGACAAGCATCGACATGCACGAGGCGAACTGCGACAATCAGGATTGCGTGGAGCAGGGCGAAGTGACGCTGGAAAACAAGGACACACGCATTCTGGGCAACATGATTATCTGTCTGCCGAATCAGGTGACGCTCCAGCTGTACAGCCGCGACGAATTGATGGACTGGCTGACGACCGTGCAGGAGGACGCAGCAAATGAATAAGCAGCAAATCACCACAAAGCAGCTTGCGCTGTGCAGTGTGCTGCTGACGCTGATGCTGGTGCTGGGCTGGGTGGAGAGCCTGTTTCCGCCGCTGCTGGGCGTACCGGGCATCAAGCTGGGTTTAAGCAACGGCGTGCTGATTTTCGCGGTCTACATGCTGTCCCTGCCGACGGCGTGGGTGCTGATGCTGCTGAAAGTGGTGCTGTCCTCGCTGTTTTTGGGCGGCGTAGCGGCGCTGCCGTACGCACTGGCAGGCGGTGTGCTGTCGCTGGCAAGCATGTGTCTCCTTTCGCGCATGAAGTGGATGCACCCGGTCACGGTCAGCATTGTTGGCGGCGTGATGCACAACGTCGGGCAAATCGTGATGGCGATGATTATCCTCCACACGTCGCAATTGGCGTACTACATGGCTGTCCTGATGCTCAGCGGCATTCTCTTCGGCGCGCTGACCGGCGTGAGCGCCACGCTGGTGATGAAGCACATGAAGCATATCAAGTGGGGGAAATAGCGAAGGGGGGCAAGGGGCGACCGCAGACTTCATCTGTTTTCATGCCTCCTTGTCGCCTCCGCAGAGGTGAAGCCCTCTGCACGACAAAAATCAACTAACACAGAACACAAAAAGCAGGACTACCTCCACGCCGGAGACAGCCCTGCTTTTTGTTGTGCGAATGAAACCATCAGAAGAAAAGGAAACGCTTCTTCTGATACGGCTCACTTGACATGCCCTTGAAATCATAGCCCGTCGCGGCAATCGCAGCTTTCACCTGCGCTTCGTCCAGCGGATCTTCGGAAATGACCACCGTTTCACCCTTGCCGTGGGAGGAGGTCACCTTCTTGACCGCCGGGAATGCTTTGCGGATTGCGTCGTTGACATGGCTCTCGCACATGCCGCACATCATGCCGTCAATTTTCAGCGTCGTTTTTATCATCAGCCCTCATCCTTTCGATGAATGCAATATACCCCATCGGGGTATCTGAATGATAGCACCAGTGCGGCGGATTGTCAAGCGGTTTCGTTCGATGTGACTAACTTTTTTAAGGTAACACCGTACAAATGAGGTGGTGCCTTAGCGGATGCCCGACCAGAGCGCGTCATTTTCCGCTTGAAACGCTTCCCTCAGCGCATTTTCATCTTCAGTAGATACATCCTGTTCAAAAATCAGGATGCCGTCCATATCCGGATCATGTTCCCAAACCTGCAGGGTCAGCACATCATTGTAATGCCGGACGGTATAACCATCCGCGTCGAACGTCCAGTCCTCTTTCTCCTCGCCAACCGCCCAGCGCAGCAGCACCGCCTCCGTCCCATCAAAACGGTACAGCGTTTCTCTGTGAATGCCGCCCGCCAAGCCGCCGTTCACAGAACTCCTTACAATCTTGCGTTCCGCATCAAGGTCGTAATTCGTGAACGTCAGCGGACAGAGAACATACTGTTCGCCATCAAAAATGAAAAACTGGTAGACAAAATTGCTCGCGCCGCGCTGTGTCAGTATCACCACATCGTTGATGCCGTCGAAGTTGACATCCGCATAGGAAAGGTACGGGTCTTTCTCGCCGGACACGAAGCAGAGTTCCTGCCCATTGTCCGCAATCAGGCGGTGGATGTACTCGTTCTCCGTCGTCTGCCCGATAATTTCCGCGCGGACAGGGGCGATGGTCATCAGGAGAAGCAAGGCAAGCAGGCAGAAACGGGAAATACAGTTCTTCATAAAGAATACTCCTTTCGCATGGGTATGCTAATGAAAGAACGAATACGGGGCGGCAATTCATCCGCAGAAAAAAAGGAAATTTCTTCATCGTCTGAAATGGAAATGCTTGCAAATTACTGATGTTTGCGTTATAATGAAAATGGTAATTTATGATTCATACTATTTCCAGATAAGAATGCGCCAAGATGCGCGGCGAATTTTTCATTCTGGCTAACGTGAATGGAACGCAGCGTAGCAGCGCTACGCTAAGTGGAATGAGCGGACGCCAGAAGGGAAAAGGCGCAAGCAGATGGCGCAGATGAATCTGGAAATAGTATCAAGGTTTCTTGCTGGGGAAGCGGGGAAAGGGGTGTTTGCCACGGCGCACGAAGGAGCAGCGCAATACTGCCGCAAAGTGGACAAGCGTGAAATTCCGGTCTGTCCGATTTTAGGGGTCAATATTGCTGTCATCAACATGAATTGGCTGCTGAAATATTTGGCGCAGAATATTCATCAATTGCAGGGAGATTACATCTGCGTATCGAATGTACATACAACCGTCGTCAGTTACGAGGATGCGGACTACCGTGCCGTGCAGAACGGCGGTTTGATGGCGATTCCGGATGGCAATCCGCTGGCGCAGGAGGCGCGGCGGCGCGGGTATCCGCAGATTCAGCGGACAACCGGGCCTGACCTGATGATGGAGGTCTTTCGGCAGTCCACGGCACACGGCTGGCGGCATTATTTCTACGGCAGCACGCAGGAAGTGCAGGAGAAAATGATTGCGCGCCTGCAGAAGGAGTATCCGGGGCTGGTAATTGCGGGCACAGACGCGCCGCCCTTCCGCGAACTGACACCGGAGGAAGATGCGCTTGCCGTGGCGCGCATCAATCAGGCGCAGCCGGATTTTGTGTGGGTCGGGCTGGGAGCGCCGAAGCAGGAGCGCTGGATGGCGGCGCACCAAGGGCGTGTGCATGGGCTGATGATTGGCGTCGGCGCGGGCTTTGATTTCTTTTCGGGCAACGTGAGGCGCGCCCCGTTATGGATGCAGAAGCACAGTCTGGAATGGCTCTATCGCCTGATGCAAGACCCGAAGCGGCTATTCCAGCGCTACTGGAGCACGAATCTGAAATTCATCTGGAACGCGACCATCAGGAGAAAGTAAATGCAGCAAGCGACAAAACAGCCCGCTGTACTGCTGGTACACGACTATTATCAGGTTCCCGGCGGCGAGGATGTCGTTGTGGCGAACGAGAAGCACCTGCTGGAAACGCACGGTCACGCTGCGGCGCTGTATGCGCGGCGGAACGAGGAAATTTCGCGCATGGGAGCGCTGGAGAAAATCCGCAGTGCGCTGGGGATGTTTTTCAGCATCCGTACATACCGCGAGGTTCGGCGGAGCATCCGCGAAAACCGGATTTCGCTGGTGCATGTGCACAACACGCTGCCGCTGATTGGCCCGGCAGTGTATTACGCGGCATTCCGCGAGGGCGTTCCCGTGGTGCAGACGGTGCACAACTTCCGCCTGCTCTGCCCGAACGCGCTTTTCTACCGCGACGGCCATATCTGCGAGGATTGCACGAAAAAAGGACTGCACTGCGCGGTGAAGCACCGCTGCTACCGCGGCAGCCGCCTGCAGACGGTGCTCTGCGTGCTCAGCACACGTTTGCACCGTGCCCTCAAAACGTACAGCCGCCTGCATTACATCACCCTGACGGACTTCAACCGACAGAAGCTGCTGGCGCTTGAGCAGATTCCGCCGGAAAACGTGTCCGTAAAGCCGAACTTTGTGGAACCGCCGGAGACGATTGTGCCATACGCGGCGCGCGAAAATCAGGTGGTGTACATCGGTCGGCTGGATGCGCTCAAGGGCATTCGGCTGCTGCTGGAAGCGTGGGCGCGCTACGAGCGTTCAGGCGGGGGCATGAAGCTGATCATCTGCGGTACAGGGCCGGAGGAAGCATGGTGTCGCGAATATCTGACGCGGGAAAAGCTGAAGCAGGTGGAGCTGCGCGGCTTTGTGCCAAATTCGGCGGCACGGGCGCTGATGGGGCAGTCCAAGGCGCTGATTCTGCCAACGCAGTGGTATGAAGGCTTCCCGATGACAATTGTGGAAGCCTTCAGCGCCGCCACGCCGGTGATTTGCTCGGATTTAGGCAACGCGGGTTCCCTGATTTCGGACGGCGTGACGGGCTTCAAGTTTCCGGCGGACTCGGCGGAGCAGCTGGCGCAGACGCTCAACCGGCTGCAGCACGCGGAATCCGTCAGCGAAGGCGCGCTGAAAACGTATCAGGAGAATTTCACGGCGGAAGCAAATTATCGTCGGCTGATGGCGATTTACAGCAAGGCGATGCAGAAAAGCGGCGAAAGGAACGAACCATCATGCGGCTGATTGTGGCAGATGTACGGAGCACCAGCACGGACGGCATTGCCGCTGGGCATTATTTCACCGTCGCGCAGAATTATCTTGACCTGTTCGGCGCGGAGATGGATGTGCGCATTGCGGGCGGGCCGGTGTACGGCGACCGCTTCGGGGACAAGCTGATTCGTCTGCCGCATGATTACATCGCGGGCAGTTCTGCAGTGCGCAACAAACGCGCCGTGTTCCAGAACGTGCGCGCGCTGCTGCGGGAAGCGCAGGATGACGTGATTGTCCTCCAGTGCAGCGCCGTCGCAACAGCGTATCTGGGGCTTGCACTGTTCAAGAAGAAAGAAACGCGGGTCTACACCATCCAGTACAGCACCGACGGCGTAAATTCGGTGCTGAAGCAGGGGCTGTATGCGCTGTGCAGGCGGAAAATCAGCGGCGTTATCTGCCCCAATGCAGCCATTGGCGCGGCGTACGGGCGGCCGATGTGCGTCGTATCCGATTACATCAGCACAGGAACGATGCAGCCGCCTGTGCCGTATGCGCAGAAGTGCTATGATTTCGGCATGGTCGGGCTGATTACGTCGGACAAGGGCGTCGTTGAGGCGGCAAAACAGCTGCGGAACACGCCGTATCGGGTGCTGATTGCGGGTCGAGTGCAGGAAGCGCCGCTGGAAACGGAACTGCGGGCAGTCTGCGCGGGGGCGAAGAACATCGAGCTGCGGCTGGAATACCTGTCCGAAGCGGCGTATGACGAGGCGATTCGCCAATGCCGCTACTGCATCCTAAACTATTCGGAGAATTACTCCCTGCACAGCAGCGGCGTTGTATTCGATATTCTCTTCCGGGGCGTGCCGATTGTGGGCAGCCGCTGCGGGACGCTGCAAATGGTGGAAGCAAACGAATTGGGCAAAACGGTATCCAGCATGGCGAATTTTGCGCCGGAAAGGCTGCTGGATGAAGCCGTGCATGACCGCTATGTGCGCAACATTGCGCGCTACTGCCAATCGCAGGCGCAGGAGCGGGAAAAGCTGCGGGATTTTCTGACGCGGGGCGCGGTGGAATAACCATGCCGCACAGCGCAAAGTGAAAGGAGGGGCTGAAGCGTGAAGATCATGTGGATGGGGAATATTATCCTCCCTGCCATTGCGGAAAAAGAATCGCTTCCTCCGGTGTATATCGTGGGCTGGCTGGTCGGGCTGTCGCGGCGGCTGACGCAGCTGCCGGATGTGGCGCTGACGTATGTGTTTGACGCGCCGAAAGCGCTGACGGGCGAAGTGGACGGTTACCGCTATTATGGGCTGGTCAACCCCACACGCCCTACGCAGCGCTGCGGCGAAGCCTACACCCGGCAGCTGGAGGATATTCTGCGCAAAGAGCAGCCGGATGTCATTCACCTCTGGGGCACGGAAAATCAGCACACGCTGGCCATGGTTGATGCAGCGGAACACATGGGGATGCGCGAGCGGATTGTAATTTCCATTCAGGGGCTTCTGTCCATATACGCGGAGCATTATCGCGCTTATCTGCCGGAACACGTCTGCCACGGGCACACGCTGAAGGATTGGGTGAAGGGCAATATCGTCCGGCAGGAAGCAATCTACCGCCGCGTCGGGCAGTATGAGCAGGAAGCCCTGCGCAGGGTGCAGCACGTTATCGGGCGCACCGACTGGGATGCCGCCTGCATGGCGGAGCTTGCCCCGCAGGCGGCCTATCATTTCAACAACGAAACGCTGCGGGACGAGTTCTACACCGGCGAATGGTCGCTGGACAGCTGCGAGCCGCACAGCCTCTTCTGCAGTCAGGCGCATGTGCCACTCAAGGGGCTGCATCTGCTATTGCAGGCGCTGACGATTGTCCGCAAGCGCTATCCCGATGTCAAGCTCTATGTGGGACGCAAGGACTATGGGCGCATTCCGCCGCCTGCGCGCAATGCCTATGAACGGTACATCCACCGTCTGCTGCGCGAAAGCGACCTCTACGACCATGTTGTTTTTACCGGAAGCCTGAATGCACAGCAAATGAAGGAGCGGTATCTAAAAAGTCAGGTATTTGTGCTGCCGTCGAGCATTGAAAACTCCCCCAATTCGCTGGGCGAGGCGATGCTGCTTGGCGTACCGTGCATTGCGTCGGATGTCGGCGGCGTGCGCTGCCTGATGACGCACGGCGCGGAAGGGCTGATTTATCCGGCAGACGACCCGCATTTGCTGGCATATGATATCTGCGAGATGTTCGCGCATCCGGAAAAAGCGGCGCAGATGGCGCGCGCCGGGCGAGAACACGCTGGAAAAACGCATGATGCGCAGAAGAATCTGGAGATACTGCATCAGATTTATACGGAGATTGCACGATGAAAATCCGAATCACAAGGAACCATGTGGATGCACTCTGTGTGCTGATTGGCGTGCTGGGCATGGGTTCGCTGTATTTTCAGGTGCTGCGGATGCCGCTGATGGCAGCCATGCTGATTGCGTCGATTCTGCTGCTGACGCGGGCGCATCATCCGAAAATCAGCGCCCAGAACATACGCCTGACGCTGCTGCTGACGGCGGCGCTGCTGCTGACGAGCTTTGTCAACCCGCAGAACGGCATCCACATCAACGATATTGTCATTTGGCTGTGCAACATCGGCTATGTGCTGGTGCTGCAAAGCTGCATCGGGTATCGGACGTATATGCGGCTGTATACCAAAGTCATGCTGGCAGAGGCGGCCATCAGCCTGATTTCCTTCGTCATCGGCGATTTGCTGTCGTTGCCGCTGCCGCTGCTGCACTACGAAGTTTCCAGCGTCAACGGATTTTATCTGACGCCTTATTTCACCTTAGGCTGGCTGAACATCCCGGTTTTCCACCGCAATGCGGGTATGTTCAACGAGCCGGGCAGCCACCAGATTTTCCTGAACTTCGCGCTGCTGTTCCTGATGAGCGACGAAACGCGCATGGGCATGAGCAAGAAGAAATACTGCTGGGCAATTGCGCTGCTGATCGTCACCATCCTCAGCACGCTGTCCACAACAGGCTTTATTTGTCTGGGCGTTGTGCTGCTGACGGTGGCATTCCGCAAAAAGGGCGGGAAAATGGCGCGCAGCATCAAGATGGCGGCGTTCGTTGGGCTGGTACTGCTGTTTGTCATCGAGTCTGTCACGGGCGTGGTGGAACGCAAGATTGTCGGACGAAATTCCGGCGGTTCGTTCTACACGCGGTGGAACGACACCTTCAGCGGCTTTGAAATCGGGCTGGAATCCCCCATTGCGGGACAGGGCGTTTTCTCGGAGCGAAAGGCGGAAATCCTGCTGGAACACAGGGTGCAGAACATTTCCAATGGCTTTGCCGCCTTCGTCATGGATACAGGCCTGATTCTCCCGGCAGTTTGGCTGTGGCTGACGTACCGCGGTATCCGCACCAAATTTGCCAAGGCGCGTCTGCTGTATGTGCTGGGCGTTTTCCTGCTGTATTTCCTGTGCATCAACACGGAGGGCGTTTTCCTGAACATACTGTTTCTGGGGCTGCTGGGCAAGTGGCAGCCGGACGCGGAGGACACGCCTGATCAGCAGGCAAATGCGCGCAGCCAGAAGAAGCGCAGGTGGCGATGCACTGTGCCGCCGGAAAAACTGCGCCTGACGTTTAACCCGCAGCCGGAGGACGCGGCGCAGGAGCAGACGGGCGAAACAGGCGGAGAGGAATCATGAACACAGCATCAAGAAGCGAAAACACGGCACGCAACATCGGTGTAGGCGCAGTGCGGCAGGTGGTTACGCTGCTGTTGGCTTTTGCCGTGCGAACGGTGTTTGTGCGCCGGCTGGGCGCGGATTATACGGGTGTCAACGGGCTGTACAGCAACATTCTGGCCATGCTGTCACTGGCGGAACTGGGCGTGGGCAACGTGCTGGTGTACAGCCTGTACGCACCGCTGCACCGGGGCGACACGGGCGAAATCCAGCACCTGCTGGGCTATTATCGTCGCATTTACCGCCTGATTGCGCTGGCGGTAGCGCTGCTGGGCGCGGCGGTAATCCCCTTCCTGCCGCTCATCATCAGCAGTGAGCTGCCGATGGCGCAGCTGATCGTCTACTATGTGCTGTACCTGACGAACTCCGTGGCATCCTATCTGGTCATTTACAAAACGACGCTGATTCAGGCTGACCAGAAGGCATATTTGCAAAACATGGTTTCCGCCGCGGCGCTGGTGTTGCAGTATGCGGCGCAGATCGCGTGCCTGCTGATTTGGGGCAGCTATCTTGGCTATTTGCTGATTCAGATTGCCTGCACCCTCCTGCAGAACGCGGTGCTGAGCCATTTAGCGGATAAGATGTACCCCTTCCTGCGGAAAAAGCAGAAATGTGCGCCGATGCACCGCAAGCAGGAGCTGAACGACAACATCCGCTCCATGTTTCTCTACAAGCTGGCGACAATACTCATCAACAACACGGACAACATTCTGATTTCCGTCATGCTGGGCACAGTGTTCGTCGGCTACTACTCCAACTACGCGTCGCTGACGACGTATGTGACAACGTTCGTTTCCATCGTGATTACCGGCATTTCCGCCAGCTTGGGAAATCTGAATGCCGAAAAGGATTCGGAAAAGTCATACGCCATGTTCCGCAACCTGATTGTCCTCTTCGGGGCGATTACAGGCTTCTGCGTCGCCGCATACGGCGCGGTTGTACAGGACTTCATCCCCATCTGGGTGGGCGAAGAATACCTGATGGACACAGGGACAGTGGCGGCGGTGCTGTTCACATTCTACCTGAGCACCATCGTCGCGCCTGTGTGGATGTACCGCGAAACGCTGGGGCTTTTTCGGCAAATGAAGTATGTTATGTTTATGACGGCGCTGGTCAACATCCTGCTGTCCATCCTGCTGGGGCACTTCTTCGGCGTGGCGGGCATCATCGGCGCAACAGGGCTGGCGCGGCTATGCACCATCTTCTGGTATGAGCCGAAAGTGCTGTTCCATCGCACCTTCGGGCGCAGCGCTGCCGCGTATTTCAAGGCGCAGGGAGGCCTGCTGCTGCTCAACTGCGCGGTGATGGCGCTGTCGCTGCTGCTGTGCGCGCGGATGGGGCATACGCTGATGTGGATTATCCTCAAGGGCATCACCTGCGCGGCGGTGACGGCGCTCCTGTACACGCTGGCGCTGGGGCGGACGGCAGAATATCGCTGGATGCTTGAAAAAGGGCGGAGTTTCTTGCGCAAATGGAGGAAGAAGGCATGATCGATCAGGAAATGCAGCACTGCCGCAAAATTGTGCGTTTCGACCCTACCATCTCAACAGCGAATCAGGGAGATTTCATCATCCGCAACGCCTGTGAGCATGTGCTGCACGACTGCTTTCCTGTGCAGCTGTCCGTCGCCGTGCCGGTTCGGGACAGGCTGTCGAAGGTGTCGATGAAGCACGTCGGCAGTGCGGATTTCGCATTTGTCTGCGGGACAAACCTGCTTTCCTCAGACATGCGCTGCCAAAGGATGTGGAATATCCGCCTGCGGGACGCGGTGATGATGCGCTGCGGCGATTTGCACAAGCGGGAGCTGCTGAATTTCCGCCTGATTCGTGAGAAATTTCAGCGCACGCATGTCATTTTGCTGGGCGCGGGGTGGTATCAATACCAGGACGAGCCGACAGGATACACGAAGCGGATTCTAAAAACGCTGCTGGATGGGCAGTACCTGCACGCGGTGCGCGACGAATACACGCGCCAGCGCCTGCTGAAGCTGGGCATCACGAACGTGCTGAATACGGCGTGCCCGACAATGTGGGGGTTGACAGACGACAAATGCGCGCAGATTCCGACGCACAAGGCGGAGCGCGTCGTGACAACGCTGACGGACTACCGCAGCAGCCCGGAGCAGGATGCGCAGATGCTGACCATGCTGCAAAAGCACTATCGCGAGGTGTATGTGTGGCTGCAAGCAGTCGAGGACTACGCCTGCCTGCGCCAGATGGATGCGCGCGTGACGCAGAATTTGCACCTGATTCAGCCGAATCTGCGAGATTACACAGCGCTTTTGGCATCAGGCGGGATTGACTACGTTGGCACGCGGCTGCACGGCGGCATCCACGCAATGAACATGGGCTGCCGAAGCCTGATTCTGGCGGTAGACAACCGCGCAAGTGAAATCGCGAAGGACACGAATCTGCCCGTCCTGCCCCGCGGCGGGAATTTGGATGTGCTGGAGGAGCGCATCTGTTCCGCATGGGAGACGCAAATTGATTTGCCGACCACGGCAATTCGGCAATGGAAAAATCAGTTCCGCGAGACAGATGCAGAGAAAGTGCCTTGATTTTCGTATAAAATGCGGCTTTCTGCGCGGTAAGTATTGACAGCCGACTTGTAATTTGTTACAATATAGCTGGAATTGGGAAAGAGATTGCTATATCCACCGGGAGCACTGCGGCTCGCCGCGAAAAGAAAGATGGAAAACAGCAATCGCTTGCCATTGGCACAACCATACGTCGTGCCGGAAGATTGCACAGAACAAGGAGTGAGGACGATGAAGGACAAAAAGTGGATGCGAAAGGCATTGTCTTTCCTGCTGGCTGTATTCATGGTGACGGGCAGTATGGGAACAGTGCTGACGGCGGCTGCAGAAGAGCCGGAAACTCCGCCGACGGAAACGGTTGAGGTCGTGCCGACGGAAGCACCGGAATCGACGGATGTTCCTGAGGTAACGGAAATCCCCGAAGTGACGGATGTTCCTGAAGCAACGGAAATCCCCGAAGCGACGGATGTTCCCGAAGCAACGGAAGCGCCCGAAGCGACGGATGTTCCCGAAGCGACGGAAATC
>ULIZ01009469.1_pt1 | contig 11175 bp, 9 predicted proteins | sample 1950601 | NCBI WGS metagenome assembly ULIZ01 (sample SAMEA4835456, study PRJEB28245) | human gut metagenome | biome: gut microbiome; material: fecal sample | place: Denmark | collected 2008 | reverse complement strand
AACCATTGCTTATCTCATTGACCGTATAAAGGAAAATCAGATCCAGGCAGTATTTTATCTGGAACTTTCCAGTCACCGGACGGCAGATATCATCAGTGAAGAAACAGGAGCAAAACCCCTTCTCCTTCATTCCTGCCATAATGTAACAAGAAGGCAGTTTGATGAAGGCGTTACCTATCTGCAGCTGATGAAGCAGAATGCAAAAAATCTGCAGGAAGCACTTTTATAGGAGGAATGATCAAAAATGGAACCATTGATCAAATGTGAGCATGTTGATCTTGGATACGAAAATCAGGATGCGGTTATAAATGTAAATATGGAAGTCTGCCCTGGGGATTATCTGTGTATCGTAGGTGAAAACGGGTCTGGCAAAAGTACCCTGATCAAGGGACTTTTGGGGCTGTTAAAGCCATCCGGCGGCAAACTGACCGTAGCAGAAGAATTAAAAACAACAGGAATTGGCTATCTGCCCCAGCAGACAGCAGCTCAGAAAGATTTCCCTGCTTCTGTAAGAGAAGTCGTTTTAAGCGGCTGCTTAAGCAGAAGAGGCAGACGCCCTTTCTATTCTAAAACAGAAAAGGACATTGCATCTGCCAATATGGAAAAACTGGGTATTACCCAGTTGGCGAACCAGTGCTACAGGGAGTTATCCGGCGGACAGCAGCAGAGAGTGCTGATCGCAAGAGCTCTCTGCGCCACCAGGGAACTTCTTATTTTAGATGAGCCGATCACCGGTCTGGACCCGATGGCAATCCAGGATTTCTATTCCATGATCCGCAAATTAAACAGGGAAGATAAAGTAGCTATTATCATGGTCTCCCATGACTTAAGAAATGCAGTAGAGGAAGCCAACAAGATCCTCCACCTTCAGAAACAGGTGCTTTTCTACGGCCCGGCCCATGATTATATGAACAGTAAGGCAGCAGGCCATTTCTTCCATGAAAAAGAACAGGGTGAGTGTCTGCCAACGGCAGCCTGCCATATGGCAAAAAATGTGGATGGTCTGGAAAACAATGAACAGAAGTGTTCCTGCGGACATACCCACGCACACAGTTCCCAGAAGATAGAAGGAGGAAATACCCATGAACGTGCTTAGTGAAATGTTATCTTATCCATTTATGGTGCGGGCATTATTCGGCGGTATGCTTGTATCTTTGTGCGCCTCCCTTTTGGGAGTGAGCCTGGTGTTAAAACGCTATTCCATGATCGGTGACGGACTTTCCCATGTATCCTTTGGAGCCCTTTCCATTGCCCTGGCTATGGGCTGGTCCCCTTTAAAGGTATCGATCCCGGTAGTTGTGCTGGCGGCATTTTTCCTTCTGCGTATTACAGAAAACAGCCGGATCAAAAGTGATGCAGCCATTGCCATGATCTCTGCCAGCTCTCTGGCTATCGGTATTATCGTTACATCCTTAACAACAGGAATGACCACAGATGTAAGCAGCTATATGTTTGGAAGCATTTTAGCCATGACCAAAGAAGACGTGGCCTTATCAGCAGTATTGTGCATCATTGTACTGGGCCTGTTTGTACTTTGCTACAACCAGGTATTTGCAGTTACCTTTGATGAGAACTTTGCAAAAGCAACCGGTGTAAATGTAGGTGCCTACAATATGCTTATTTCCGTGCTTACAGCCGTTACCATTGTCCTTGGCATGCGTATGATGGGAGCCATGCTGATCTCAAGCCTTGTGATCTTCCCATGCCTTACCTCTATGCGCGTGTTTAAAAGCTTTACCAGCGTAGTGATCTCTTCCGGAATTCTTTCCCTGGTATGCTTTTTGCTGGGAATGATGGCTTCCTATCAGTTTTCCACACCAGCAGGCGCCAGTGTAGTAGTGGTAAATCTCATTGCCTTCGGTTTGTTTTCCATGTGGCAGGTATTAGGCAGGAAACGGTAAAAAGCATAAAATCAGCATAAAACCAACATGCAGACCAGTGTTAATGAGAAAGAGGGGCCCATTACTTGACATTAAGGTCAGGTTGTGCCAAAATATCTAATTGACAGATTGAACAAACGGGATCATAAGATCCCATTGCAAAATGCTTTTCTAATTCTAATTCTAATTTAAAGAAGGCATTAATAAAGAAAGAAGGAACATACGATGACAAAGATCGATATTATTTCCGGTTTCCTTGGAGCTGGAAAAACTACTTTTATTAAGAAGCTTTTACAGGAGGCTATTTCCGGTGAGCAGGTAGTCCTCATTGAAAATGAATTTGGCGAGATCGGTATTGACGGCGGATTTTTAAAAGACTCCGGTATCGAGATCCGTGAGATGAACTCCGGCTGTATCTGCTGCTCCTTAGTAGGTGATTTCGGAAAATCCTTATCTGAGGTACTGACCAAGTACAAACCAGACCGTATCATCATCGAACCATCAGGCGTTGGCAAGCTTTCCGACGTTATGAAGGCTGTTATTGATGTATCTGCAGATATGGACGTTGCATTAAACAGCGCAGTTACCATCGTAGATGCTGCAAAGTGCAAAATGTATATGAAGAACTTCGGTGAATTCTTCAACAACCAGATCGAGAATGCAGGAACTGTTGTACTCAGCCGTACAGATATTACTGATACTGCAAAGATCCAGAAGGATGTTGAGATGATCCGTGAGAAAAATCCAAAGGCTGCTATCGTTACCACTCCATTAGCAGAATTGGGCGGAAGCCAGCTTCTTGAGATCATCGAGAAGAGAGATACCATGTTAGATGACCTGTTAGAGGAAGTAAGAGAAAGCCATCATCACCATGATGATGATGACGATGACTGCTGCTGCGGTCACGACCATGATCATGAGCACCATCACCACCATGATCACGATGATGATTGCTGCTGTGGCCATGACCACGATCATGAGCATCATCACGATCATGATGAAGACGAAGAACACGAACATCACCATCATCATGACCACGATGACGATTGCTGCTGTGGCCATGACCATGATCATGAGCATCATCACGATCATGATGAAGACGAAGAACATGAACATCACCATCATCATGACCACGACGATGACTGCTGCTGTGGCCATGACCATGATCACGAACATCATCATCACCATCATGCAGACGAAGTATTCACCAGCTGGGGCATGGAGACCATCGTTCCTGTAACAAAGGATCAGCTGGAAGATATCTTAAAGCGTCTGGCAGAGACCAAGGAATTTGGCGATGTTTTAAGAGCAAAGGGAATGCTTCCTACAGAAAATCCTGGCGAGTGGCTGTACTTTGACCTGGTACCGGAGCAGTATGAGATCCGTGACGGAAAGCCGGATTACACAGGTAAGGTTTGTGTCATCGGTGCCAGCCTGAAGGAAGAAGAATTAAACAAAGTATTCGGAAGAGGCTAATGAGGTTTAAAAATGGGAAATAACGAGATAGATGAAGATGTAATGCCCGTATTTCTGATCAACGGTTTTCTGGAAGCTGGAAAAACCCAGTTTCTGGAATTTACCATGGACCAGGAATACTTCCAGACAGAGGGAAAAACACTTCTGATCGTCTGCGAAGAAGGGGATACAGAATATGATGAAAAGAAGTTAAAGAAGCATCAGACTGCTGTTGTATATGTAGATGAACTTTCCAAACTGACACCGGCTTACTTAAATGAGCTGGAAGTGATCTATCGCCCGGAGCGTGTGCTCTTAGAGTGGAACGGTATGTGGAACCAGGACGAGCTGAAACTGCCGGATGACTGGAACATTTACCAGCAGATCACCATTATCGATGGTTCTACCTTTGATCTGTACATCCAGAATATGAAGCCGCTCCTTGGCGCTATGCTTCGTAATTCCGAACTGGTCATTGTAAACCGCTGCGATGGCATTGCAGATGAGAAGCTGACTTCCTATCGCCGTACCATCCGCGCTATGAGCCGTGAAAGTGAGATCGTTCTGGAAGATAAGAACGGCGAGATCGAGCAGGCAACCCTGGAAGAAGATCTTCCATATGATATCAATGCAGATGTAATTGAGATCAAGCCTGCAGACTACGGTATCTGGTACATCGACTGTATGGATCAGCCGGAACGCTACAAAGGAAAGACCGTTGAATTTACCGCAATGGTATTAAAAAGCCCGAAATTCCCAAAGGGACAGTTCGTTCCGGGACGTATGGCTATGACCTGCTGTGAGGCAGATATGACATTCTTAGGTTTCATGTGCAAATGGAAAGACGCAGAAAAGTACAAGACCAAAGAATGGGTAAAGGTACGCGCTAAAGTCGGCGTAGAATACCAGAGAGATTACCACGGCGAAGGACCTGTCCTCTATGCCGAAAATGTGGAAAAAGCCGCTGAGATCAAGGACATTGTGCAGTTCTAGTGATGTTCTTGTGAAAATGCTATTTTCAGGAAGTGTAAGGAAGAACAGTTGTGTAAGTTCTTACATTGACATGAAAACAAAACTCTGATATAGTTATTGATTGTACGAAAGTGAGAGGATGAAAGGCCTGCATGTGCGTGCCGTTTTCGCCTCTCATTTTCTTGCTATTGCATGTTAAAAATATATGATAACTTCGATTGCACTAAGTTCGTGGAATACCTCACTAAGTGCAACGAAGTGCTTTCGCACGTAAGCGTTCTGGAAGACGAACACTTACGTGCTCAATGCAGGAATATGGGCCGTTTTCAACCTGTCGATTGTCCACATCCTGAGTGCAGATGTACGAATGTGGCGGATGCAATCCGACACAGGCGAACATGTGCAAATCGAAGGCCAGTGGACAATGACATGTTGAAAAATTAAGGCCCATATTCCTGCGGAACTTAGATTAAGAATAGAAAGAGGATATTTACAATTAATGGATGTAACAAAATTTGAAGAATTACAGTTAGATGACCGTATCATAAGAGCTATTACCGAGATGGGCTTTGAAGAAGCTTCTCCGATCCAGGCTCAGGCGATCCCTGTTGTATTAGAAGGCAGAGACATGATCGGTCAGGCACAGACAGGAACAGGAAAGACCGCTGCTTTCGGACTTCCTCTGTTACAGAAGGTAGACCCGAAGGTAAAGAAGCTTCAGGCCATTGTCCTGCTTCCAACCAGAGAGCTGGCAATCCAGGTAGCTGAAGAACTGCGCCGTTTTGCAAAATTTATGCACGGCATCAAGGTTCTGCCTGTATACGGCGGTCAGGACATTGTCCGTCAGATCCGCGCCTTAAAAGATGGCACCCAGATCGTAGTAGGAACCCCGGGCCGTGTGATGGATCATATGCGCCGTAAGACCGTAAAAATGGACCATGTACATACCGTAGTTTTAGACGAAGCAGACGAAATGTTGAACATGGGCTTTTTAGAGGATATGGAGACCATTTTAAGCCAGCTGCCGGAAGAGCGCCAGACCCTGATGTTCTCCGCAACCATGCCTCAGGCCATTGCTGACATTGCAAAGAAGTTCCAGAAAGATCCGGTAACAGTCCGCGTGATCAAAAAAGAACTGACTGTACCGAAAGTGACCCAGTATTATTGTGAAGTAAAGCCAAAAAACAAAGTAGAGGTTATGTGCCGTCTGTTAGACATGTACTCCCCAAAGCTGTCTATCGTATTCTGCAACACCAAGCGCCAGGTAGATGAACTGGTTCAGGCACTTCAGGGAAGAGGTTATTTTGCAGAAGGCCTTCACGGTGATTTAAAGCAGGTACAGCGTGACCGCGTTATGGAAAGCTTTAGAAACGGACGTACCGATATCCTGATTGCTACAGACGTAGCAGCAAGAGGCATTGACGTAGGAAATGTAGAAGCTGTATTTAACTACGATATCCCACAGGATGATGAATATTATGTACACCGTATCGGTCGTACCGGAAGAGCAGGAAGAGAAGGAAAGGCATTCAGCCTGGTAGTTGGCAAGGAAGTTTACAAGCTTCGTGACATCCAGCGCTACTGCAAGACCAAGATCATCCCACAGGCCATCCCGTCCTTAAATGACATTACCGAGATCAAGGCAGACAAGATCTTAGACCAGGTTCAGGACATTTTAAATGATGCAGACCTCACAAAGATCGTAAATATCATTGAAAAGAAGCTGATGGAAGATGATTACACTTCCTTAGATCTGGCTGCAGCCCTCTTAAAAATGAGCATGGGCGATGACAATGAAGATATCATTGACAACTATATGCCTGCAAGATCCTTAGACGATCTGGACAGCTATGGCAGAAATTCCAGAGGCAGAGACCGTGGCAGAAATAACAGCCGCCGCAAAGGCGCTACCGACCGAGCAGCTGTTGACTATGTATTAAACGGCGGTGAAGAGCGCATGGCAAGACTGTTCATCAATATCGGTAAGTCCCAGCGTGTAACACCGGGAGATATCCTGGGCGCAGTTGCAGGAGAGTCCGGTATTCCAGGACGTCTGGTAGGAAGTATTGATATGTATGACGGCTATACTTTCGTAGATGTACCGGCTGAATATGCAGAAGATGTATTAAATGCCATGAGCCATGCCCGCATCAAAGGCAAACATATCCACGTAGAAAAAGCAAATTCCAAACGATAAAAATTCAAATCAGAAAAGTAAAAGACACTCTGAAACCTACCAGAGTGTCTTTACAATATGCAGGGAGTGATAAATTTGAAAGGAAAAAAAGCAGAAGCAGAAGTAAGGACCAACGTAATGAGGCTGTTAGACGCAGCAGGGATCCATTATGAAACAGGAACATATGAAGTAGATGAAAATGACCTTTCCGGCAGCCATGCTGCTGACCTGATGGGGATCGATCATGACCAGATGTATAAGACCCTTGTATTAAAAGGGGAGAAAAAGGGATATCTTGTATGTTGTATCCCGGTAGATGAAGAACTGGACTTAAAGAAAGTGGCAAAAGCAGCGGGAGAGAAAAAAGTGGAGATGATCCACGTAAAAGATATGTTAGGCATTACCGGTTACATCCGGGGTGGCTGTTCTCCAATCGGAATGAAGAAAAAATTTCCAACATATATTGAAGAAACTGCCCAGTTATATGATACAATTATGGTAAGCGCAGGACAGAGAGGCGTACAGGTCACTGTAAGTCCGGAAGACCTGAGGGAGTATGTAGACGGAACCTTTGTTGGACTTGTGTAGGTGATGGTTACGATCGTCTCAAAACGGTCTCAAAAGATAGAATACCTTAATGCAGGTTTGTAAATGAAATCAGGTATCACGGAAAACGGACGGCGCTTTTGATGGCATATTATGCAGATAACATCCGAAAGGAGAAACGCAATATGGAGAAAAAACAGGCAGTTGTTACCTCAGACACCCTTACAAAAGAGCAGATCAGGGAACTGGCGGCAAAATCCCTTGCAGGTATTAAAAACTCCTATGCCCCTTATTCCCATTTCCACGTTTCCGCTGTCCTTCTTAGTGAAAACGGCAATATCTATACAGGAAATAACATAGAAAATGCCGCCTACACCCCTTCTGTATGCGCCGAGCGCTGCGCTTTCTTTAAAGCAGTCAGCGAAGGAGAACGTGACTTTGCAGCTATTGCCCTTTGCGGCGGCTTAAAGGGGGTAGTAAAGGATTACTGTGCCCCCTGCGGGGTCTGCCGTCAGGTGATGCGGGAATTCTGTAAGCCGGATTTTAAGATCATTCTGGTAAAGTCCGAAGAAGAGTGGAAGGTATATACCTTATCCCAATTGTTGCCGGAAGGTTTTGGACCGGAAAATCTTCGGGCGTAGATCCGGCAGGACAATACGGGTGTTACAGTTCAGCTTAATACCTGAAATCAAGACGCAAATACTAACAATATATAACAATATTAACTAAAAAAACAGGCTTGAAAAACATAAAATGTTGGGTTATAATAGCACCATAATAAATGAAGCGCATATGTGATACCTGGGATGTGCGAAGTTCTTACCAATTTTGAACCTACATTAGACTAAAGGGATTCCAATATTTTTAAGCGGATGTCATGCCTCCTTTTTAAGCGTGGAAGGCAGAAGTTTAAGTGAGGTTGCCCACCTAGCATTGCTAGGCGTCAATAAGTAAGAGACGGCATCTTGGGGTCACAGAAGATAAAAGCAGCGAGGTTCTCGCTGCTTTCTTTTTGTAGTACATGGGCTTGCTGAATATACTTGTGCGAATAAGGTGACAGATATTATGAAAATGATCGGGAAGTTAAATGAAAAGGATCTAAAGATCAACAAAAAACAGATGATTTTGTGGATGGGAGGAATACTGGCGGCAGTGATCCTGCTTATGGTGTTCATTGTAAAAGTGGAACCTCCTGCAGAAGGAATATCCAGGGCAGAAGCAGCCAAAGCCCTGGCTCTGGTTTTTGAAGATCCCCAGACCTTGGAAGATATGGCTTCTGAACGGGAAAATTCCTCTTTTACAGACAAGGAAAAGGGAAACTGGTTTGTAAAATATATGGATTATCTTTATGAAAAAGGTTATCTGGATACAGAGATCACACCGGCGACTCTTACTTCTGCCCAGGGAAATCTTACATATGAGGATGTAAATACGGTAGCAGAAAAGCTGTCATCCGGCCTTGAAAAACAGGTGGGAATGACCAGAGGGAATAAGAAAAAGACATTTTCAAGAAATGACTGGTGGGAGCTTTATAAGGCCATTGTAAAAGAGACGGACAAAGATGGAAATATGAAAGAAGTTTCCGCTGTTTTGTTTGGCACACCTTCTAATATGGAACAGGCCGAAAGCTGGACTGCTTATACAACAGAAGGTACCTTTGGCTTTCAGGGACTGGCTCTGGACGCATATCTTGACTGCGAGATCCGTTTCTGGGCCAGAGGCCAGGAAATGGCAGGTATGACCCAGATCGTAAGCGAGGAGCCTGTTTATAAGAATATATGGGTCTCTGATGTAAAAAAAGATCAGTTTACGGTTTACATCGGCAAATATGTAAGAACTTTTACAGCAGAAGGTAAACTGGCATCCCAGGCAGAAGAGAAGAATGAAGAACTGAGATCCTGTGTGGCTGACCTGCATATGGAAAAGGGAAAGCTGAAAAAGATCACTGTGAAAAAAGAACGGGTCCGTGGAAAGGTCCTTGCAGTGACGGATGAGTCTATTGAACTGGAAGGCTATGGCTGCGTACCCATCGATGACAATTTTCATGTATACAAGACCTACGGGGATTTCCAGGTCCTTGGAAAAGGAAACATCCTGGTAGGTTATGATCTGCAGGAATTTGTGGCAGCTGACGGAAAGCTTTGTGCCGCTGTTCTGGAACAGCCATTTGATGCGGAAACCATCCGCGTCCTGATCATGGATAATGGTTTTAAGCAGATCTTTCATGATACCATAGAACTTACTGCAAATTGCGATGGGGAACTGATCTACGAAAAGGAAAACGGAGAAAATCAGGAAAGCTCCTTTAAGAAAGGGGATACATTCTCCTACGAAGCATCTGATAAAAAGCTGGAAAACGGACGTATGATCTTAAAACCGGAAGACAGTGAAGGAATTACCGTCACTTCCTTAGAACGTGGCCAGGGACAGCCTACTTACAGTGGTTCTATAGAAGTGAAAGCAGAAGAGGGCGGCTTAGTCCTTATTAACGAGTTGTACCTGGAAGATTATTTAAAGAAGGTAGTTCCAAGTGAAATGCCTGCGTCCTATGAAAAAGAGGCATTAAAAGCCCAGGCAGTGTGTGCCCGGACTTATGCCTACCGCCAGATCCAGGGAAATGCCTACGGGCAGTATGGTGCCCATGTGGATGACAGCACTAATTTCCAGGTGTACAACAATATAAGTACCAGCGAGCGTACAGACCAGGCAGTAAATGAGACCTGTGGACAGATGCTTTTCTATAATGATAAGCCCATAGAAGCCTTTTATTATTCCACTTCCTGCGGCCATGGGGCAGATGGAAGTGTATGGGGCAATGAAGGGGCGGCTCTGCCCTACCTGCGTTCCATGCAGATCAAAAAAGGCGCAAGAGAGCTGACTATGGAAGATAATGATACTTTTGATGATTACATACGGTCAAAAAACATTACTTCTTATGATGCTTCTTATCCTATGTTCCGCTGGCATGTGGATATTAAAGCCAGTATCCTTTCCGCACAGATCCCGGGAGTGGGAAATGTAACCGATGTAAATGTAGTATCCAGAGGTTTAGGTGGCATTGCTTCTGAAGTAGAAGTAAAAGGCGATGGAGGAAGCTACAAGATCAAAGGCCAGAGCCAGGTAAGAAGTATGCTTGGAAATACGGAACTTGTAATAAAGAAACAGGACGGAAGCGATATGACAGGAACGGCAGCCCTTCCAAGTGCGTTTATTTCCGTTGAGAAGCGCACGGCAGAGGACGGAAGCATTGTATTCCGGGTATACGGCGGCGGTTTCGGACATGGAGTTGGAATGAGCCAGAACGGCGCCCACAGCATGGCAAAGGCAGGAAAGACGTATAAAGACATCCTTGATTTCTTCTATCATGGAGCGGAGATCAGGACAGAATAAGACCGATGTGTCCGGCTGGCAGCCGGAGGCAGAGACCTGGTCTGGGAAAACAGAATACGGGCATAAAAAAACACGGTTTAGGAAACGGAAATATTTCCTGACCGTGTTTTTTAGTTGTTATGTATCTGGAAGCAGCTGCCGGTGACAGCTTTTGCCAATATCTTGTTAGCCACTGCCAAAGGCAGCTGGCAGACTGGCTTTATATATTATTTAATCATATGGTTAGGATAATAAGAAAACCTCTACATTCTGTATTCCGTGATTTTTTGATTCTGCGTGTGTATCATAAAAAATATCAATGTGATGGCCTTTTACACCGCCGCCTTTGTCCTCGGCAATGTAAACCACCCCGTTGATCATAACCCTGGTTCCATATGGGATCACTCTTGGGTCAACAGCAATGGTGTGCTGGGAGCTGGCAACGGCACCGGTACAGGTGTTTCTTCCCCAGCCTGCGGAGCAGCTTCTGCAAGGGCAGTAACCGGTAGTTTTAAAAACACCCAGGGAAACCATCTGGGAAGCCGGTTCTTCAACGTTTTCGGCAGCTTCTGTTTCCTGCTGATCCTGATCGTTTGCAGCTTCTTCTGTTTGCTGTGTCTGTTCGGAACTGTCATTTTCAGAAGCGAATGCACAAAAGGCAGAGCCAATTATAAAAAATACAGTGATAAAAGTCGTGGTTAATAGTTTCTTCATGTTCATTTCTACCTCCTTTTGCAGTCGGAAAGGACAAGGACTGCGGTCGTTCACAATGCCTCA
>ULIZ01087132.1_pt1 | contig 11188 bp, 10 predicted proteins | sample 1950601 | NCBI WGS metagenome assembly ULIZ01 (sample SAMEA4835456, study PRJEB28245) | human gut metagenome | biome: gut microbiome; material: fecal sample | place: Denmark | collected 2008 | reverse complement strand
GCGTTCGGCGTAGCGGCTGTCGTGCGCGGCTTCGGCTGCAGTCATGAAGCTTTTCCAGGCCTGAGGCATCAGGTGGCGCTGCAGGGCGATTTCACCCGTTAAAGCCTGTGCGAGTGCGTCGGATGCCGTGCCGGCGGACGCGTGGGCACCGGTGACAGCGACAAGCGACGCACTGATACCGAAGAACAGTCGGGCAACGGAGGTAGGAAAAACAGACGGCATGAAATGAGGTGAACTGGAAAAGTTGCGTAAGCGCTGACTATACCGCTGACGACAGGAGTTTGTCAGGTTGGAAACGAGAAAAAATGAATCGGACGCATGCAGGGGATGTTTTCTGAATATTGCAGTTTTTGAATACTTTTTCGGAGTGATTTTTTGGCTGACGCACAATAAAAGGAAAGGTTCCGGCCGCAACGGAGGAAAACGGCATGGATGAACCCAAACAAAAGATCAAACCGGTAGTGAGAGGTATCCATGACGCTGTCGCCGAAGAGGTTCTGTCGGCCAGGAACCTTCCGGCGGGTATTGTGAGGGGGAGCATCCCGGAAGCGGCTGAGATGACGACGGATCGAAAGTGCATTATGAGGTGCCGAATTTCTAAATTTTTCTTTGTTTTTTCCGCGTAGTTCTCGGGTACAATGCCCGAGATTTGCCGCCGTCCTGCGTTTCATGAAGGATTGTGTATTCCGAAGACTTGCGAAGAGAAGGAACCCGCAAAAAGCGTACCAGAGAGTTCCGTAGGGCAGCCTGTGTCGGCTGGCGGAACTGAATCGGGGGCGACGCTTTTGAGTCAAGCAAGACGGCGGTGGGTTCCTCGGAACGAAATAAGACTAACCATCATGACAAATCGCCCCACCATCCTCATTACCGATGATTCGGAGATGAATCGTGAGATCCTCAAGGAAAGCTTGGGGATGTATTACCGCATTCTCGAAGCCGACAACGGAGCGACGGCGCTTGAAGTGCTGCGGGCCAATCCCGGCGGCATTGATCTTCTCCTACTTGACATCAACATGCCGGTGATGGACGGCATGGAGGTGATGCGGCGGATGCGGAATGATGACGTGGAGACGGTGCCTGTCATCGTCATTTCCGCGGAATTGGATCCTTCGACGGTTCATGCGGCCTATGAGCTCGGGGCGACCGACTATCTGCAGCGCCCCTTTGACATGGTCGTGGTGCAGCGCCGCGTCATCAATACGCTGAACCTCTACGCCCGACAGAAACATCTTGCGAAGCTTCTTGCCGACCAGGTCTACGAGAAAGAGAAACTTTCGAGCATGATGATCAACATCCTGAGCCACGTCGTTGAAGTGCGCAATCAGGAAAGCGGTCTGCATGTGGTGCACGTGAGAACGGCCGTGGGGGTGATCGGACGCAAGCTGAGGGAAATCTCCGATAAGTACCCGATGACGGAAGCTGAGATCACGATGACCGCAATGGCGAGTGCTCTGCACGACATCGGTAAGATCAAAGTGCCGGAGGCTGTTCTCAATAAGAAGGGAAAGTTCACTCCCGAAGAATGGAATCTCATGAAGATGCATACGATCTACGGGGAAGAAATTCTTCAGAAGATGCAGGTGCATCACAACGAGCCGCTGATTTTGCTTTCGGAAAAAATCTGTCGTTGGCATCACGAACGCTGGGACGGCGGTGGGTACCCCGATGGCTTGAAAGGCGACGAAATCCCCATCTGTGCGCAGCTTGTGGCGATGGCGGACGTTTATGACGCCTTAACGAGCGACCGCGTCTATAAGAAGGCCTACAGTCACGAAGAAGCGATCGCGATGATTCAGCGCGGGGAATGCGGGGCGTTTAATCCGCTCCTTGTGCAAGCGCTCGTTGCGTCGCAGGACGAACTTCAGGAAGCGCTTACGATGAGCGTGGAAGACGCCGACAGTCACAAGGTGGCGCAGCGCCTGATTGAAGAACTTCTGAATACGCCGGGGGGGGGGTAATTCGGCTCGAATCATATTTCAATAAAGTCTGATTAAATGTATAAATAACAACTGTAAACGTTGTTTTCGTGTTATATTTAAAATTATAAAACACGATTAAAATTTTTACCTGGACAGTATGGTGAAGATAACCCCGATGATCCGAATTTCCAACGAGGCGTCGGGGTTTGCTGCGCTTGAAATCCTGCTTGCGGCGGCTTTGATCAGCATTGTTTCGACAGTAGGACTGCCTCAGACTGATCTTTTTGCGGAACTCTCCGACCGTGGGGACGCGATTGCTGCAGCGGCGGAAGCGCAGAACCGCGTCAATGTGAAGTTTACGAAACTTCTGATCAGCGGCTTGGCGTGTGAAAAGGCAGCCGACCGTGTTTCCGACTTGGCGTTGGTAAGCGACGGCAGATGGGCGGGGGGCGAAGTTTTTAAGGACTACGTGGTGTCACCGCGGTACCTCGAACGCTTTGAAACGGTACTCACGTTGGAACGGTTGGAACCCAAGGCAGACGGCTCCGTACGCCGTTTTGAAAATCTGGTGGCGATTCAGACGCCGCGTTGTGGGGACGAGGGGTACGAAGCTCCGAACGTAGACGCTCTGCGCAAAAGGCTCAATAATGACGGCACATTAAATTTCAGATCAATGCTTTCGGACGCCGAAGAAACGGCGTTGCTGCAGAAAGTTAAGAATCAGGCAGCGGTGTTCTTAAAGAAGGCTCAGAGGGAGTGGCACCGCTTCTTTTCAACAGAAAACGAATCAACTCAGTAATCTCGGAAAGACGGGAATTAACTATGAAGAATGACAAACGGCAAAAGCCAAAGGCAGAAACGGCGGGCTTCACGCTCGTGGAGATTGTGGCCGTTTTAGTGCTCTTAGGGATTTTGGCCGCGGTGGCGGTGCCGAAGTTCTTTGACCTTTCGTCGGATGCGGAGAAGAAGGCGGCGGAAGCGGCGTTGATGGAAGCGCAGGTACGGATTAACGCGGGGTACAGTAAGGCGGTTTATGCAGGGAGCACGTGTGAAGCAGCTGTGAAGAAGGTGAATACGCTGGCGTTGATTGGGGATGCCGGAACCAACAAGATTGGAAAGTTTGAATTTAAGTTGGAAAGCGGTGATGAGATTGCGGTAGCGCCGGGGACGTATGTGACATTGACGGCTACGGATAGTAAGAGGGAGTATGAGAGATTAGGGCAGTTGTTTGTGCCGACATGTGATGGAAGTTCTATGGGAGACAGTGGAACGACAGGAGGACCTGATAAAACAGAAAGTGGGTTAGTTTGTCCTGATGTTTCCTCTAAGCCACAGACCTGCAGTGCAACAAGTATTACATGTGAGGGAGATAGCTGCACTTGCTCGTGTATCTGCAATACGAATGGTAGTACGACATGTAAATGTGAGACGAGTGTGAATCCTGTGATTCCAGATCCTTCAGAACAAGGAGAGTGTGCGCTTGATTATTACTTAAAAGGGTATAAATGTGTAAATATTAATGATAATGGGGGAACGTATGTCCAAGGAACTCCTTTTGAGACAATAGATGGAATATATATATTATCGGTTGCTAATTATTATGGGGATAAGGGCGCAATTGAAAATGCTATAAAGACCCCTTCTTCTGATAAATGGCTTGTAAAATTTAATCCAAATAAAGATACCATAAGGAAGACAGCACCTTCGCCAGGTCATCCGTGGAATCCTAAGTTAAAAAAAGGTGACTTGATGTGGGTTGGTGAGGATCTTTATATTTTTGCAGGGGGTGATACTGAATGGGAACATGCTCCTCCTAAAGGTTTTTGGGTTAAAATAATTACGAAAACGCTGACATCTAATTTGTAAGTGTTTGTTGGCTATTAGTTAAAAATAAATATTAATATCAACTTTTTTCGTAACTGATTTACCAATGTAAGGTCTAATTATATATTCTTGTTTTGCGTAAACGTGAGAATTTGCGCAAATATCATCTTCGGTTTGATCTGAATTTACTTGAGTTGCTGAAAAAGTTCCGACTCTCGTGATAGATGATAACAGAGAGGTTTTATTGCTAAATAAATAGATGTATTTGTATCGATTCATCGTTTTTGCAAACTCTGTCCGAAATTTAGCACTGGTGTCATTGTTGCATTGAGGCAAATACTGGTCGTTATATATAACTTCGGATAAAAGCAATGAAGATGAACTTACTAGGTATTCTTCGGTTAAAAGTCTTTTTGTATCGTTTGTCTGAAACAACATCGGATCGGACATTTTCTGCAGATACAAACCGAGCCCTGCCATAAAGGTGACGGCAATGACAGCATAGAGAAGAATGTTCCCTTGTTCGTTACGAGAAGATAACATCGCCGTCTCCTATTCAGGACAAACATCAAAAACAATAGTCTTGCTGTCATCAAACATGCGAAGTTCAAAATGGCGAACTTTTGCTGACGAATTTTCGAAGGCGGAAACAGTACTGGGTTTGAAAAAAGATACATTATCCAGTAATAATTTCCCGTCTAACAGAAGTTGATTGCTTCCTGTTTCCTGAGGGTTTGGGAGTCTTCTTGTAATGTCGTCAATGGATAAACTGCTGTCTTGACCAATTTTCCGAATGACATTAAAAGCTGCGTCAACCTGCGGCATTGCCGTATCCATTTGTTGGGCATTACGGTAGAGTTGGACGGAATAAACTAAGCCGCTGCCGACGGATGCCGCAATGAACCCCATGATGACCAAGGAAATGATCATCTCCAAAAGGGTAAATCCTGAGTCTTTACTATGGATTTTTTCTTCCGCTGACCACATGACTGAATTGGGCAGAACCTGCCGTAACGGTGACGAGGTAATAAGGGGCATCGGTTGCATCAGGATCATTAGCGGGTTCGACACGAACCGTGAGATTGGTGTCATTCTCATGAATATCCTTAGGGGTTAACTGCAGTGCTGTAAACTTTATTGTGGCATTAGCACAAGCGAGGTCAGTTTTTCCTTTGTAGTCTGGCAACTCATCTGATTTTGCTATAGCTTTTATACGTTCCATGCAGCTTGATGCAGCATAAATATCCGTCTGAACTAAAGTCGACTGTTCCGCTTTCAGTTTAAAAGAACTGATGACAGACAACGAGACGGCGGCTAATACGCCCAAGAGCATCAATGTTATAACGCATTCAATTAAGGTAAACCCGCGTTCTTTACTGAACATAGCCCACCTCACTGATCGTAAGCGTACTGTGTTTGGAGCTGTCGTCATTGGACGTGACGGTAATTTGTCTCGGTCCCGAATAAGAGAAGTCGTTGTTGAAGTACAAGGTAAAACTGGAACCCTCGGAGGAAGAGAGCGTCACATCCGTCAGCGTAACAACGGTGTCGTCGCTGACTTTGCCTTTGTTGGTTTCACCGGACAACGGAGTCATGTTGTGGTATTGCAGAGTGTTGCCGCCGGTGACTTGCATGTAGACGGTGGCATCCTGCATGATGGCTTCGTTACGAGCATGGGCAATTCGCGCAATCATCAAAGCCTTCTGATGCTCGGTGGTGGCATCCGGCGCTTGTAGGTAAGACATTCGGGAGGCGCCGACGGCGGCCAGTAACCCCATCAATATCAGCACCAGAATAATTTCAATGAGCGTAAATCCTGCTTCCCGCCTGTGTTTCATTACCCCACCAGCCATTGAATCCACCAATTCAAAAGCGTTTCACCATAAACCAAACTCACCCAGCCCCCTAAGCAGAGGAAGGGGCCGAAAGGCATCATAACCCCGGTGACGCCCGAGGTGCCGCCGCGTTTGACGCAGAGTACGGCAAACCCCAAAAGCGCCGTGGTGCCGGCAATGAGAAGAATCATGGGGAGATACGCGAGACCGCACAAAAAGCCCAACACGGCCATCAGTTTTACGTCCCCGAACCCCAGGCCGTCTTTCCCCGTACGCCAACGATAGTAAAGCGCGAGAAGCCAGAAAAGCGTGACACCGACGACGCCCCCCAAGAGCGTTTCCGTCCATTCGTGTCCGAGTCCGTAAACGGCCGCAGGGACGGCCAATATCGCTCCGGGGAACGTCATTTTGTCCGGCAGCAGAAACGCCTGAAAGTCGATGGCGGACAGAACCAAAAAGAGCCCCGTAAAGACGAGTCCGATGAGGCACGCGGTGGATGCCCCGAAGCGGTAGCCCACAAGTGCCGCGAAAAAGCCCGAAGCAAGTTCCATCAAGGGATAGCGCCATCCGATCACGGCACCGCAGTGTCGGCAGCGCCCGCGGAGCACGAGCCAGCTTACCAGCGGAATGAGTTCCAACGGCGACAGTTTGGCGTTGCATGCCGTGCAGTGCGACGGGGGCCAGAGAATGGATTCTCCGGACAAATACCGATCGGAACAGACGTTGTAAAAGCTCCCCAAAAAGAGTCCCAGGATGCCGCAGAACAAGGCGACGTCCGTCGGAGGAATATAAGGGAGAAGGTCGAGAAAGGCCTGCATGACCTACTCCGGGAAGGCATAAAGCGCATTTTCCATCCGGCCGTAAGGCGGGAGGACTTTGGGGGTGAGCGTAGCCGGCGGATTTTTCTGCGCAAACCACTGCCAGGCGCGTTCCGGCTTACGGAAGGAGGTGCGCGCGAGCAGATGAAATTTCAGCTGCCCCGCGGCATCCCGTCGGGCCGCCAGGCGCGGTGAAAACGCAGCCAAGGCGGGAAGCGCATCCCACGCGGCCTGCAGCGTGTCAAATTCCGCCAACGCCAACTGCGAATTCTTCAAAAGGTAATTCGGGGTGCGGAACGCCAACTCTGGGAGCACAAATTCGGTGCGCCGTTCGGCAATTCCGGGATTTGCGTTACGCAAGGCTTCTTCGGCTTCTTTTGTACCGTAGAAGGTCTGAGCCGCTTCGGTAAAACTCATGGGCGCGGTGAGGGTGACGGTACCCAACATAGGAGCGTCCGCGGCAGCTGTCGGTTCCGGCGATTGGTTCGGTGTTTCTTCCGCAGGCGCTACAGCCGTATTCGGTTCCGGTGCAAGCGTAATCGTGGCCGGAGCCGGGTTGCCGATGGTAACGCCGGTTTCCACCGCGGGCCCGTCGGTTAAAGGTAAGGTCGTTGCGGGGTAAAAGAGTTGCTGCACTTTCGCCGAAACCGCGGGCGGCAGCCATTCGGGGCGCAGTAAGGCCGTGACGGCGCCGAGCACGATGACGACGACTGCGCCGATGGCGGTATTGCGGACGGCGTGCGATTTTTTAGGCGCCCCATCGTTTCTTTCCGCCTGTACCTTCACAAGCCCCGCGTCCACGGACTTTTTGTTCGTCATGAGCATTCCGAGAAGCGCCTGATGCGCCAACCGGATCATGGGACGCGGACGGCCGTTACCGGCTTTGTAAAGGGCCTTCAAAGCCCCCGTCGTAAAGAGTTTCTCTGCGGCTTCGCCACCGGAAAGGTTCAGACGGTGCCGCAGGAGCGCGAGGCTTTCTTTTTCCGACAACGACGACAATGTGAGACATTCGTTCACGCGGTCACGAAAGTTCGGGATCGCATCCATCACCGCACGGAATTCGGGCTGCGCAAAGATGACGATCTGCAGCAGCTTTTCGGTGTTGGTTTCAAAGTTGAGCAACACCCGCAGGATTTCAAGGGCTTCGGGGGTGAGTTTTTGCCCTTCGTCGATCAGGAGCACCAGCTGCCGCTTTTCTTCAAGTGCGAGTTTCAGTACTTTGCCTTCGATTTTGTCGATGGCTTCAGCGGTGTCTTTTCCGTCCCACTCGATGCCGAAATGCGTGCAGAGGGTTTTTAAAAAACTTGCGGCACTGTCCGCACCACCGTCCAAGAGGCAGAACACCGTGAAGTCGGGCTTTTCCGAGAGGGTCTTCACAAGCTTGCGGCAGAGCGTACTTTTCCCGGTGCCGACTTCGCCCAGGACGACGTTAAGCCCCCGCTTTAAGCGGATGGCGATCTCAAGGCGATTCAGACACAGCGAATGCGTTTCCGCCGCGTAATACGCGTCCGGATCCGGTGAATTGGAAAAGGGTTCCCGCGTGAGGGACAGCAGCTCCAGGTAGCTCATGAAAGCGAAGAGTTAGTAAATCGGTGACGACTTGAATTTATCGGGGTTGCGGGCGTATTTCAAGGCTGTTTCCCGCGTAATTTCGCCCTCGCGCAACAGGTCTTCGAGAGCATCGTCCATTGTACACATGCCCTGCGCTTTTCCTGTCTGCAGAACGTTCGGAATCTGATGCGTTTTTCCTTCGCGGATAAGGTTGCGGATGGCGGGGTTTGCCATCAGAATTTCCATCGCCTGGACGCGGTGCGTACCGTCGGCGGCTTTCATGAGAGCGACCGACATGACGGCCTGCAGGGAATCGGCCAAACTCGCGCGGATCTGTGCTTTGTCGTCCGACGGGAAAATATCAATGATGCGGTCGACGGTCTGCGCCGCAGAACGCGTGTGCAACGTTGCAAACACGAGGTGCCCGGTTTCTGCGGCTTCAATGGCCAAAGACACTGTTTCGTAGTCTCGCATTTCCCCCACGACGATGATGTCGGGGTCTTCGCGGAGGGCGACTCGGAGGGCGTCCGCAAAGGACTGTGAATGGGTGCCCACTTCTCGTTGGCTTACGAAACAGGATTTGTCCTGGTAAATAAATTCGATCGGATCTTCGATCGTGAGAATGTGATCCTTGCGGCGTTGGTTGGCGTAGTCGATCAGCGCTGCTGTTACGGTGGATTTACCGCTTCCCGTGGGGCCGGTGACGAGTACCAAGCCGCTGTCCAACATCGAGAGCTTTTTTAAGTCCGGGTTGACGCCCAGATCCTCCAAGGAGGGAATCGATGCCGGAATTTCGCGGAAGGCTGCCGCTGTCCCGTTGAACGTTTTGTAGAAGTTCACACGGTAGTGGCAGAGATTCGGAATGCTGTAGCGAAAGTCCACTTCGCCCTTTTCGCGGAATGCCTTGACGAGTTTTTCGTTGGCAATGGATTCCAAAATAGCCGTCAGTTCGTTTTCGGTAACGGGAACGTTGTCGATCGGCACTAAGTCCCCCAAGACGCGGACGGTGGTGGGAGTATCGGCTTTTAAGTGTAGGTCGGAGCCGCGGCGCTGGTGGAGTTCGCGCAGGGCGACAGGGAGGGAGAAGGGCATGGCGGGGCTCGGTGGTGGTTGGGATGGAGGAAGGATAAAGAAAAAGCAGACTCACGGAGATGTGGGTCTGCTTTTAAAGATGGTAGCAGTGCAGATTACTTGCAGATAGGCAGGCCAACGGGGAAATCCTTAGCATTGGCGGCGTTGTTTTTCGGAGTAATAGTAATCGTTCCCACGCCGGTAGTTTTATCCTTAGTCTTCCACTGGATGGTGTAGGCGTCATTAGTGATTGTCAGCGAACCCGTCGTAGCTTCTTTATATCCGTCCTGGCCTTTAGTACCTTCAGCTGCAGTGCCAACAACTTTCACTGCTTCATCCAAAGCGGTAGTACAAGAATTCTTGCTGTCCAGAATCTTCTGAGCGAAAACGCCGTTAATCTGGGCTTGTGCTTCAGCGGCAACAGCTGCCATTGCCTTTTCTTCCGCCTGAGAGCGAAGATCAAAGTATTTCGGCACAGCAACAGCGGCGAGGATGCCGAGCAGAACCAGCACCATCACGATTTCAATGAGGGTAAAACCCATTTGTTTCTTAGACATTTTTGTTTCCTAAACTATATAGTTGTTTTTAGCGGAGGGTTGATCAATACCCTCTCGGAGTGCGAGTGTACACCAAGCCTTATGGGGGTTGGTGAGTTTCATCACGAAAAATCAATCGAGTAAGCCTGATTCAGTAGTATCAGGTGTAGTAAAGCACGGCTAAACCTACGCTCGGTTGTTGTCAGTGAAGTACTCGGAGCACCAACACGTCGGTCGACGACAAATATCGGAAAAGTATATCGGCGGTGATTCCAAACTTCAGAATCTCCGCCCCCGTCAGGTCACAATTAACGCTTAACCGTAAAGTCAAACTTTCCCCTGACGAGAAATCCCGGCAGAAAACACTGCGACAACAACTCAGAGCGATTACATACAGTGTCGGTTGTTCGGAGTACGACTTTCATGCGTACGCTTTGACGGTCAATCGTCATTTCGGTTCTTCGTTGGGCGTTAACGAAATGCAGAAGACCGCGACCTCCGCCCGGCGAACTTTTGAGCGGTATTTCGATGCCTGCCGTGCGCTATACAAACTTCACCAAATCCCACATCGGCAGGAAGATTGCCAACGCGAAGAACAACACCACCGCACCCAGCGCGATGATGAGAATGGGGCCGATCCATTCGGTCAGTTCATCCACGGCGAGGTTCACTTCCGTGTCGTAGTGCTTGGAGAGTTCGGTCAACATCTCTTCCAGACTCCCCGTGTTTTCGCCTACGGTGATGAGGCTTAAAGCCAACGGGCTGAAGCCCCCGACTTCCGTCAGAGCCGTCGCCACGCCTTCACCCGAGTGAATCTTTTCCTTCACTTCCTCCATACGACGGCTGAAGAAGGCGTTGTTTACCGTTTCCGACACAATCGACATGGCGTCGATGATGGAGATGCCGCTTCGCTGCAGGATGGACAAAATGGCCGCAAAACGCGCGATGGCGGATTTTTTGAGAACGGTACCGATGATGGGAATCTTCAAAGACAGCGTATCGCGCCAAAGGATGCCGCGCTCCGTTTTTATAAACTGCTGGTACGCCACGACGCCCCCCGCGACGATGAGGGCGATGATCCACCACCATTCCATGCAGAGTTTATTGAGGGTAATCGCCGCCTGCGTGGGCCAGGGCAACGCCACTTTGGAGTTGGCGTAAAGGGACGCAAACTGCGGAATGACGACGTTCAACAAAATAAGAAAGGCGCCTGCCATCACCGCCACCACCATCTTAGGGTAGCGCGTGGCGGAGGCGATCTTCTGCTTCGTCATCTCTTCGTGTTCGATGATGTAGGTGAGGCGATCCAGGACATCGGGGAGTGCGCCCGATTCTTCCCCAGCGCCGATCATGGCGCAGTAAAGGGGCGAGAAAATGTTTTTATGCGCCTGAAACGCCTGTTTGAGGCTTTCGCCCTGCGTCACGCGGCGCCGCATGTCTTCAATGACGGTTTTAAAAGCTTTGTGCTGCGTCTGACGCGCGAGAATCTCAAAAATGTCGTCCAGCGTGATGCCCGCCGTGTAAAGCGTACGAAACTGCTTCGTAAACAGAATGAGTTCCCCGGTGGGGAGTTTCTTTTCAAAAAAACGCCGCCAGTTGAAGGTCTGGGTCTGGCCGTCTTTGTCTGTGGCGGC
>ULIZ01018377.1_pt1 | contig 11250 bp, 10 predicted proteins | sample 1950601 | NCBI WGS metagenome assembly ULIZ01 (sample SAMEA4835456, study PRJEB28245) | human gut metagenome | biome: gut microbiome; material: fecal sample | place: Denmark | collected 2008 | reverse complement strand
GCCACGCTCTGTCGGAGCCTTCCGGCAACTAAACAGCTATTTCCTGGTGCCGTTCGGGCAGAGAAAAACCGGCGTTGCCATTTTCTCGTTACGAAAAGGCCGCAACGATTCTTTCGCTGTCGTTACTGATATTGTTGCCGAGGAAGTCAATATCCAATGTCGGCCTAGCTGCGAATTTCTCGTGGGCGTACATTAGAGCTCCACCTTTCAGGTAGAAGTTCTGACGATACGGGGTCTGAGATATTCTGTAGATCAATCTTTCCTGAAAGTAGCGTGTAAGGATAGTCTGATAATATATGCCTTCGTTTTGGGCGACATTAAGCAGTTTGCTCCGGATAGATTTTCCGTGATTTTTGACAGATTCTTTTCTCATAGCTTGACCTCCAGATATTTCTCAAGAGTCGTGTTTACTCTGAGGAGTTTTGCATAGTCCATAAGTTTCGAGATATTCCTTTCAGGCCGCTCAAGATAGTTGCCTATTATTTCGGCACATACGTCAATCCCAATTTTGTTTCTGAATTTCACGGCATCACAGACACTCCTTTCCGCATCATATACATTGATGATATAGCCGTCAATAGTCGTCTTCATCACGCCGACATTGAGAATTTTGTCCGTGTAATGGTGGATTTCAATCTGCGGAAATGCAGGGATTGTCACTTTTCTACCTCTTGGAACAGCGATATGGAATGCCTGTGGCATTGATGTGGTAAGTTTATGGATACTCCACGCTGACCATAGGCAAAGTATGCCCCCCTTTACTATTATATCAATGTCTATCATATTGCCGCTCAGCTGCTCTAACGTGGCGTAGATGCCACGGCGAATCTGAATCAATTCTCCCTGTTTTGCCTTGTCAAGCATCTTGTAATATTTGCCTCTCCCTTGTACTTTTTTTATGGTGGAGGATGATATGAATTGTTTAGTGTTACGCATATACATAAAATAATCTGTACAAAGATACTACAAATTTTATTAAGTGTAGTAGATATGTACAGAAAATGTAACAAAGTTACTCAAGACGCCGGTTTGAAAATCGCAGTCCATTGCCGCTACAACTCGGCGTCGGTGCGCTTTCTTTCGCCCTTTGGCAGGTCTTCCGTTCATACAAGAAAAGTTTGTGTCAAATCAAAATATCCTTCCATCTGTTCACCAAGTCATCAAAAGTCAGTCCCGTGCAGAGGATTGCCGGGCTTGTGCTTGGGCATGCGCAGGTGTGCAGATGTCCTACTATGTTTATCGTGTCGGGATGCTTTTTCAAGTATTGCGCGTAAGACTTGGCTGCTTTTTTTCCGTTGAACACAATTGTTGATATTGTCGGGTTCTTTCTGATAAATCCGACTATGTCATTGAACTCTCCGCCACGGATATTCCCGTCGCTGCTGCCAGTACGTTCTGCTGCGGCATAAACATCCCAGAGGGCAATATGACTTTGCGCAAGCATCTCCTTTTTTGCCGGATAGCTGAGCGGCACAGGAGAGCCTGTTATTGTCGCTATGATTCTCCAGAAAAAGTTCTTGTGATTTGCATAATACTCTTGGCTTTCGATGGAAATGTCGCCAGGAAGGGAACCGAGTATCAGGATCTTCGGTTCATTGCATACTAGAGGCTCCAAGCCTTGTTTATAGTTTGTTGTCATTTGAAACGCTGATTTTAATTGGTGAAACACTCCTATCAATGTCAAATAGGAGAGGATAGTTCTTTACTCTTGCGGAAATCTGACTCGCCGGCACCGGTTTACCGTCCTTTCGGGCGTATAATCCCTGCCTGTTTATGAGTTTCGCGATTTCGGTAAATGTGAGTGCCGTCGATGCTTCTCGCAGCACTTTCTCAATAGCTTCGTGCAGTTTCATATCGTTTTTTATTTGTTCACTATTTCCGGAGTCGCATTCGTCAACTACCGGCTTTTCAATGTCATATTCCGGATTATCTTCCGCCCATCCGATGTTCAGCAGATCAACCAGTCGGCATCCTACTTTAGCCTTTTCAAGCCTCGCCTTTTTCAGCGCCTTTTCGAAGCGGAGCTTTTCATCCTCGGCAATGTCACCGGATTTCAGTTCGTATTCATCCCGCAGCCGATCTTCATCCCTGACAGCATAGAAAAAATCCGTCGCAGCTGCCAGAAGTGCCATATGCTCGTGATCCGGAGACAGCATCGGAAGCGTCCCTTTCGTGCAATATTCAACATTCAAGTCAAAATCCGCATAGAATCGGAACGCCGAATAAAATGACATATACTCTTTTCCGTTGAGTATTGTGTATAACTGTGTTGGCGTAATATTCTTATGCATAGCATATTCGTTCAGGCCTTTGTATTGCTGCCTAATGATTTTCTTTATGTTTTCGGCAACTTCAGATGGAGTATGTATCTTTTCCATATTTGAATTTTTCTGCAAATATATATGTTTATTAAATATCAAATAAAACTTAATATAAATATATATTTATTTACCTTTTTGAGTGTGGTTCGATACTCTAATCTTATAGTCATATAGAGTCTTGGGGTGGAGAATATGAGTCTGTGATATAATTGTTGCGAAAATAACGGCAACGATGGGATAATCGTAAATGTGTTGCCGGTGGAGAAATCGTATAGAAAGATTTGGATATTCCGGAGTTTTTATACAATCGAGGCTGACCCAAAAGGTCAGCCTCTTGTTTGTGTTTCAAAACAGTTTTTAATAAGTTGACAAAAATTTCGTTTTTAACTGGCCTTGTCCTATCTTTGCAGCGGTCGTAATGGGGGAATCAGGTCGGAATCCTGAGCAGTTCCCGCTACTGTATATGCAGAAGACGGATATGTTCTGTCAATGCACAAGTCAGAATGCCTGTTGCGGCTGATACCATCGGTCTGCCCTGCGGAGGACGGGGAGTGCTGGTGCATGACGGCATTGGACGGAACTGCGGTTTCGGACAATTGCCTGCGTGTTCATTGTCTCTGCTGCATTGACAGGGATGGTATCGTTGTGGCCTTGTGCCGGATTTACTTAATACGGATACCATTGAAACGGATTCTGCAGCAAGTATTTGCATTGACATTGATTCTTCTTTGGGTTGTGCCTTTATCGGCGCAGCAGGGTATTGTGGTGCCGTCAGACTCCACTGTGCGCTATCTCGAAGAATCTGTTATTGTAGGCCATTCACAGTCAGGAAGATACAAAGAAACAATTCCTGCTCAGGTCCTGGGCGGCAAAGATTTGGAACGTCTGAACAGCCTCTCCGTTGCAGATGCGTTGAGATATTTTTCCGGAGTCCAGCTTAAGGACTATGGCGGAGTTGCAGGCCTGAAAACCGTCAATGTCCGTTCATTGGGAACCAATCATGTGGCTGTCTTTTATGACGGAATCCAGCTCGGAAATGCACAGAACGGCCAGACGGACCTCGGAAGGTTCTCCCTGGATGACATCGGCGAAATATGCCTCTACAATGGACAGAAAAGCGATATCTTCCAGTCTGCCAGAGACTTCGGCTCATCGTCATCCATATATATCACCACGTCGGAGCCCCATTTTGCTCCCGGACGGAGATACTCACTCAAGGCTTCAGTGAAGACAGGCTCGTTCGGTCTTGTAAACCCTTCGCTCAGAACCGTTTATAAAATCTCCGACGAGATTTCTGCCGGGATATCCGCCGGCTGGACCAATGCAACAGGACGTTATAAATTCAGATGCCGCGGCTACGATTCCAGAGGGCGGCTTGCCTACGACACTACAGCCTATCGGCATAACGGCGACATCTGCGCCACCAGAGTCGAGGCGTCGGTCCACGGGGCTCTCTCCCACGGCAAATGGAACATGCGCGTCTATAATTATAACTCCAATAGGGGAATTCCCGGAGCCGTGGTGAGCAACGTGTTCAGCAACGGGGAGCGCATGAGAGACAACAACTTCTTCGTCCAGGGACACTTCGAGAACGGATGGACCCGCCGGTTCCGTTCCATGGTCAATGCCAAATTCGCGTCTGACTACACGTTCTATGAGGACAAGGACCCCCGGACCCTCTTCACATCGAACAGATACCGCCAGAAAGAAGCGTATGTCTCTTCGGCGAATCTTTTCAGTATCAATGATTTCTGGGATGTGTCAATGTCATTCGATTTCCAGTGGAACTGGCTCGATGCCGACAAGTTCCTGTCTGTCAATGTCGTTTTCCCGCAGCCGGTCCGCTTCACCGAAATGCTGTCGCTGGCCACTGCCCTTGATCTTGGAAGATTCAAGATGCAGGCAAGCATATTGGGCTACTTCATTCAGGACAGGGCCCGCAAGTCTGATCTCTATGATTCGTCGAGGAACGAGGCCTCACCGGCATTGACCTTGTCCTACCGCTTGATTGACGGCAAGGAACTGTATCTCAGAGGCTTCTGCAAGCGGTCGTTCCGGATGCCTACTTTCAATGACCTTTATTATACGAATTCCGCCAATGTTTGGCTGAAACCTGAACGGACACTTCAGACTGACATTGGTGTAAAATATTCTGAATCATTTGATTGCGGATTCTTCAGAAACTTTGACATTGTCGCCGACGGGTATTGGAACAAGGTCAATGACAAAATTATAGCCTATCCTAAGGGGCAGCAGTTCCGCTGGACAATGCTTAATCTCGGCAAAGTCGATATCAAGGGCGTTGACGCATCGGCATCGTTCGGATTCCGTGCAGGCAGCATTGACCTTGTAACTAAACTTCAATATACCTGGCAGAGGGCTGTTGACATAACCGATTCTGCCTCATCATATTATAAAAATCAGATACCCTATGTCCCGGAGCACAGCGGAACCGCTGTCGTGTCTCTATATTGGAAAGGATGGTGTCTTGGATATACCTTCCTTTATGCGGGGGAGAGGTATAGCCAGAAAGAGAATGTCAGGCGGAATCTTGTCCAGCCGTATTATACAAGCGATTTGTCGGTCCAGAAGTCGTTCACTCTTAGAGACAAGGTCTTGAAGGCTTCGCTTGAGGTGAATAATCTTCTGGGGCAGGATTATGAAGTGGTTCTGAATTATCCTATGCCGAAGACTAATTTCAAGGTGTCGCTCAGCATTGAACTTTAATCAATTATCATATTTATGCGTAAGATTTTCATGAATTTTGGAAAGACGGCTCTGGTTTTTGCAGCCGTGATTGCGATGGCGGCAGGTTGCCGTAAGGATGATATCCCCGTTTTCCCCGGAAGCGGTGACGTCCCGTCTGATTATGAACAGGTGAATACGCCTGCGGATGTCAATGCCAATCCTGTAGGAATGTATGTCCTCAATGAAGGAAACAGCGGCAGCAATAAGGCTCAGCTGGATTTCTTCAACTTCCGTAATGCGTTCTATATCAGGGATGTGTTTACCGAGTACAATCCTGAGGTCGTAAAGGGACTTGGAGATACGGGCAATGATGTCCAGGTTTACAAAGGCAGAGTTTTCACAGTGGTCAATGGCTCGCACAAGGTGGAGATCATGAATGCCAATACCGTCAAGCGTATCGCCAAGGTGGATATCCCTAACTGCCGTTATATTGCATTTTACGGCAACTGCGCCTATGTGACCTCTTATGTCGCTACTGACAAGAAGAACCTTCCGGACCAGAAGGGTGCGCTCTACCGCATTGACCTTGACACATATACGGTTACCGGCGAAGTGGAGGTAGGCTATCAGCCTGAACAGCTTGTGATTCTGGACGGCAAGGCTTATGTCGCAAACTCCGGCGGTTACCGTTCCATGAACGGCCATGACTATGACAATACCGTTTCTGTAGTGGATTTGAAGTCAATGAAAGTGGAATACAGCATCGAAGTCGCTATCAATCTGAGCCGTATGGTTGCGGACAAGAACGGTGCAATCTGGGTTTCATCACTCGGCAACTATGCTGACGTCAAATCCAAGCTCTATTGTCTCGAGAAGAAGGACGGCAAGTATGCTGTGGCCACCAGCATTGACAAGCCTGTTGCGAACATGACTGTCAGCGGCGACTGCATCTACGTCATGGGAACTGCTTATGACCCTGTAAATTGGGCCCCTACGACCTCTTATTATAAGGTCAATGTCAATACCCGTTCTATCGAGTCCGAGAAGTTCATAACCGACGGCACCGAGTCAGGCATACCTTATCCTTACGGACTTTCCGTCAATCCTGAGAACGGTGACATCTATCTGACAGATGCCAAGGACTTCGTTTCCAGCGGTACCCTCCACTGCTATTCAAAAGAAGGCAAACTAAAATGGAGTGTCCGCACAGGCGATGTCCCTGCGCACATTGCATTCCTGTATAACTGATGATTTCCGATACCCGAAGGAGTCTCACAATACTCTTCAGCTATGAAGATACTGTGAGACTCCTTTTGTAAAGATTACTTACATCAATGCCCGAAGCGGATTTCCGGAGCCCATCTGTCTTGTCAACCAGATTGCTAAGAACCTGTCAGTGATGGAGTAGACATTGTCCGTCCTTGTTACCAGTTCATTCTCAATGAGTTTCTTGACGGCAGCCTGCACGGAACTGGCTGAAGACAGGCTGTGTCTGCGGATAAATGCGGAAGACGTTATGGCTGTAGCCTCGCCGTCCAGGGCGATTGAATACAGCAATTCCTTCTGCTTTTCTGCCATATTTGAAAGAATCTCGCGGAAAACTGTGTCATAGGAATCCACAAGTGCTGTTATTGCTGTGCAAATCACTTCATTCGTGCATTCTGCCCCTTCTGCGGTATCGGCAAATGATTCATTGAAAGTCTTCTGCATGTAGAAAGTGTGCCCCTTGAAGAAAGAATAGACCTTGGCGACGCTTTCCGGAGAGATTTCCTTTCCCGCTTTATGGAAGAGGTCCACGACGAATGTCACGTAGATATCTTCTGGAATTGCTCCGAGTTCAAGCATGTCAGCGCTGCGGAAGAAGGGTCTGGCAGAAGACAGAAACATCTCTTGCATCATGTGGCGTTCACTGCAGGCGTAAATGAAGTTGCAGTTCGATAATTTCTGGATGTGTCCGCGAAGCAACGATTCCACATTCTTTTCCGCATATTTTCCGATCTGCTGGAATTCGTCAATCGCCGCGATACATGGTTTGTCAGCCCTTTCCAGATAACCGAAAATCTCTTCCAACGTATGTGAAGGCTGTTCAATGTCTCCCAGTTCTATACTGAATGACGGCATACCTGTCATGACGTCAAAACCGAACTTGCCGTTGATTGATTTCAATGTCTGCAGGAAAGATGATGCCATCTTTCGGCTTCGTGGCTGTAATGACTCAAATATCTCTTTCCCAAGCGTATATGTGAATTCCCTCAGACTGGACGTGTGAAGAATATCAATGAAGAACGTGTAATAGTCATTTTTTATTTCAGGCATGTCATAGCAGAATCTGATCAATCCTGTCTTGCCCATCCTCCTTGGAGATATCAGTACGAGATTGTTGCCATTGGTGACTGACTTGACCAATTTCGCGGATTCATTGATCCTGTCGCAGAAGTATTCTTTTTCGATTAGTCCTGTGACTATGAACGGATTCTTTGCCCTTATCATTACATATACGGTTTTATTGCAAATATAATTATTTGATTCAAATAATGCAAATCAAATAATTTGCCCGTATTGTCAACGATTGTCATTGGCCTCTTCCTTGTCGAAGGCCTTGACGATTTTCGATACAAGAGGGTGTCTCACAATGTCTTCGTTGCTGAAGAAAATTGTGGCGACGCCCTTTATGTTTTTAAGGAGATTGATGCCCTTGAGAAGACCTGAGTCCTCTTTTCTCGGAAGGTCCACCTGGCTGGCGTCACCTGTCACGATGAATTTGGCATTGGCGCCCATACGAGTCAGGAACATTTTCAGCTGGCCGAGATTGGTGTTCTGCGCCTCGTCCAGTATCACGCATGCGCGGTCCAATGTCCTGCCTCGCATATATGCCAGCGGAGCAATCTGGATGGTGCCCTCTGCGATGAACTCCTGAAGTTTCTTGGACGGAATCATGTCTCCCAAAGCGTCATATAGCGGCTGGAGATACGGGTCCAGTTTGTCTTTCAGATCACCAGGGAGGAATCCCAGCCTTTCTCCTGCCTCCACGGCCGGTCTAGTAAGGATGATCCTTTTGATTTCCCTGTTTTTCAATGCTCTGACTGCCAATGCGATAGCGATATAGGTCTTTCCTGTACCTGCAGGGCCCACTGCGAAGACGAGATCATTGGCAAAATACGCCTTGACCATTTCCTGCTGGGTCTTGTTTCTGGCTCTGATAGGTTTTCCGTCCGTTCCGTGTACTATGGTCGCGTCCCCGTTCAACACGAAACTGTCAGGCGATGTCTCGCCGTCGAATATGTCCTCCACATCGAACTTGGTGAGGTTCATCTTATGCTTTCTCCTCTCCACGAGTTCGTCAAGTTTCGAACTGAACTGCTCTATCTGTTCTTCATTTCCGTCCAGCATTATCAGATTGCCTCTTGCAACCACCTTCAGTCCAGGAAAATAGGAACAGAATTCCGCCAATATCTTATTTCCGGCCCCGTATATTTCTATCGGGTCCATTGCTTCCAATGTAATGTCTTTTCTCATGTCTTTGTCAATGCCGACCTTCCCGGCCTTTTCAGAATATTTCAATCTGCAAAGTTACACCTATAATCCCGTTACGCAAAATATCTTTGCCCAGGGCTCCTCCGTATTGCGGAACTCGGATATACTTAATCTCTGATTCCTGTTTCCGACTTGACGCGGTTATATGTCGAAATCATCTTGTCGTAGTCATATGGAGATTTCCAGAGACTGCGCCTGCCGAGGAACCTGTGGACTTCCAATGTCGCATAACTGTCTGTGAATCTGCCTGGCAGAGAACACCATAGGAACGTGACGGAAGGGCGTAGCATGGAGACGTCTCCTTGTGGCGAACGTGCAAATTTCAGTTCTACCGCAAGCTCGAGCTGAGTGTTGGCGGCGCTCATGTTTGAAACCGCATTGCCGAGCGAATAGAATACAGGGACACCATTTATCGAGCAGGAATCCTGGATGACATGCGGATGGGCACCCACAATGGCATTGACCCCCTTCGAAACCAGCCAGCGGGCTAGCCTCTCCTGTCTGGCCGAATGTCGCAGTTCATACTCGATTCCCCAATGCGGAAGTGCGATGATGAAATCGGGTTTGCGCTCCTTTGCCCTGGACAGCGCCTCCGCGATGTCGGTAGTGTCCGCCAGATTCACTTTCGGCCAGACGCCGGGCTTCGCCGGATTGTTGGTCCCGTATGTGAAATTCAGCAGGGCAATCCGCACCCCTCTGACATTGACAATAAGCGGATATCTGCCTGCATTGTCCTGAGAATCAGCGCTTATTCCAGTGTATCTGATGGCTCCCGCGGCCTCCAGGCTGTCGTAAACGTGGAGTGTCCTGTCAATGCCGGTGTAGCCTTTGTCCAGGATATGGTTGTTGGCCGCCAGAAAGACATTGGCCCCGCATCTGTTTACATATCGGGCATATTCATCAGGGGCGGAAAACGCCGGATAACCGGTGTATGGCTTGCCGCCGAGAGGGAACTCCATATTGGCGACAGAGATGTCTGCAGCCTTCATCCTTCCACTTATATGCTCAAGAAAAGAATCGTAACTGTACTCCATCTGTCGCGAATGGAGCATCACGTCCCCGATGATGAACATCGTCACAGTATCGGCAGGTCCGTAAAGCGGAACCGCAGGAGCCAGCCTCTCGGCAGAAGACACTGTTTTCAATGCTGCCGAAGAGTCCAAACTGATTGTAACCTTTTCTGACTCAGTGTGTTTTCTGTGATTTGGGGCTCGTAGGGGAAATGCCCAGGCCGGAACGACCAGGCAAATGCAGGCAAAAACTGCCCTTGCTATCCTCCGTGCCGCTGACATTATCGGCTGATTACGACTGCGGTAGAATCACCCAGTCTGATTTTCAGCCAGTTCTCAAGTTTGCCTCTGGTCTGTTCGTTGAGAGGCTTGCCTGACTCAGTTACGAGAACAAGTCCCTTCGATGTATTAAGGCTGTCGCATTTCACCTCGGCACCTCTGGCGAGAATCAGCTTTCCGATTTCAGGATACTGGCTGTTGATTTCTTTGGCAATCTGGGTGTATGGAATCTCCTCACGACGGTACTGCTCGAGTTCCTTCTCCAGTTCACGGATACGGCTTTCACGTCTCGAAATCTCGGAATCTGTCCTTTCGTAGATGCCTTTCACGAGTTTCTCTGAAACATTGTCATTGGCCTCATACATCGCCCTTTCGGAGAACTTGAGCTGGCTTTCCTTGATGCCGTGTCTCTCGGCAGATTCGATGAGCCTGTTCTTTTCTGAAGCCGTAAGCGGTTCACCTGCAATGAAAACATTGATGGTTCCGCCCTTGCGGTAAGACAATTTGTAGTCGTAGATATAGCCGTTGTCCAGGTTCTTGTTCTCCTTGATGAACGATTCGACATTGATGCTGAAACTGTTCTCACGGATCATCACGAATGCGGACCAGATACTTGGCACGATCATGAGGATGATGACGATGGACATGATGGTCTTGGTCTTCTTTGCAGTGCCGCCGTCACTGAACTGCATTTCCTCGAATTTCAGGTACTTGACCATGATGTAGGTCGCGAGGATGATGAATACGCAGTTTATGGAGAACAGATAGAGCGCTCCGAAGAAATATGTGATGTGGCCAGAAGCGAGACCGTATCCGGCTGTACAAAGAGGAGGCATGAGGGCTGTCGCGATAGCCACTCCGGAGATGACCGTACCTTTCTCTTTTCTGGACTGTTCGAAGATGCCCGCAAGACCGCCGAACAGCGCGATCATCACGTCATATATTGTCGGGTTTGTACGCGACATGAGCTCTGTCGGGTTCGCCAGCTTAAGTGGTGTGATGAGAAAGTAAATAGTTGCTGCCGTGAGACTTATCACGACCATTATCAGTAAGTTCTTGACTGCGGATTTGATGAGGCCGGTGTCTTCCGTACCGAGTCCGAGTCCCACTCCGAAGATAGGGCCCATGAGAGGCGATACCAGCATGGCACCGATGATGACAGCAGTGGAATTGACATTGAGTCCGACAGATGCCAGGACAATCGCGCATACGAGAATCCAGACGTTCGGACCACGGAAATAAATGTTGTTCTTGATGCTTTCGGCAGCCTTGACCGTATCTGTACTTGTGCGGACGTCTATGACTCCTCTCAAGAATGATTTAAGTTCCTGTATCAGTTGCATATCAGTAATTTTAGTTTTTAATCTCTTTGGCGCTTACAAAAATAATTATATTTGTTAAATTTGTACGAATTTAGG
>ULIZ01026086.1_pt1 | contig 11298 bp, 10 predicted proteins | sample 1950601 | NCBI WGS metagenome assembly ULIZ01 (sample SAMEA4835456, study PRJEB28245) | human gut metagenome | biome: gut microbiome; material: fecal sample | place: Denmark | collected 2008 | reverse complement strand
TTGATTGCTACTAATTGGGTTTATCAATTATCAATATTTACATTTATAATAAATCTAATTAGTGTTCCCTATAATGCGGTTATAATTGCACACGAAAAGATGTCAGTATTTGCTTATATAGGCATATTTGAAGGCCTGTCAAAGCTGTTAATTGCTTTTGCTATCTCGATTTCGCCAATTGATCACTTAGTAAGTTATTCTGCTTTAATGTGCAGCATAGCGATTGTTGTAAGGTTTGTTTATGGAAGATATTGTAGCGGCCATTTTGAAGAGTGTAAATTTAAAATAGTTTTCGATAATGAACAACTAAAAGAAATGTTTGCTTTTGCAGGATGGAACTTTATAGGTGCAATAGCTAGTGTGTTGCGTGATCAAGGTGGAAACGTAATTCTCAATTTGTTTTGTGGCCCAGTTGTTAATGCAGCTAAAGGTATTTCATCACAAGTAAATAATGCGGTTGTGGGATTTGTTACAAATTTTACGATGGCTTTAAATCCGCAAATCACACAGTCATATTCTTCTGGCAATAGAGAGTATATGCAAGTACTGATGTACCAAGGAGCAAAATTGGCTTATTTTGTATTATTCTTACTGTCATTACCAATTATAATTAATACTCCATTTATATTAAAAATATGGTTAGGTGATTATCCTGATTATACAGTTAGTTTCGTTCGGCTTACTTTGATTCTTTCAATGTGGGAATCTATAGCAAGTCCTATGAGTACAGGTCTTCTTGCGACAGGAAGAATTAAGTGGTATCAAATTTGGGTTGGTGGATTAAATCTTCTGAATATTCCTTTATCGTATATCTTGTTAAGATTTGGATTTTCACCCAATATTGTTCTTATAGTAGCAATTATCCTTAGTCAATTTGCTCTGTTTTTAAGACTTTACTTCATAAGATTATTGCTAAACTTTAATATTGTTATATTTATTACGCACACATATATTAGGATTTTATTGGTTTCAATTGTATCTTCTGCTATCTCAACTTTAGTTCATCAGCACATGAGTTCCACATTTATGGGATTTATCTTTACTACATTAGTATGTATATTTACAACGTTGATAACGATATTAATATTGGGATGTAATAAATCAGAAAGAGGTATAGTTTATTCAAGTTTGTTGAAGTTGAAACACAAATTATTGTAAAATGAGAATTGGAATTTTGACATTTCATGCGGCTCATAATTATGGCGCAGTCTTACAGTGTTATTCACTACAAGAATATTTAAAAAGTTTGGGACATGAAGTCTCAGTGATTGATTATCAAAATAAGAGAATGCTTTCGGTATACAAAAGATTTAAAATGGGAAGAATACTTAAAAAGCATCCTATTCAGATGATTAAAAATATATATACGGAAATAATGCTTTATCAAAGAAGAAAGAAAAGGTATTATGCATTTCAGAATTTTATAAATAACGCATTAAACTTAGTGCCAATAGAAACTATTAAAGAATTGCCTTTTGATATAATTTTTATTGGTAGTGATCAAGTATGGAATTACGAATTAACTTATGGCTTTGATTCATATTATTGGGGGGATTTTGTGCGGCCTTCTCATACTCTACTTGCTTCTTATGCTGCAAGTATGCAAGACAAATGGCCAGACTCCAAAGATGAAATCATAAAGTCAAAATTGAAAAACTTTGATTTTATTAGTGTAAGAGAAGCATCATTGGCTCAGAAATTGCAGATGTTGTCTCCAAATAAACGAGTATATCATGTAGTAGATCCAACATTGCTTATTTCTACTTCAATATGGAATCGAATAGCTACACAACCAAATATAACTAGTCCATACGTTTTGTTCTATCAAGTTGATGTAAATCCATTAGCACGAGAAATCGCAAAGAAAATAGCAGAACAAGAAGGTTTGAAATTACTTGTAATATCTGCAAATATTCAGAATGAAAATGATGAGGTTGCAACATCAGTGTCTCCTGCAGATTTTGTGGGTCTTGTAAAATATTCAAGGATGATAGTTTCTGCATCTTTTCATGCTACAGTATTTAGTATACTTTTAAGGAAAGATTTTTATTCAATAAAGGCTCATGGGAAAAATGCTAGAATAAGCAGTTTGTTATCTAGTTTAGGGTTAGAAAGTAGAGCTATTGAAAAAGTTCCTGATAAAATTGAATCAGTTGATTATAGCATAGTTAATATTGAAAGTATAAACAAAGAATCTGTACAGTTTTTAGATAACGTCTTCAAGGCTTATGGAGCAGAATAAAAGTATTTCAGCATTTATATTTAAAGGAGTGTTACTCTTTCTTGTTTTTTGGGGTGCACATGCGTGGTTTACATGGGGGCTGGATTTTCTGTCTTTTGGTGCGCAAACTGTTTTAAGAATAAGCATTGCTGCAGCAGCATTTATTTATTCCATTAAAAATGGGATAGTTCTAAGATTAAATAGTCGGTTGATATTTGGTATAATATGCTATTTTGTTGCGATAAATATACCATTTAAATCTGTAGGAGAAGTTTTGGCACAGTTTATCTTATTTGTACCTATATTAGTGCTTATATGTGATAAGAAAAACGCAGATGCAAACTTAATTTTTCTTGCAAAGGGATTATCTATAGTTTTTATACCTGGTTTTGTTTTATATTTAATGAGGTTAATTGGCCATTTAAATGTAATAGGATATCCAATAGAATATGGTAATATCAATGTAAATTATACATATACATTTATGAATTATGGTTTTATGCTAGTTCGTTTATGGGAAGCAGAGGATATAAGATTTACAAGCGTTTTTCTTGAACCTGGTTATCTTGGTAGCTTGGTATCTTTTATGCTTTATGCTGGCAATTATAATTTTAAGAAATGGTATAATATAGTTTTGCTTGTGTGTCTTATTCTCTCTTTCTCCTTAGCAGGATATTTGGTTTCATTCATTGGATACACATTGTTTTTAATGAGCGCGAAAAAAAATATAAAGAAAATCTTAGGATTTGGAATCATTACATGGTTTGCTTTATTGGGTGCTCAATTCTATAACGACGGAGATAATATGATGAATGAATTGATAATTAGTAGATTGCAATATGATAAGGAAAAAGGATTAACTGGTAATGACCGTTCTTCGCAAGCTTCAGATAATATTTTCTCTAGAGTTGTTTCATCAGGTAATATTTTATTTGGTGATCCTTCTGTAAAAGATATGACAGGAGCAGGTTATAAAGTATTTATTGTTAATAAAGGATTGATTCCTGCGCTGTTATTTTTTATTTTTTATTTTTCTATTGCATATAATAGAAAGAAGCATGGTTATTCGAAATTCTTTGTGCTGTTAATAGTTCTTACATTTTTGCAAGCGGCATATCCAGCATCATACTCATGGATCGTACCATTTTTATTAGGAATAAATAAACAGGAAGAATATGAAAATTTTGTATGTAACTAATACATCTTACGAAGGAGGATCTACTATTGCATTGGTAAATATAATTCGTGGAATGAAACAATTTGGTCATGAAATTTTTGTTCTTACAAATAGCAATAAAGGGTTTCTGTATGAATTATTAAGTGATGTGGACGTTAAAATATTCTCTTGCAATTATTGCTTGACAATTTATCCACTAGATAAAAACCCCGTAAAATATATATACGGTTTTTTTCTTCATTTCTATTGGTGGTATAATGCCAAAAGATATATAGGAAAAATAATCGATGAATATAATATTGATATTGTTCATACCAATGTTGGACCGTTGGATCTTGCGTTGTCAGAATGTGTAAAGCGTGGAATTCCACATGTTTGGCATCAACGCGAATTCTTTGATAAATTCTGTTCAACATCTCTATTTCCTAATAACAAATACTTTTATGATAGGATACAAACTAAAGGAAATTATAATATTTGTATAACAAGACAAGTTTTGGATAATTGCCGATTGTCGGAAAACTTTTGCAATAGAGTAATTTATGATGGGGTTTTTAAAAAATCACAATTGCCTAAACTTGATCATGTAGAAAAAGAAAAATATATATTGTTCGTTGGAAGGGTTGAACCTAACAAAGGTTTAGATGATTTGTTGTTGGCATTTGCTGATTTTAATAAGAAATATCCAAAATTTACATTAAAAGTTGTTGGGTCATATAATGATTCTAGTTTGTATTTTAAGACATGCAAACGTATAATTAATGAGTATAGTCTACAAAATTCAGTTAACTTTCTTGGAAGTAGGACTGACATATATTTGCTAATGGCACATGCCCAAGCACTTGTAGTTGCTAGTCACTTTGAAGGTTTTGGGTTTGCAACCGTTGAGGCTATGATAAACAAAACCATTGTTATTGGACGCAATACTTCTGGTACAAAAGAACAATTTGATATAGGCTTAAATCTAACGGGACAGGAGATTGGTTTTAGATTTTCAAATAAAGAACAGCTTCAAAAGGAACTTTGTGAGATTGTAGAAAAAGACAATGCGACGATGATACGAAATGCTTATAAAGTGGCTTCTGAATTATACACGGTCGAGAAATGTGTTGATTCTATTAATAAATTATATATTGATTGTATAAAAAAGGAATGAGACAGGTTATTGCATACTATCTTCCCCAGTACCATCCAACTAAACGTAATGACGAATGGTGGGGGAAAGGTTTTACAGAGTGGACAAATGTAGGTAAGGCGAAAAAACTATACCCAGGTCATTATCAACCGAAGGTACCTTCAGAACTTGGTTATTACGATTTACGTTTACCTGAAGTGAGAGAAGCGCAGGTAGAACTAGCGAAAGAAGCTGGTGTTACAGGTTTTTGTTATTATCACTATTGGTTTGAAGCAGGTTTTGAGGAACTTGAAAGGCCGTTTAATGAAGTTGTTGAAAGTGGTAAACCTGATTTCCCATTTTGTTTATGCTGGGCAAATGAATCATGGTACTCTAAGTTTTGGAATCACGATGGTTCTGTAGAGAAGAAATTGCTTGCTGAGCAGAAGTATCTTGGTAAGGAAGATAACGAAAAGCATTTTTATTCACTGCTTAAGGCTTTTAAAGATAAGCGATATATAAGGATAGACGGTAAATTGTTATTTGTAATATATCAACCTTTAGGCTTTAAGAATTTTAAGGAATTCAAGGCCCAATGGAATCAGTTGGCTATAGAAAATGGTTTGGAGGGATTCTTCTTCGTTGGTCAGACATTGCATAAAGAGAAAATCGATGAAATCATAGAATATGGCTTCGATGCAGTAAACCACTGCCATAGACTTGATAATTACTATCAGTATAACAAAACTTCAAACTTTGTTATGCGCTGTTTTAATTTTGCCCGAAAGTTCATCAAAGTTCCTTATATTATTTCATATAAGAAAGCAATAAAACACAGTGTCTTTGACGAAGACTATCGCGAAGACGTATTCCCTACAATGATGCCAAATTGGGATCATACTCCAAGAAGTGGACGGGGTGGTACTGTATTACATAATGCAACGCCAGAGTTGTTTGAAGTTCACGCAAAGAAAGTTCTTGAATCAATAAAAGATAAGAAAGAGAACAACCGTATTGTGTTCTTGAAATCTTGGAACGAATGGGGTGAAGGTAACTATATGGAACCAGATTTAAAATATGGAAGAGGCTTTATAAACGCATTAAAAAGAGCATTAAAAAATGAGTAGAATAGCAATAGTTGCATACGAGACAAACCCAGCTGTATGTAGTTCGATGATGATGCATGTGGATATGATGGCAGATAGTGGTCATGATATTTTAATGTTTCTTCAGAATAAAATTAACAGAAGTCTTTTTAGAGATTACAATTATAAGATAGAGGACTTTGAACGACCTTCGGAACTCTCTAATTTGTTCTCTAAATATGAAATTGAAAAAGTATGGTGCACAAATGTGATGTACGTTTTGAAACTTGTACGTATAACTAAGCTCCCTATTTATCTTTGGAAACAAGGAGACGCTGCCGCTGAAAGTTATATGAAGCATCATAGTTATTTGCGTAAATGGGTGCTTCAATTGATAGATGCTTATACACTGCGTAAAGTAGCCGGGGTGATCTATGTGTCAGATGCAATGAAGGAATACTATGAAAATAAATATGGAGTAAAAACGAAATCTATTGTTGTGCCATGTTTGTCTGAATTTGCGAACTCCAAAGTGGAGAATGTTGAACGTATTCCTAACTCTTTTGTATATATCGGTGGCTTGTCTGTATGGCAGTGCTTTGATGAGATCTTGAAATTGTACGCCAAAATCAGAACCAATAAGTCGGTTTTCCACATTATAACCTTGAATACTGAGGCTGCAAGAAAAAAGGTTATAGATATTATTGGTGATGACAAGAATATAGAGATCTATGGTATTACCGATAGAACTCAGATACCTGCCACGCTCAATAAATTTGAATATGGTTTCCTTATCAGAAAAAATGATGTGGTTAACCAAGTGGCAGCCCCTATTAAATTCTTAGAGTATTTGTCATGTGGAGTGAATGTAATCATGACTAACGCTGTTCCTTCATACGCAAAGTTAGTGAAAGAAAACAATGTTGGTACAGTGGTGGGCATGAATGCAGAAAACATCACTATCAATCCATACAATCCAAATTCAAAAGAAGTATATAATAAGCACTTCAATCGTGAGGCATACGTGGATAAATATAAGTACTTGTTGTGTGATGAAGAATCAGAAGAATAAATCAGACATTTCTATGATTAATAGAGCAACTAGGGTTCTTGTATTTGGGTATTTTGGGAATAAGAGTCATATACAGGAAGGGCAGTCTGTGAAGACAAGGAATATTAGTCGTCTATTTAAAGAAATGGGGTGTAATGTAGAAGAATTTGATACAGAATCGTTTCGCTATGATAAGTTGGCAATTTTTAAAATGATTCGACAGCTTCTCAAATGCGAAAAACTCTGTTTGCTACCGGCATATAATAATTTAAAGTTTCTTTTCCCTATACTTTTTGTCTTCTCTAAACTGTTTAGATATGACATTTATTTGTTTACTATAGGTGGTCGTTTACATATTTACCTTAAGTCACTACCTGTACATAGGTGGATGATGCGAAGAATAAAGTGTGTGTTTAATGAGACACATATGTTAGGTAATTATTTGCATAATATACATGGTTATACGAATCTTGAATATTGTCCCAATATAAAGTTCGTTAGTTTTTCTCCGCAAAAGTATCATATCGATGGTGAACTTCATTTAGTTTTTCTTGCTAGAATAGTGATGGAGAAAGGAATAGATGTGATTTTTGGTTATGCGGATTGGTTGTCAAAGCAGTCAAGAAGTAATGTGACAATTGATTTCTATGGCATGGTTGATCCCAAAGATAAGGACTATTTTGAAGGACAAATTGAAAAATATAAATTCGTTACATATAAGGGTGTAGCACAGCAAAGTGACATCCCCAAAATTTTGGAAAAATATGATGCGATGCTATTTCCGACTCATTATCCTACAGAGGGGATTCCTGGAAGTGTGATTGATGCATATATATCAGGAATTCCTGTTATTGCTTCTGATTGGACATACGCTCGAGAATTGATAGAGGATGGTAAAACAGGAATAATCATTCCTTTTGAAGATAATCAAGAAGAATTCAACTCTGTTTGTGAAAATCTTATAAAAGACAATGTTAAATTGAATAGAATGAAAGATGAAGCAAGAATGAGAGCTTCGGAATATCATGCTGACAATGCAAAGAAGATTTTAAGTAAGTATATTTAATGTTTATAAGATATGGCTGGTATATATAGAAATTTATGGTATAAGACATGCAAATATGGTTTGTCATTGCTTCCTGATACATTGTTTCACAATGCTGTTGGATTAATAATGTATAAGAGGTTTAATGTTCCATTTCATTGGATGAATACCAAGAGACCTAGGACATTTAGTGAAAAATTGAATTGGTTAAAAACACATCCCGTTGTTTCAAACGAGGCAGAGCTAGCAGACAAGTATGATGTGAGAGATTTTATCAAGCGTACAATAGGTGAACAATATCTTGTTCCTATTTTAGGAGTATGGGATAATGCTGACGATATAGACTTTGACAAGTTGCCTAATCAGTTCGTGTTAAAATTAACTAAGGGTTCTGGATATAATCTTATTTGTAATGATAAGTCAAAACTAGACATAAGTCAAACACGCAAAATGCTAAGTGATTGGTTAAAAGTAAACTGTTATTATTTTTCTCGTGAACCTCAATATAAAGGTAAAAGTAAACTTGTTGCAGAAGAGATGCTTGAGTATAATATTACTGATTATAAGTTTTTCTGTTTTAACGGAGAACCCAAGTATGTTGAACTCTATATAGACAGGTTCGGAGATCATAAGAAGCTATTTTGCGATATGGATTGGAATGTCGCAGGCTTTACAACAGCTAACGATGTGGCTAAAGTAACCATTGAACAGCCAAAGGAATTTGTTGAGATGAAAGAGGTAGCAAAGAAACTCTGTAAGGGAATGGCTTTCGTTCGTGTTGATTTGTATGTTCATGGTGGAAAAGTTTATTTTGGCGAGATGACTTTCCATCCTGCAGGAGGCTATACTCCTATCACTCCGAGAGAATGGGAATACAAATTGGGGGATATGATTAAAATTTGATGAATAATGTAATATCCGTCTGCATAAGTGGTCGCCAAGAGCGATATGGTGCGATACCATCAGGCGGAACAATTATAATAAAAACAAATTATTATGGAACAGAGTAAAAAAGAAAAGATAAGTGCACAAATAGAAGTAGAACAGCGTGCAATATCTTATGATATGAAAGAGTATACAATTGAATTGTATGTGTCAAAATATCTGAAACAGATAGAATGCGATGATAATGAACTTTATGTGCCAGATTATCAACGGGAATTCATTTGGGATGACAAACATCAATCTCGTTTCATTGAAAGCTTATATCTTGGTTTGCCAGTCCCGTTTATGTTTTCAGCAGAAATTAAAGAATCAGGACGGTTAGAAATAGTAGATGGCTCTCAACGTATTCGTACATTGGCAGCTTTCTTAACTGATGAATTGACATTATCACACTTGGAAAAGTTGACGGAAATGAATGGGTGTAAATATTCAGAGCTCCCAGTAAGTCTGCAACGTAGTTTTAAAAATATATCTATAAGAATGGTAGTTTTATCCTCTAAAGCTACAGAAGATGTACGAAATGAAATGTTTGACAGAATAAACACGAGCAGTGTCCCTCTATTGCCAATGGAAACTCGTCGCGGAGTATACAAAGGCCCTTTTACAGATTTTATAGCAAAACTGGCGAAGGATTCAAGATTTAAATCATTGTGCCCAATGGCCAAGTATATGCAAAATAGAAGAGAAGAAGAGGAATTGATATTAAGGCTATTTGCATTTTCTGAATTATTCCCCAATTTTTCTGTTGTAGAAACAAAGGGAGTGGCTAAGTATTTAGATGGTTATCTTGCTGATAAAAATAAATCTACAACAAAAGAAGAAATGCAGCAGTTGGAGAAAAATTTCTATCGTCTTATAGAATTTGTGAAAAAGGCTTTTCCAAATCAAGGATTTGCAAAGAAATATGGAGCTGTTGGTATTTCTAAACCCTATTTTGAATCTATAGCAGTAGGAATATATTTGGCTTTAAATGAAAATCCCGATATTGTGGCTGTAAGAAAGCAAGAATTAGAAATAAATAAAGATAATCGAAATGATTTCTATAAACTTATAGATGGTAGATATCGTACCCATACAGCAGCGAAAATTTTGAACAGAATTGAATATGTAAAGAAACTGTATTTAGAATGATAATAATAGCTAATTACAGAAGACGCAAAGAAGATGTAGAGGAATATTTTAGATTGTTATGTTTTCTTCTTTCTTTCGAAACACATCGCGGTATATCTATTCAGAATATTGATATGGGGAAATCTTTGATTATAACCCAAGAAATGCAATGTATAGCAAAAGCTCAGTCTTTAATATTGCTTTATAATTTGGTGGAATCTACAGTATGTGATTGCCTTAATGCAATATATGATGCGATACAAGATGAAAGTCTAATTTTTGGCAATGTTTCAGATGATATCAAAAATATGTGGAGAAATTATCTTAAAAGAAAGAATTTTCCAGAAAAAACAAAGAACGATAATGAAATTATTAATATGGCTATACGCTTTGAGAACTTAGCCGTTAATATTTCTGGTAGCTTAGATTTTAGAAAAATTCAAGAAGTATTTTCGAAACATGGTTGTTTGTTGGATAATAGCAGTCGTGATGCAATTGCACAAAGCTTTTTAGTCGTTAAAAACAAACGTAATCTGTTGGCTCATGGCAATATTTCCTTTTCAGAGTGTGGAGCTCATTACCTTTTATCTGATTTGCAAAGATATAAAGAGCATATAGTAGATTATATGCAGGATGTTGTAAATAAAACATGTGACTATATTGCTAATAAAGCATATAAATTATAAATTATCATAAATGAGTTTATGCAAGACTACGGATTGGTATCAATTATCACTCCCACATGGGCGTGTGCTGATTTTATAGCAGAAACAATAAAGAGTATTCAGGCGCAGACTTACCAAAACTGGGAACTTCTCATTCAAGATGATTGCTCGAAAGACAATACGTTAGAGGTGGTAAAGCCGTTTATGGAAGCGGACAAGCGCATTAAATATGAGTGTAATTCTCAGAACTCTGGTGCGGCCATTACCAGAAATAATGCTTTGCGAAGAGCAAAGGGACAGTGGATTGCTTTTCTTGATTCGGATGATTTATGGAGTCCTGATAAGTTAAAGAAGCAGCTGGCGTTTATGGTTAATAATGGTTATCATTTCTCTTATACTGGTTATGAGGAAATGGATGAGGCTTCAAACCTTACAGGCATAAAGCTTTCTGGCCCTAAGCATGTCACAAAGTTTGGAATGTTCAGTTTCTGTTGGCCTGGATGCTTGACTGTGATGTACAATCGTGAGAAGATAGGGTTGTTGCAGATTGCTGATATCAAGAAGAATAACGACTATGCCATGTGGCTAAAGGTAATACAGAAAGCAGATTGCTATTTGCTAGACGAGTGTTTGGCAAAATATCGTAGGGGCAGAAAAGGCAGTGTTTCAACCCACGGCTATGCTACTATGATACGTTGGCATTATAAACTATGGCATGAGGCAATGGGGATGAATCCAATAGCTAGTGTATTCTGGACAGGCATGAACTTGATTTGTGGTGTGTATAAGAAATTGCATTACGTGAAAAAAATGTAGGTGGGTAAAATGCATGAGCTCATATAAGGACTCAGACTAATACCTTGCACCCGGCTGTTTGTTATAGTT
>ULIZ01019674.1_pt1 | contig 11306 bp, 10 predicted proteins | sample 1950601 | NCBI WGS metagenome assembly ULIZ01 (sample SAMEA4835456, study PRJEB28245) | human gut metagenome | biome: gut microbiome; material: fecal sample | place: Denmark | collected 2008 | reverse complement strand
GATACGGTAGTTTCGGTGTCTTCCGCAGCTTCCTTGGGTTTGCGGTTTGATAAATAAAAGTAATATCCCACTACCAGTGCGATCAGAACCAGTCCAATCAGGATTCCTTTTATGGCCCTGCGTCCTCTTTGTGACATATGATTCCTCCCTTCTTTTTCTCTTCTCCATTTTTTATTATTTACTATGAATTCATAACTTTGAAATTACGATTACCACTCATTCTGTCAATTCATATTTTATCAGAATTACGATTTTCTTTATATGGTCCATGAGTATCACGAAACCTCATCTTCAAAGTTAAGCTCAATGGTCTTGCCATCCTTACAGACTTCGACTCTTGGGAAAATCTTCCGGGCAGCATCCAGATACTCCTCCGGTCGATTAAGCGACGGGCTGTAATGTGTCAGCCACATCCGGTCAACATCCGCCTGTCTTCCTATCTCAGCAGCCTCATAGAAGGTCATGTGCTTTTTCTCTTTGGCCTTCTGCTGCTTATCCGGCTCCCCATACATTCCTTCACAGATAAAAAGATCCGAATTCTTCGCATGCCCGACAATTCCCTTCGTCGGTCTGGTGTCGGTACAATACGTAACCTTCAATCCCTTACGTGCCTGTCCTAAAACCATTTCCGGCACATATGTCATTCCATCAATTTCAATGGTTTCACCTTTCTGTAAGCGGCTCCAGTAGCGACGTTCAAGTCCCAAACTGACAGCCTTGTCAACATCAAATTTACCAATCCGGTCAATCACAATACTGTAGCCATAACAGGGAACATTGTGGTTTACCTTAAAGGCTTCAATCCGGAAACCATCCATGTGGATCGTCTGCTCCGGCTCGGTAAGCTCCAGGCAATCAATGGCAAACGGCAGCTCCGGTGCAATGATCCGCAGGGATGCCACAACCTTGCACAGCCCCTTCGGTCCCACCAAAAGAAGCGGCTCTGTCCGTTCTGCATTTCCCATCGTGAGAAGCATTCCCGGAAGTCCGCTGATATGGTCTGCATGAAAATGGGTAAAGCAGATGACATCGATCGGTTTGGGGCTCCACCCCTTTTCCTTCATTGCGATCTGGGTTCCTTCCCCACAGTCCATCAAGATACTTGTCCCATTATATCTTGCCATCATGGATGTAAGCCATCGATATGGGAGCGGCATCATTCCGCCTGTTCCCAATAAGCATATATCCAGCATAATTTAACCTGTTCCTCCCTGATTACCGTCTGCTGCTTTCAAAGAAGCTCCTGTACCTCCTCCTTAGTAACCTCTACGGTAAATCCTTCTATTAGTTTATCATAACATTCCTCACACAAGTCAAAGGAATGACGGATTCCATCCTTATTGCTGAAATAACCGAACTGCTGGTTTCCTTCAAAAACACCTTCCACCAGAATTCCATTTTTGACTTTTAAAGCTTTACCACACTGGTTACATACCACCTGCTTCAGAATGTTTTTTCCTTCGTCCATATAAATACGCATCGTTTTTCCTCCTTACAATACCATTATACAGAAACTTTTTCTATGAACCAGTGGTAAGTGTTTCATGTTTTGTCTATCTTTTCCACATAATCAGTGCATCTTCCTTCGGTTTCTCATAGAAGTCCGGGCGGATGCCCTCTCCCCGGAATCCAAATTCTTCATACAAATGAATGGCCGGAGTATTACTTACCCGTACCTCTAAGGTACAGTCCCCGATTCCGTGCTGTGCAGCCTCTTTCAAGGCATGTGCAAGGAGTTTTCCGGCTATGCCTCTTCTCCGGAACGGTGCATCTACTGCAACATTGGTGATTTCTCCTTCGCCTGCCATATTCCGCAGACCACAGCAGCCAAGAATCACCCCATCCTCTTCTGCTACATAATAATATGCATAATCCGCTTTCACCATTTCAAGGAAATCTTTCTCCTTCCATGGCATCGAAAATGTCCGGCTCTCAATCTCACTTACCGCCGTTACATCCTTTTCTTCCAAAGGGCGTATTGTAATCATTGCTTCTCCCTCTTTGCTGCCTTCTCCCGCTCTGCCTGGGAAAGCCGCAGATATTCCGGTGCATGATCTGCTGCCGGAACCACTTCCCCCTTACGCAGCTTTTCAAAAGCAAGGAATGCAAAGGAGGCTGCCCGCTGCCGGTTCATGTGTGCCGGTGCAAAGCTGTAGGGTACCTTCATCAGGTTTTTTAACTGCTCCGCAAATACCGGAACTCCATCACCTAAAAATATGATTTCCTTCTGCTGTTCATTACACTTCTCTGCAATTTCTTCAATCGGAACTGCACACTGGGAAAGAATGGGAACAAGTGTATAGTGAAAACTCTGCTCCTGTTCATCGCTTTGTCCGTCTTCGATATAAGAATACAAACCTGTGTAAACCTGATTCCGTCTGGCATCCATAATCGGACACACCACCTTGTCTGTCCCATACAGATTGCAGGCAAGACCATCCAGTGTCGGAATCTCTATAATCGGAATTTCAAGTGCAAGCCCAAGTCCCTTGGCAGTCGCAGAACCGATCCTCAGCCCGGTAAAGGAACCAGGTCCACTGGCAATTGCAATGGCATCTACCGTCTGTAAATCAAGATCGACCATCCTCTTTAATTCATCCAGCATGGGCAGTAAGGTCTGTGAATGTGTTTTCTTATACTGGACATTATATTCTGCAATTACTTCCTCATCTTGTACAATGGCAACGGAAGCAACCAGTCCCGAACTGTCAATTGCAATAATTTTCATTTCAGGTTCCTCTCAAAATCAGTTTTCTTTTAGGCAGCTTATGAAAGAGCCAGGCCGAACTGTTACTCTTTTTGTGATACTGTGATTTCACGATAATCAAATCCCTTTTCCAGATTCTTTTCAATCCGGATCTCCACATATCGCTCCGGCAGAAGCTCTTCAATCAGGTTCGCCCACTCAATCAGGCATACCCCATCTCCGTAAAAATAATCCTCATACCCGATTTCATCCATCTCGGAAATATCACCGATCCGGTATACATCCAAATGATACAGAGGAATCCGTCCCTCTTCATAGATCTGTACAATCGTAAAGGTCGGACTGTTCACCGCATCTGAAATTCCGAGTCCCTCTGCCAGTCCCTGTGTAAATACCGTCTTGCCGACGCCAAGATCACCAACCAGCGTCAGTACACTGCCCGGTGCCACACTCTCACCAATCTGCTTTCCTAACGCAAAGGTATCCTCAGGAGATTTCGAAATTATTTTATGTTTTTCAATCATGCTCTGTAAAATATCCTGTCCGCTATTCATAATTCTCCTGTCAGTTCCCACGGATTTTTACCTTTTTCGGTGGCATATGTGTGGAAATCACTTCAATCAAAGCTGCCTTACGCTCTCCTAAATCCTTCTTTGGAAAAATGGAGGCATTGACCGGTGACGTATATAATACAATGCTCTTCGGTGTGGATACTGCCTTATATAAATTCTCCCATGCGATCTGCTCGCTGGTATCCTTCTGGGAAACCGTCATTCCTTCTTCATTAAAGGTGTAATGTAATGGTTCCTTAAATGCAGGATTTGCAAGATACTGCTTCTTCGACCGGATAAATAATGTCCAGGGAAGATACACAAGCACCACCACACCAAAAATCAGGTATAACATACTGCCTGCCATAAAGTATGCTGCCACAAGCAGTGCACCTGCTATGGTTCCTAAAAGTCCTGTTGTTCCGGTATAAGTATGATATAACAGATAATCATATAAGACCCCCGGGGTAATCTTTACATCAAAGGAAACTTCCATGCTGCTTCTCCAAATCTTTCTTAATTAATATTTCTTCTGCCTTATCTGCTTATTCAGCCTTACCTGCTGCACTAAATTCATGCTGCGTCTTCGACCTGCATTCATTGAGTACCTTACATAAAAAGCACCGGCAGGAAAGCCGATGCTTTTCTTCTATCCTATTATACTAAAAATCTCACAACATGCAAACAGGTTTTATTATTCGCGCATGGCTATTCATGCCGCAAGGCTTCAATCGGACTTAATTTAGCTGCTTTTCTGGCAGGATAAATTCCAAAGAAAATACCTACGCCGCAGGAAAAGAGGGTTGCGATAATCACAACCGCAGGATCCACGCCGGCTGTAACTCCCGCAATCGAGCAGACTCCCATTGCTCCGAGAATACCCAGAATAATGCCGATCACTCCTCCCATAAGAGTGATAATTCCTGCCTCAGCAAGGAATTGCAGCAGGATCGAACCGGTTCTTGCCCCCAGCGCCTTACGAATACCAATTTCTCTGGTACGCTCCGTTACCGATACCAGCATGATATTCATAACACCAATTCCTCCAACCAGCAACGATATTGCTGCCACGAAGGACACAAAAACCGTAATGATACTGAGGATCGAGTCAAACTGCGAGGACACATCGGTAAAGCTCTGCATCTGAATCTGGTTCTCCCCACGGACACCATGACGGGCTTCGAGCAGATTCAGGGCATCCTGTGCTACCTGCGTACAATAAGCACTGTTATCCGCAATCACATAAAACTCAGAAAAATCATCAATATCATAATATAATTTATTTCCCATAAAGCTTAACGGGCATTCTGCCGTAATGGTCTCAGTTCCTCCGCCGGCCATTGAAATCAGTGATGAAGCGGTATCCTTTCTTACTCCGATTACGCGCATTTCCTGAGTCACACCCCAAAAGGTTGCCTCAAAGGTAAGTCCGATCACATCCGTTGTTCCAAAGAGAGAAACCGCGCTGCTTTCTGTAATTACACAGACATTGCCGCCTGCATCACAGTCATCCTGTGAAAAATATCTGCCCTTTACAATCGGTTCCGAAGATGTATACTGCAGGCCTGGATCACCACCCGTCATACTGATATCAAAATTTCCTTTCGGTCCTTCTGCGGTTCCCCATGCAGACAGCTGTGGCGTAACTCCCTTTACATGTGCAATATTTGCTTCAATTGCATCAAAGTCCGTCTGATCAAAGGTTACGGTGGTTTCCTTTCTTGTACTGTCAACATAAAAAGCAATCTGTCCGCCTGCCAGTCCTTCCAGCTCGTCATTAACCTGTCCGCGGACACCGTTTCCAATCGCAATAACCATAATCACGGAAGCAATACCAATGATAATACCGAGCATCGTGAGTACGGACCGTCCCTTATTACTCTTAATATTCATCAGCGCAATCTTAATATATTCCCAAATCTGTGCCATATCATCCGCTCCTGTTTACTGTGGCATTGCTGCAACGGTCATGCCTTCATAAAGATCTGCCGTAACACTTGTGACAATCTGCTCATCTGCGTTTAAACCATCTGTAATCTGTATCATAGTGTCAGTGGAAATCCCGGTCGTAACCGGCTTCTTTACTAAAATATTATTCTCGACCACGTAGACAAACTCACCATCCATATCTACATTCACCGCAGTGATCGGTACCAGAACCGCGTTTTCCACCTTCTCGGTATTGATAACAACCTTCGCTTCCACGCCAAGAATCACATCACTGTCCGGATTTAAAATCTTAATTTCCGCACCAACAACAGCCGCGCCACTGTTATTCTGTTCTGCCATCCTGTTAATCCTTAATACTTCTCCTTCATATTCCCTGCTGCCAATTGTTATGATAGCCTTCTGTCCTTCCTTAATCTTGGAAAGATCATATTTCGTCACGGTGATCCGTACTACCACATCCTCGGTGCTTTCCAGCTTCAGGAGCTGTGCACCCTTCGCAGCAGCTCCGCCTTCTACGGCATTCATTTCGGTAACGACACCGTCAAATTCTGCTACGATACCATTTTCTGCAGCATCTAGGTTTTCAAGTGAGTCCTCCACATCCATTGTCTGGGTTTTATTATTGGCCTCCAGCTCTTCCTTCGCACCACCGGTTAATTTCCCGGCTTCTGCTGAGCTCTTCTGGGACTTCATTTCTGAACGGTATTCCTTATACTCAGACAGCATATCGTTATAGACTTCCAGTTCGTCCTGCCAGCTCCTGATCTGTTCATTGTTCTGCTGTTCATAATTGTTTAACTGTACCAGCTTCTGTAAATTCTGGTATTCGTCGGAATCCGGCTGATCCTGCCAGTCAATCAGACTGATCTGCAGCAAGGCCCCCTCATGGGCAAGATCACTCTTCTTTTTAGAAATCTTAGCTTCCAGATTCTTGATATAGGCTTCGGTATCTGCAATCTGCTGATCCAGTACTTCCAGATTCGTGCTCGCTTCACTTAAGTCCCCAAGCTTTTCCTGATTGGTCTGCACCGAATTCAGATAGCTTCCTTCGGTAGACTGTTTCTTTAATTCTGCCCGTTCCTTCGCTGCGGCAAGATCATCGGCATCATAGGTCAGAAGCACATCGCCTGCCTTTACTGCATCACCCGCCTGTGCTTTCACCTCTCCTACTTTCACATCCACATCGGAAAAATAAACTTTACTCTCTTCCGTCTTCACCGTACCGCTCGTATCAATCGTCTGCTGCAGATCCCCGATCTGCGCCTGCGTCGTAGTTACCACGGCTGCTGCCCCGTTTCCCCCAAAAAGCTTTGACAGGATAAAGAGCAGAACGAGTACGCCGATCACCACAAAGAGAATGATCTTTCTGCGTTTTTTCTTCTTCGCCGGGTCTGCCGGCTTTTTCTCTTTCTTCTTCTTTTCTTTAAAGGCTTTCTTCGCTGCTTTGTCATTTTCGGCTTCTAATGTCCTTTTATTGCTTCCGGCCTGCTGCTCCTGTTCCTTTGTCTGTAAGCTTTCTACGGATTCCTGTCTGATATTATCGCTCATGCTCCTTCTCCTTCTTCGTTTTCATAATCGGCTACAACCTTACCATCCATAATACGGATGTTGCGCTTCGCTCTCGCGGCGATCTCATTGTCATGTGTAATCAGAATAACCGTTCTGCCTTCCCGATGCAGTCCTTTCAGAATTTCCATAATCTCCTGCGTCGAATTGGAATCCAGGTTTCCGGTCGGCTCATCGGCCAGAATAACAGGCGGTGCCTGCGCGATGGCTCTTGCAATCGCAACACGCTGCTGCTGTCCACCGGACATTTCCGACGGCTTATGCGTCATCCGCCCGGCAAGCCCTACCTTTTCCAGCGCACGCTCGGATAACTCCATGCGCTCTTTCCTTGGAACGCCGCGATAAATCAGGGGAAGCTCCACATTTTCAAGTGCGGTCAGTCCTGCGATCAGGTTAAATCCCTGAAACACAAACCCGATCTCCCGGTTACGGATGTCCGAAAGCTCATCATCTGTCATATGGGAGACATCTTTTCCATTCAGCAGGTACGTTCCGCTTGTTGGAACATCCAGACATCCCAGCATATTCATCAAGGTTGATTTACCGGATCCGGACTGCCCGATAATGGCCACAAACTCATTTTTATGTATGGTCAGATTCACATGATCCAGAGCTCTGACCTCATTCTCGCCGGGATTGTAGATCTTGCACATATCCCGGATAGTAATTAATTCTTCCACAGATACTCCTCCATCGATTTTCATTGTGTACAGGCCTGCCTACGCTTCTGTCCATCCTGCTTCCCGGTACCGTTTCACAAAGCTGCGTGAGGACTTAGTCGTATGACACATGAACTTAAAAAAACCTCCTGTACAATCTGTATTATATTATTAATACAATGATTGTCAAGAGGTTTTTCTTTGAATTAAGAAAGCTTAATAATTTTTAAGACTTTCGTATCCGCCTGTTAAGAATTATGAATGCTGTTTTCCTTTCAGTATCGGACTCAGCTTCTTATATACCAGCATGGTTACCAGCGTCACTGCCGTTCCCTTAATCAGATTAATCGGAGCAACACAGAAGATTACCAGGCTTACGACATTGTCGATATGTCCGTTAATTGCCGTTCCCATGGCAATGATATCCTCCATCGGCATGTGATACAGTACCGCAAAGGTCGGAAGCAGATAAATCGCATTAAAAGCAGTGCCGAACACGGTCATAATCAGTGTTCCCGTGACGGATCCGATCAATGCACTCTTCCGGCTCTTTTTGTATAAATAGATGATGGAAGCAGGCAGAATGAAGCTGCATCCGATGACGAAGTTTGCAAAGTCACCCACAAATGCGGTACTTGTTCCCTTGATCAGCAGCTTTAACATAATCTTGATAAATTCAATCATCACTCCCGCTACCGGGCCAAACGCAAAAGCACCGATCAGCGCCGGGATTTCACTGAAGTCCAGCTTATAAAACGGAGGAGCCAGAACCGGCACCGCAAAATCAAATATATGAAGCACCATTGCAATTGCAGAAAATACACCAATCATGGCAATCTTTCTTGTCGAAAGTATCCGTTCCCTGTCCTGATTCTTCTTTTTCAGGTACTTTTCCACCAGATATGCAATCAGCACAAAGCCAACCGCAACCGCCAGTGCCACCAGCACAAACACCAGGTTCTCCATTACATTAGACCATAAACTCTTTTCCATTTACTCTCACTCTCTTTCCGGCATACGCCATTGTTTTAAAAAGAAAGTCTTCTTTGGATTTGCATCTCCGCGAGCTGCGCATCTGATAGCGGAGCATTTAACTGTGCAGGAAATTCCAACGGAATTTCCTACACAGTTAAAAAGCCCCGGAAATCAATTTCCGGGGCTTGCATACATCAGAAGCCAAATGCGTTTCCACGCATCTGTTCATGCATTTCTTCTCCCATCCAGACTTTACTGTCGGTTTTGGAATTTCACCAAATCAGCCATACCCTTAAAGAATTAAAGAATACGGGTCGCGGACTATACCGCCGGTAAGGAATTTCACCTTCCCCGAAGAACTTTCTATTTTGTTCGAGACATAGAATAGCATATCTCATCTCAAATAGCAAGAGCTATTTATTTTGATCCCGATTGATCTTCATAGTCAGTGCAATCCGTTTCTTTGGCACATCAACAGATAATACCTGTACATCCACAATATCACCCACGCTCACTGCTTCCAGAGGATGCCTGATATAACGGTCTGTGATCTGGGAGATGTGTACCAGTCCGTCCTGATGCACACCAATATCCACGAACACTCCAAAGTCAATGACATTACGGACGGTTCCCTTTAAAATCATGCCCGGTTTCAGATCCTTCATATCGAGGACATCGCTTCGAAGAATCGGAGCCGGCATGCTCTCTCTGGGATCTCTCGATGGCTTTTCCAATTCCTTAAGAATGTCGGTTAAGGTAATTTCACCAATTCCCAGTTCTACAGCCAGCCTGCTCTTATCCCTGATCTTCTTTTCAAGACTGCTGATTGCATTGACCGTATTGGCCGCAGATTCCTTCTGTACCGGTTTCTTTGCGGAAGAGTCATTTTCTTCAAGGTTCATGACCGAACCACCCATAGCAGCTGCCAGTGCTTTTCCCATAGCCGTATTGGTATTATGGATCACGATCTGTTTCCTGCGGTCATTCCGGTTATTCTGCTTCGGAGCAGGTTTCGCTGCCGTACTCATCTGCCGGGCTGCCTGCTTCTGTGCGGTACGCACATCCTCCATCGTAAGTCCCATCTTATCCAAAAGCTTCATGGCAGCTTCATAGGATTCCGGATGAACACTGGTATCGTCCAAAGGATTGTCTCCATCATGGATACGCAGGAAGCCTGCACACTGCTCATATGCCTTCGGTCCCAGCTTCGGCACCTTCAAAAGCTGTGCACGGTTCGCAAATTTACCATTCTTTTCACGATATTCCACAATGTTCTTCGCAATCGGTTTGGAAATACCGGAAATATACTCAAGAAGCGGTGCGGATGCGGTATTTAAGTCTACACCCACACGGTTTACGCAGTCCTCTACCACGCCGCCCAGTGCTTCTCCCAACTTCTTCTGGTTCATATCATGCTGATACTGTCCGACACCGATGGATTTCGGATCAATTTTCACAAGCTCGGCAAGCGGATCCTGAAGCCTGCGTGCTATCGAAGCGGCACTTCTTTGCCCCACATCAAAATTCGGAAACTCTTCGGTTGCCAGCTTACTTGCAGAGTATACGGAAGCTCCCGCTTCATTTACAATGACATACTGTACCGGTGTATCCAGTTCCTTAATCAGCTCCACAATGACCTGCTCGGACTCTCTTGATGCTGTACCGTTTCCGACACTGATTAAAGAAACATGATATTTATGGATCAGCTTCTTAAGCTCTGTCTTGGCCTCTTCCACCTTATTCTGCGGAGCTGTCGGAAAAATCACCCTGGTATCCAGTACCTTGCCCGTTGCATCCACAACGGCAAGCTTACAGCCTGTCCGGAATGCCGGATCCCATCCCAGAACTACCTTTCCTGTAATCGGTGGCTGCATCAGAAGCTGCTGCAGGTTCTTTCCAAATACGGAAATTGCGCCATCCTCTGCCTTTTCGGTAAGATCATTGCGGATTTCGCGTTCAATCGCCGGTGCAATCAGACGCTCATAGGCATCCTCGATTGCTGCTGTAAGCAACGGAGTGGTATATTCATTATCAGAAGTAATAACCTTTTTCTTTAAATACTGTATAATCCGTTCTACCGGTGCCACAACCTTCACCGTTAAAAACTTCTCTTCCTCACCACGGTTGATGGCAAGAACACGGTGGCCGACGACCTTTTTAAGGGGTTCCTCGTAAGCGTAGTACATCTCATAAACGCTTTCAGCCTTTTCATCCTTCGCTGTACTTGTAAGAGTTCCTTCTTCCATGGTGATTTCACGGATGTAGGCACGGTAATCAGCTTCATCCGAAATACTCTCTGCAATGATGTCTGCTGCACCCTGAAGTGCCTCTTTCACGGTCTTTACGCCCTTTTCTTCATCAATATACTTCCGGGCTTCCTCCTCCACTCCTTCCGTTGCATTCTGGGCAAGAATGAACTGTGATAAAGGTTCCAGTCCCTTTTCCTTCGCTACACTTGCCTTTGTTTTACGCTTCGGACGATAAGGACGGTACAAGTCTTCGACCACAACCAGGGTTTCTGCTGCCAGAATCTTTTCCTTTAATTCCTCGGTGAGCTTACCCTGCTCCTCGATACTGCCAAGAACCTGTTCCTTCTTTTCCTCCAGATTTCTTAAATAGGTTAGCCGCTCATGCAGATTGCGAAGCACCTCATCATTTAAGGATCCGGTTACTTCCTTACGATAACGGGAAATGAACGGAATCGTATTTCCCTCATCGATCAGCTTTACAGCGGCTTCCACCTGCCATTTTTCCACGTTGAGTTCTTCTTTGAGTTTTAAAATAATATCCATAACTGACCTCTCATGCTGAATTTCTTTTTCCATTCTAGACGATTCCGGATGTTTTTTCAAGGGATAGAATATCAGGATGCCAGGGTCAAAAGGTCTAAAACCACAT
>ULIZ01009789.1_pt1 | contig 11368 bp, 11 predicted proteins | sample 1950601 | NCBI WGS metagenome assembly ULIZ01 (sample SAMEA4835456, study PRJEB28245) | human gut metagenome | biome: gut microbiome; material: fecal sample | place: Denmark | collected 2008 | reverse complement strand
TTGTCGGAAGATCGCAAGGCGGTAGCAGATTTAATGCTCCCGGATGTTGCATTTATGGCAACAACGTTATGTGAAGCCAGAGAAACGCTTGTCCGCGACGGGTTTATCGACACTTATCAAAACGGAGCAAATCAATTTGGAACTAAAAAGTCTGCGGCGTTTGAAGTTTACGACAAAATGCTTAATAGCTACAAGAAAGTTGTGGATCAGCTATATTCCATGCTTCCGGAAGTACCCGATTCCGATCCTGCCGAAGAAATAACGAAGTTTGTGGCGGGATTGTAATGAATTATCCGAAATTATATTTGGATGCAATAAAAAGCGGGGACGAAATTGTTAGCCGGAAAATCAGGGCAGTATATGAGCGGGAATGCGCGTGGATGGAGAATCCTCCGGAAGGCTTTATATTTGATGAGAAGCGTGGAGAACGGCACATAGAATTCATTGAGCGCTTTTGCAAGCACAGCAAAGGGAAATTTGCAAGGCAGCCGCTGCGGCTGGAACTATTTCAAAAAGCCAAAATTCAGCTTGTATTCGGCTGGCTTGAATCCGATACGGGAAACCGCCGATTTAGAGAAGTGATTGATATACGCGGGCGAAAATGCGGGAAATCTACGGAAACGGCTGCGGTTGAATGGGATGTTGCGGTGAATGATCATGAAAGCGGTGCAGAGATTTATTGCACGGCAAACAAAAAGGATCAGGCAAAATTGATCTTTGATGAAGTTGTAAACATGCGCTTTCAGTCCCCGGCTTTATCGGCTATTTCAAAGAAGAGACAAAGCGATGTTTATTTGCCCTCCACATTCAGCACAATCAAAGCGCTTGCGTCGGACACTTCAACTATGGATGGCTTGAACGCGCACTTCTTTAGCCAGGATGAATTTCACGAGGCAAAAAACTCAAAGCTGTATGATGTTATGGTGCAGAGCCAGAGCGCCAGAGAGCAGCCGCTTGCGTGGCTAATCAGTACAAACGGATTCCTTCGGGAATGCTTCTTCGATGCCAAATATGATTATGCAAGCCATGTTGCTATGTGGGATGGAGGGTATGATGATTATCGTTTACTGCCGCTGATATACGAACTCGATAGCAGGGAAGAATGGACGGATCCGAAATGCTGGGCTAAAGCAAATCCGGGGCTTGGAAAAATAAAATCCATTAAGACGCTTTCAGACAATGTTGAAAAAGCGAAGCGGGATCCCACTTTTTTACCCACTGTCCTGACAAAGGATTTCAATATTCCAGAAAACACTTCCGAGGCATGGCTAACTTATGATGAGGCGGCGAACGATGAAATTGCAGATATGGAATACTTGCGTGATAGCTATGCAATTGGCGGCTGCGATTTATCTGCAACCACGGATTTAACTTGTGCAACGCTTTTAATTCGAAAGCCGGAAACGCAAAAGTTTTTTGTGCTCCAAAAATATTTTTTGCCACAGGCAAAGATTGATTTGCAAGAAGGCAAAGATAAACGCGAAGCACCGTACAAATTGTGGAAAGAGCGTGGCTGGCTGGATGGCTCGGAAGGTGCAACTGTGGATTATCACGCCGTTACGGAATGGTTCGCGGGGATGGTGCGGCAATATAATATTCGCCCGCTGTGGATTGGGTATGATGCGGCATTATCTGGATATTGGCGTGAAGAAATGGATGCCTATGGGTTTGAAATGGAAAAAATCCGGCAGGGCCCGTTTACCTGGACATATCCGATGAAACAACTGAAAGGCGAATTTTCGGAGCACAAAATTATTTACCAGCGAAATCCAATGCTCCGGTGGTGCTTGCTAAATACAGGGGTGAAATCGCTGAACAAGGACGGCATCGAAAGCCAGCAGCCAGTGAAATCATCTAGCGTTAGACGGATCGATGGAATGGTAAGCTTGCTGAATGCGTTTACATGCTATAAAAATCACGAAGAGGAATATTTAAGGTACGTGAGGTGATCACTTGGGGATTTTATCTAATCTATTCGGCAAAAAAACAATTCACAATTATTTTTATGGTACATATAGCAGCGCACCGAGGTTTGACGGGGATCTATACGAACAGGAAATTGTGCGTGCAATCATAGATTGCATTGCAACGCATAGCGCAAAATCAGAAGCCATGCACGTTATCATGGATAAAGATGGAAGAATATCGGAGATTAAACGAAATTCTCCCTATGTGAAGCTGCTCAACCAAACACCAAATCCGATTATGTCAGGGTTTGACATGAAATATAAATTGGTATCACAGCTTGAAACAGCAACTACGGCAATGTGCTATGTTGAATGGGATGTGCGGGAAAAAACAAAGCCGAAAATGATGCTCCCAATTCAATTCAGCGATTCCAATTTTTACGAAATTCCGGGGCAAGGATATGCGGTGCAGTTTCATGATTTTTCTGGGAAAGAGGTGCTTGTGCCCGCCGAGGACGTTGTAATCATTCGAAAATTTTATTGCAAAAATGATGCGTTCGGAGATGGGAACACACCAGTATACAACGCTTTAAGCGTGCAAAAAGCAGCGGACGAGGGGCTTCTCGATGCGGTTAGCATTTCAAATAAGGTCCGGGGCGTATACACCACCAAAAAATCCATGCTGGATCCCAAAGACGCGGAACTAAACCAAAAAGAGTTTTCCCGGCGATTTAATGAAGCCGCAAAAGATGGCGGAATTATTGGAATTGATAGCACTGAAGGATTTCAGCAGCTTAACGTTTCGGCTTGGGCTGTTAACGCGGCGCAAACAAAAGAAATCCGCGAAAACGTTCTTCGCTTTTGGAGAATGAACGATCACATTCTAACATCCGATTACACGGAGGAACAATGGCAAGCGTTTTATGAAAGCATTATTGAGCCGATTCTTATGCAGCTTGGCCAGGCTTTTACAAATATATGCTTTTCGCAGAACGAGCGGGATCATGGGAACCGAATTATTTTTAGCAGCAATGCAATGGTGAATATGTCCATGAACAGCAAAACTCAACTGGTGGTAAATACGCGCGAACTGGGAATTTTCACGCCGAATGAATATCGTGAAATGTTTGGATATTCGCCAATCGCGGGCGGAGATGTGCCGCGAATCAGCCAAAATTACATTAACGAAAAAGGAGACGATCATAATGCCGTTTAAGCCAGGAAAAAGAGAATATCGAAGCATTGAAATGGTGCCCGGCCCTGCGGAAAATAGATTTAATAGCGAATTCTATGTTGAGGGGCATGCAACCACTTTTAATACGCCATATGAATTATATCAAATTGATGATACCGTATATTACGAGCAAGTCGACCGGAACGCATTTGTGGGCGCGGATTGCTCGGACGTGATTTTTCAGTACAACCACGAAGGGCGCGTGTTTGCGCGGCTTTCAAACGATACGCTTTACATTGCCCCTACAGACGAGGGGCTTTTAGTTTGCGCGGATTTAGGGAAAACCAGCGAAGCTAGAAAAATGTATGAAGATATCGCTTCCGGAATGGTAACAAAAATGTCGTGGGCGTTCACCGTTAAAGAGGAATTATATGATCGTGAAACCCACACAAGAACGATTTTGAAAGTAGATAAAATCTACGATGTATCGGCCGTATCAATCCCGGCCAACGACGGAACAGATATTAGCGCTCGATCTTACGCGGAGGGGAGAGCCGAAGCGGAGGCGCAGGAGTTGCGTGAGCGTGAAAATAGAGAAAAAGCAGTGGAATTGGAGCGGATGAAGCTGCAACTCAAAATGAAATTAAACGAAGGGAGAACCAAAAATGATTAAACGAATGAACGAAATTGATGCGCGCCTTGAAGAAATCAGAACAGAGATTCCAAAGGCCGACGAGGAACGAATTAAAGCACTTAATTTGGAGGTGGACGCATTGAACAAAGAGCAGAGCGAACTGCGGGAAAAGCTGGATTTGGCGGGGAAAACCCTGAAACCGATTAACACGAGCGATTATGATAATGCGGCGGAAGCGCGCGCAAAAGCGTTTGCTGCAAGCGGCCATATGGAAATTGATAACCGGGAACTTCGCTCTGTTTTGGTTTCCGGAGGGAAAATTGCTCGTCCCACGGATGTAAGTGGAATTAACGATCTTGGCACACAGGTTTCCAGCATTGTGGATATGGTTAAAGTTGTAAACTGCGCAGGCATGGGAAGCAACATTGTTGCATATGTTTCTGCGGGTTCGGCTGCCGGAGCACAAACAGAAGGCTCTGCTGCAGCTAGCAGTGATCCGACGTTCGATTATGTAACGATTACCCCGACCAGTTACGCGGTGATGTCTCAAATCAGCAAACAGGTAAAGAAACAAAGTCCGCTTTTGTATGAACAGAAGGTTAGGGAATCTGCATATACGGCGCTGCGCAAACAGGCGTCCTCTGCATTGGTTACCGCGATCAAGGGATCTTCGCTGACGCAGACGGTTGATGCGACTGTTACATCTGCAAAGGGCGTGATTGACGCTCAAACGCTGCGCAAAATTGTACTGAATTATGGCACAAACGAGGAAGTTGCCGGGCAGGCAGTTTTATTCTTGAATAAGATTGACTTGATTGCATTCGGGGATGTTCGTGGAACCAACGAAAAAAAGGCCGTTTATGAAATCATTCCGGACGGGGCAAACCCGAACACTGGAATCATTAAAGACGGTGGCTTATCGGTGCGTTATTGCCTGAACAGCAATGTAACGGCTTGCGCTGGAACTGCACAAGCATCTAAGGCGGAAACGAAAACCATGTTCTACGGGAACCCGATGAATTGCGAACTGGATCTTTTCTCCGATTATGAAATTAACGTATCCGATGATTTCGCAATGGATAAACTAATGACAACCATTGTTGGAGATTGCGAACTCGGCGCAGATGTTGTGGCCGCAAATGGATTTGTATTCCTTACTATCCCCGCAGGGGCGTAATGATATAACGGAGGCTTCCAATGGCGCTGATTGATAGAGTAAAACTAAATCTTGGCATCAGCCACAATGAAAAAGATTCGGAAATTAACGCTGATATTACAGCGGCCAGGGCGGAACTGATCCGCTCTGGCGTTTCCGAAGATTCGGCCAATGGAGACGATCCCTTAATTGAAGATGCGATTTTGCAATATGTGCTATACCGCATGGCTGCATCCCGAAACGATGATTACCGGGAATCCTGGCTATATCAGCAAGATTGCTTGAGAAGATCCAAAAAATATGCAGGTGCTAATCATGATGAATGATATTATTAATTTGATTTCTGTTGTGCGCACAGAAGATTCCGATGGATATTTTACGGATGTGGAAACGATGGAGCAGGTGTTTTGCAATGTGAAATCCGTATCTAGAACGGAATTTTATGAAGCGTACAAGGCTGGGCTATCCTTGGCATTATCCGTAGAAATGTGGAATGATGAGTATGCCGGACAAAAAGAAATTGAATACAATAATAAAAGATATCGGGTTGAGCGCACATATATGAAGGATCGGCAAACAATTGAACTGAATTGCTCGGAGGTGATTCGGTGAGCATAAACGAAGAAATTAAACGTACAGTAGGGCAGCTAGTTCCATTGTGCGTACCTTCTCCGTATACGCCAACTCCGGACAAGATCAACAGTACGGAGTATGTGACGTTTAACTATACGGCGCTTGGGGATGACTTCGGAGACGATACGGCAAACGCAATTCGATATTTGCTGCAAATTCATTGGTTCCTGCCAACCGGCACAAATCCAATGAAGAAAAAGAAGCAAATCAAATGCGCGCTATTGGATATGGGATGTACCTATCCAGAAGTGTTTGACGCATCTGATGAGGATGGACAGCACTTTGTTTTTGAGGCTGAATACACGGATGGTGATGTGTAATGGCTGATTTATCAATAGATGGCCTCGATCAACTTACAATGGATCTTGAAGAACTTGCCAATCTTCCAACCTCCTTGCTGGAGGAAATGATTAATGCCGAATCAGATGTGGTTGTCCGCGCACAGCGTACAAAAGCAAAAGTAATGCTATCCGGCAAATATAGCAAAGGAATTGTTTCCGATGCGATTTCCAAAAAGAAAGCGCGGAAGGCGGGAGACGGGATTCGCCAGATGATTACGGTTGACGGGATCGTTAGAGATGAACACCACAGATCCGGAACGAGAGTGGCCGAAATTGCGTTTATAAATGAATTTGGGAAAACCGGACAACCGGCGCGCCCGTTTATGAAAATAGCCAATGAAGAAAGCGCCGACGCTGCTGTAAGTGCAGCACTAAAGGTGTATGACGATTATTTAAAATCTAAAAACTTATAAGAAAGGAATTGATAATATGGCAAACTTTGGAGCGAAATATCCCGTGTTTGCGCCTTTTAAAGGTGCGGAACCCACAGACACCCTGCCCAAATACGATACAAAAACCGTGCTTGGCAAACTTGTATCGGCCAACCTTACCGTAAACCTTTCCAGCGGTGAGCAGTACGCGGACGATGAAATGTGTGAGCAGATTTCAGAATTCGCCAGCGGCACGCTTGCGATGGAAACCAACGACATGACCGATGAAGTGGCGGCGATTGTATACGGGGCCACGCTGGATAGCGAATCCCACGAACTTACATATAAGGGAGCAGACGCAATCCCGATGGGCGGACTTGCTTATTACAAAGTGCTGCAGAGAAACGGCACGCGGATGTATAAAGGATATTATTATCCAAAAGTAAAGGCGGCACTTGGAAACGATTCTGCGCAAACAAAAGGCAACTCCATTACTTTTGGAAATACAAGCACCACTTTTACAATTTTTGAGCCGAATGTTGGCGGATGGCGAATCACCAAAGAATTCACCACGGAATCCGAGGCCAAAACGTGGGTTGATACGAAACTTGCGGCGTCAACAACGGGCGGTTAATTTTTATAAAACGCGGGGCGGGCTAATCCCGCCCCTTTTGCGTACAAAGGGGCCAATATGACAAAGTTTAATTTTTATGGGAAAACCTATTATTTGATGTATACCGGGAATGCATTTTTTGAGTTGTTGGACGAATTCGGCGAACCATCAGATATTGTGACGAAAATCCTTCCGAACACGCGCGAAGCGTTTGAAATTACCTGCAAAGTTGCCGCCGTTCTATCAGAGCAAGGGGCGTTAGTTCGGGCTTACATGGGGCACGAAAAGGCCGATATTTTAAGTGCAGAGGCGTTTCTGGCAACCGCGCGGCCAATAAATTTAATTGCGCTGAAGAGAGCCGTTTCAAATGAGATTTTTTCCGGCGCAAACCGTGAAGAAAACGAAGAGGAAGAGATTGATTTAGGCCTTCTGGAACTTCAAAAAAAAACGGAAAAAAGCTAACACGTTCACAATTTATCAGCATGGGGCTATCCTGCGGGATGAACAAGAAAGAAACCTTGCTATCCCGCCCGGGAGAAGTATTTGATTTATTTGAAATCTATCTCCGGGAGCATGGGCACAAAAAGCAGCGAGAATTTGATTAAACGCCAAAGGGGTGGAAATATTGGCAACTAGAACGATTTCAACGCGCCTTGCAATATCGGGAGACGATAAGTACAAACAGGCAATAGCTGGGTGTAATTCAGAACTTTCAAAATTAAAATCCTCCCTTGCGGCAACGCAATCGGAATACCGGAATAACGCCAACAGCTTGGAAGCGTTAAGCGCAAAAAGCAAGGCTTTGAACGATTTGTATGCCGCGCAGCTGAATAAATTAAAGGCAATAAAGGCGGGGCTGGAAAACGCCCGAAACGCCCAAAAAAGCCATGCAAGCGCCATTGATGAATATAAAGCAAAAATTGCGGCAACGGAATCGCAGCTTGAAAAACTAAAAGAAAGTACCGGCGACACTTCGGAGGAACAAAAGCAGCTGACCGAGGAACTCGGAAAGCTGAAGCTGGGGCTTTCCGAAGCCGAGGCAAAAGAGGCCGCGGCCACCAAAGGAATTAACAACTACGAAAAGCAATTAAATAATGCCACAATTCAACTCAACGATCTTGATGATGAAATTTCACAAAACAACCAGTATCTTGAAGAAGCGAAAAACAGCGCGGACGGATGCGCAAAAAGCATAGACCAATACGGAAAAGAAATAAAGAACGCAAAAGATGAATCTCAAGACTTTGGAAAAGCGAACACGGAAGCCATAAACACAATTGCACAGGCGCTTGCGGCGGCTGGGGTTGCAAAGGGAATCCAGGAAATAGGCGAGGCGCTTAAAGAGAGTGTTGACGCTGCGCGTGAATTTGAATCTGCGATAACCGGCGTATTCAAAACCGTAGAGGGATCTGACGCACAGCTGCAACAGATATCGGATGATATCAAAGAAATGTCTTTGCGTATTCCAGCGGCGACAACAGAAATAGCAGGTGTAGCCGAAGCGGCCGGTCAGCTTGGTATTCAGACCGAAAACATTACGGATTTTACAGAGGTCATGATTAACCTTGGCGTGGCAACAAACTTGACGGCCGATGAAGCGGCAACCATGCTTGCACAGTTCTCAAACATAACAAAGATGGATCCAAACGATTATGAGCGTTTAGGATCTACTATTGTTTCGCTCGGCAATAACTTTGCAACTACTGAAAGCAAGATTGTTGAAATGGGGCAGCGAATCGCCTCCGCGGGTACGATTGCCGGATTCTCTGAACCTCAAATTATGGCACTGGCAACCGCTCTATCATCAATGGGCATCGAATCCGAAGCGGGCGGATCGGCCATGTCTAAACTTATTTCTAAACTCCAATTTGCGGTTGAAACGGGAGACGATCTTGAAGATTTCGCCAGCGTTGCCAATATGAGCGCGCAGGAGTTTAAAAGCGCATGGGGAATAGATGCCGTAACAGCGCTGGAAGCATTTATTTCTGGCCTTAATGATACAGAACGGAACGGAAACTCTGCAATCGTAGTGTTGAACGATCTTGGAATTAAAGAAGTCAGACTGCGCAATGCAATTTTGTCTCTTGCCAGTTCTGATGACATATTGGCAAAAGCTGTTAACACGGCCAATACTGCGTGGGAAGAAAACAACGCGCTGCAAGCAGAGGCCGATAAGCGCTATTCTACGACTGATAGCAAAATGGAAATCCTGCGAAATTCGGTAAATGCCATGAAAATTGCAGTCGGGGATGTTTTCCTGCCGGTGCTTAACAAGCTGGCCGATGCTGGTTCTGAAGCAACACAGTGGATCACCAAAGTGATTGAAAACCGGCCGTGGGTAGTGAGCGCGGTTACAGCAATTACAACCGCTGTTGGCGTCCTTGCTGTAGGGATTACCGGTTATACGGTTGTAACAAAAATTGCTGCTGCTGCTACAGCTGCGTTTACTGCGGTTATGAATGCAAACCCAATATTTTTGGTTGCCACGGCAGTGATTGCTGCAGTGGCGGCGATAAGCACAATAGTTGCAACGGCAGATGATGGTGCAGAGGCAGTTGAAAATCTTACAAAAGCCACTACGGAAGCCCAAAAAACCGCTTCAGAAGCAAAAGAAACATTTAAAGAATCCATGGAAAGCATTTCTGCAACTGCTGACATGGCAAGAAATTATGTGGATCGGCTTAAAGAATTAGAATCACAAGGCCTTGCAACAAAAGAAGCGCAAAACGAATATAAAAACACTGTAGATCTGCTTAACGATTTAATTCCAGAACTTAATTTATCAATTGACGATCAAACCCATAAACTTGCGCAAAATACAAGAGAAGTATATGCAAACATTGCGGCTTGGGAAGATCAATCGAAAACGGATGCATATAACGAGGCGTATCAAGCAGCCTTGAATGCGCAAAACAGCGCCACTGCCGAACTGGAAATTAACAAAAAGAAGCTTATTAAGGCCGAAGAAGAAGAAAAAGCGATTCGCGAAAAATTGAATCCGCTGCTTGATGAGGCTGAAACGAGGCTTGGGCTTACGGGGGCCGAACTAGATATTTTTACTTCTTCGCAACTTGCGGCAAACGACGCAACCCTTATTTATGGTGAATACACTGGCGGCTTGATCGAACAGATGTATCAATACAGAAATGAATTAAAAACAAACGAAGAAGAACAAACGGCATTAACAGAAGCGATCGACATCGGGACTGAAAGCGTGGCCGCGTTAGCGGAAGAGACTGAAACTGCCAAAGAGGTATACTACGATTACGCCGGCATAATTTATGATGCGAACGAAGGGCTTGCCGAACAGGACGAAAAGTACAAGCAGATTTACGAATCTGACCTTCCGGCAATTCAAGAAGAATTGGCCACCCTGCAGACAGCTTATTATGAAGCGTATAAAGAGGCATATGAAAGCATCAATCAACAAATGGGCCTCTTTAACGATATGTCATTCGAGGTTGACACTTCTGTACAGAATATGATTGCAAGTCTGGATAGCCAAATTGCATTCATGGATACTTACACGCAAAACATGCAGTGGGCAATGGAGCACGGCGTAGATGAAGGGTTGGTAGCAAAACTATCTGACGGTTCGGTTGAAAGTGCAGAAATTTTACAGGCTATTGTAGATGACGGCGGAGAACATATTGGAGAACTGAACCAGAAATTTGCCGAGGTAGAAGAAGGAAAAGAAAATTTTGCGGGAGAAATTGCCAAAGTAAAAACCGATTTTGACGGCAAAATGGGAGATATCGAAAACCGGATGAACAAAATGCTGGACGAGTTGGATCAATCTCAAAAAGCGTATAAAAATGCATCGGAAACAATGCAAGGCTACATTGACGGTGCGGAAAGCAAATACAGTGATGTGTACTCTACGTATAAATCGCTAGCCGAAGCCGCAAATTATGGGTGGAACAATAATTTAAGCTTAAACTCATCTATCCCACAAGTTTCTGGTGGAGGCGGATCGTCTAGGGCAGGAGGAACTGGAAGATATGCAACCGGCTTGGCATATGTGCCATACGATGATTTCCCGGCTTTGCTGCACAAAGGTGAACGCGTGCTGAACGCGCAGGAAGCGATTGATTATTTAAACGCTTCCATTCCTTCTTACATCCGAGAAGGCAATCTTCCGCAAACCGATTATACGCCGCTGCTTTCTTCAATCCTTTCTACGCTGCAAAGCGCTGGCGGGCCTACGCAGCTACACAATGTATTCAATATTTCCGGCGGTGGAGCAAGCCCAAATCAAACAAGCAGAGAAGTTGAACGATTGATGCGGAGGATGCTTTATGAGCAGTAAATATATTACGCTAAAAATGATTTTCGGAGATGTAGCCATTGAAATATCCAAAAATTCGGTTTACCGCCTGTTGGCCGGAGGACTTACAGGCGTAGAGGCGGCTGAATATTTGGTATCGCTGGATGAAAATGCCTTGCTTGATGGCGCTTATATCACTTCTGAAAAACTTTCTCCGCGCAACATAGGGATTAATTTCTGTGTGACGGATCGCAAGAATTCAGAAATCTACG
>ULIZ01085389.1_pt1 | contig 11376 bp, 15 predicted proteins | sample 1950601 | NCBI WGS metagenome assembly ULIZ01 (sample SAMEA4835456, study PRJEB28245) | human gut metagenome | biome: gut microbiome; material: fecal sample | place: Denmark | collected 2008 | reverse complement strand
TTTCCCTGCGCTCGACCGGAGCGCTGCGCTCTGTGCGCCCTGTGCGCACTGCGCCTTACCCGGGTTTTCCGACCGACGCGCAGCCGGTGCTGATGGCGGCGCTGCTCAGGAGCGAGGGCTGCACGGTCTTTGTTGAAAACATTTTTGAAAACCGCTACCGACACGTTGACGAGCTCTCACGCATGGGCGCGGAGATCCGCGTCGCGGGACGCGTGGCGGTGGTGAACGGCGTGAGGACGCTGCACGGCGCGGCGGTCAAGTGCACCGACCTGCGCGGCGGCGCGGCGCTGGTGATCGCGGGACTTTCCGCCGAGGGCACGACCCGCGTGACGGAGCTCACGCACATCGATCGCGGATACGACGCTATCGAGCGCGACCTGGCCGCGCTCGGCGCACAGATCCGCCGGGAGACTACATAGAAACGAAAAGGATACAAAAGCTATGGCACGAAATCGCAGCACGAATCGCAGACGCCGGCGGGGAAGATTTTCTTTCCTGACGAAGCTCCTGTGCATCCTGCTCATCGCCGGCGCGGTCGTCGCGGCGCTGACCGTTTTTTTCAAGGTGCAGAGCATCACGGTGAGCGGCAACGCGCGCTACACGAGCGAGGAGGTCGTCGCGGCCTCGGGCATCGAGATCGAGGATAACCTCTTCCTGCTCAACAAATACAGCGCCGCACAGGCTATTTTTGAAAAGCTGCCCTATGTGGCGGAGGCGACGATCAACCGCGCTCTGCCCGACACCATCGTTATCACGGTGCGGGAGTGCGCGGCGGCGGCAGGCGTCGTCACGCCGGAGGGTTATTGGCTCATCAGCGAAAACGGTAAGCTCCTCGAGCGGACCGACACGCTGCCGTCCGGCTGCCCGGGCATCACGGGCGTCGAGCCGGAGTCGCCCGCGCTGAGCGCGCAGCTCTCGCTCGGTGAGGAGAAAACGCTGACGACGGAGACACTGCTCACCCTCGTGCGGACGGCGGGCGGTTACGGTATGCTCGCGGGCATCGGGAGCGTCGACCTGTCTGATGCCGAGGCGATCACCTTTACCTATCTGGGCCGCTTCACCGTGCGGCTCCCGTGGGACTCCGACCTCGACTATATTTTCCGCAGCGTGCAGGATCTGGTAAACGGTCTGGAGTCGAACGAGACGGGCGAGATCAACTATATGTTGCTCAAGTCCAAGGGCGAGATGCACTTTATCCCGTCCGCGCCGGGCGCGTAAAAAAGTTTTCGGGAAATCGCGCGCGGCTATTGACCGCGAGAAAAAAGCGTTATACAATAGACTTGTTTTAGAATACACTTGATGTTGTGGCGGCACCGACATGATCCGCCCGCATTCTACAAGAGATAGTAGGAGGAACCGATATGGCATTCGGATTGGATACCGGCGTTGAAAACGTCGTCAGGATCAAGGTCATCGGCGTCGGCGGCGGCGGCAATAACGTGGTCAACCGCATGGTGCGCTCCGGGACCCGCGGCGTGGATTTCGTCGCGGTCAATACCGATAAGCAGGCGCTCAACGTTTCCAGCGCTACCTATAAGATCCAGATCGGCGAGAAGCTGACCCACGGCCAGGGCGCGGGCAGCGATCCCGAGGTGGGCCGCAAGAGCGCGGAGGAGAGCCGCGCCCAGATCTCCAAGGCGCTGGAGGATACCGACATGGTGTTCATCACCGCCGGCATGGGCGGCGGCACCGGCACGGGCGGCGCGCCCATCGTGGCCGAGATCGCCCGCGAGCAGGGCATCCTGACCGTCGGCGTCGTCACCAAGCCGTTCGGCTTTGAGGGCCGCCGCCGGATGCAGCAGGCCGAAAAGGGCATCGAGGAGCTGCAGGGCAAGGTCGATTCCCTCGTCATTATCCCCAACGAGCGCCTCAAGCATGCGACCGATCAGAAGATCACCTTCGCTAACGCCTTTGAGATCGCGGACGATGTGCTGCGTCAGGCGGTGCAGTCCATTTCCGACCTCATCCGCGACACCGGCTTCATCAACCTCGACTTTGCCGACGTCACCGCCATCATGAAGAACGCCGGTATGGCGCACATGGGCGTGGGCCGCGCGGCGGGCAAGGGCAAGGCCGAGGAGGCCGCCCGCATGGCCATCTCCAGCCCGCTGCTCGAGACCTCCATCCACGGTGCGCGCGGCGCGCTCATCAACGTTACCGGCTCCATGGATATCGGCCTTGAGGAGGTCGAGCAGGCCGCGTCGCTGGTGCAGGACGCGGTGCATCCCGACGCGCTGACCATCTTCGGCGCGACCTTCGACGAGTCGATGGACGACGAGATCCGCGTCACGGTCATTGCCACCGGCTTTGCCGACGGTAAGAGCGCCGCGGCTGCCGCGCCCGCCGAGGAAAAGAAGGCGGCGGAGTCGAAGCCCGGCATCGAGCCCATCAATTATGAAGAGGACAAGGCGGCTGCCGAGGCGGAGAAGAAGGCTGAGGAGGAAGACGATCCCTTTGCCGACATTTTCAAAATTTTCAATCGCGAGCGTTGATTTTTCCGAATTTTTCCGAAAACCGCAGGTTTTGACCTGCGGTTTTCTTTTTTTGTCTCCCTGCCGCGAAAGCAAGTCATTTCCATGCCAATGCCGACAGATTTTGTGCGGGCTATTTTTTGCGCTTTTGCAAAAAGTAACGGGGCCGCAAGCAAAAACGCGGCAAAAAAAATTCAAAAGGAAACGATTTCTTTTTGAACAGGAGAGGTGATGGGATGGATGAAAGGCGACGGAAACGGAGCGGGCGGCATGGCGCTGCCGCCTGCGTGGCATTGGTCTTTGCACTCTCCGCCCTGCTCGTGCCGGCGGGAGCCGTGAGTGCGCCGGACCCGGGCGGAGAGACGCAGCTGCTCGTGCCGGTCGGCAAGGCGATCGGCGTGAAGCTCTTTGCCGAGGGCGTGCTGGTCGTGGGGCTTTCGGAGAACGAGGGCGCCGTCTCCCCCGCGAAGAAGGGCGGCATGAAGGCCGGCGATCTGATCTTGACGATGAACGACGTCACCATCGGCTCGACGGAGCATTTGCAGTCGCTTCTTGCGGAGAACGGAGAGCGGGAGGCAGCCTTCGGCGTGCGCCGCGGCGGCCGGCTCGTGAAGCTCGCCGTCTGTCCGAAAAAAGGGCAGGACGGCGTGTGCCGCCTCGGCGCGTGGATCCGCGACAGCATGGCGGGCATCGGCACGGTGACCTTCTATGACCCGCAGACAGGCGCGTTCGCGGCGCTCGGCCACGGCATCACAGACGTGGACACCGGTAAGCTTATGCCGCTCTCACGCGGCAGCGTGATGGCGGCGAGTGTCAAGGCGGTCAAGCGCGGCGCGAGCGGCTCGCCGGGCGAGCTGCGCGGCGACTTTGATCTGACGCGCGACCTCGGCTTGCTTTACGCGAACACGGAGTGCGGCATATTCGGCGTTTTGCCGCAGGAGAACCGGCCGGAGACCGTCGGGGAGGCGATCCCCGTCGCGCGGCGCACGGAGGTCCGCACCGGCAAAGCGGTCATTCTGGCAAACTGCAGGGGCGACGAGGTGTGTGCCTATGAGATCGAGATCGAAAAGCTCTACGGCGGCTCCGCGCCCACGCGCAATCTGCTCCTGCGGGTGACCGACCCGGCGCTCATCGCGCTCACGGGCGGCATCGTGCAGGGCATGAGCGGCAGCCCGATCGTGCAGGATGGGAAGCTCGTCGGCGCGGTGACGCACGTCCTGCTGGACGACCCGCAGAGAGGTTATGGCATTCTCGCGGAAAATATGCTTTCCGCCTCCGGCATGACGGCGCAAAGCGCGGCGAGCGCCTGACGGAGGACTTAACGGCAGGAGATGTTATCCTGCCGTTAAGTTTGTGCTAAGAGTCCAAAAAGCTCGAACGATGTCGTATAAAATTTGTGCTAAACGACAAAAATCTACTTGAAAACATTGTCCAAATGTGATAGTTTATAGCCAAGGCAAAACGAAACATCCGATTCGCGTCGGAATGCGGTTGTCGAAGCCAAAGTATTGAGGAGGAAGGAAAAGGAACAGGCAAATGGAGAACAGGATCAAGGTCGTATTGGCGGATGCCAACGAAAATTTCCGCACGATGCTGCAGCAGACGATAGAAAATACGGGTGAATTTGACGTGGTGGGGAGCGCCGGGGACGGCGCGGAGGCATGGAAGATGATCGAACGGGAACGTCCGCAGCTTGTAATTACAGACGTGATCCTGCCGGAGCTGGACGGCTTCGCGCTGCTCGACCGGATGGCAAAGCTGCCGGCACGGCCGAAGACGATCCTGGTTTCCGCCTTCTACCGCGAGCAGATGGTGATGCAGGCAATGGAGCAGGGCGCGGCCTACTTCATGGCAAAGCCCTGCGAGGCCGGCTCGCTGCTCGAGCGGATGCGTCAGGCCGTCCGGAACGGGGAGACGGAGGAGGAAAGCCCCGTCGCGCTGGAACGCCTTGTGACCTCCATCATCCACGAGGTCGGCGTGCCGGCGCACATCAAGGGCTATCAGTACGTTCGCGAAGCGATCATCCTCGCCGTGCAGGATATGGACGTCATCAACGCCGTGACCAAGGTGCTCTACCCCGAGGTCGCGCGCCGCTACAACACCACGCCCTCGCGCGTGGAGCGCGCCGTGCGCCACGCCATCGAGACTGCGTGGGACCGCGGCGATTTGGAAACGCTCCAGCGCTACTTCGGCTACACAGTGTCGAACACCAAGGGCAAATATGCCTAACGTGGCGTTACAAAAAACGCGCCGTCGTCATCTGCGTCAATTCTCCGGATAAAGCGCGTCCAGAATTCCTTTTTCTCTTCCCGGGAATAAGTGTCATATTCAGCAAGTCCATTTCGGAGCGCGTCAAGGTTTGTCTTCGGCTTTTCCTCTACCGCTTCAATGGATTTCTTTAATGTGGTGTACTCTTTCTTGTATTCGTCCAACTCGATCAAGTCGTTAAGATAAAGCGTTTTCAACTTACCCATTTTCTTGCGTATCGCGTCCGCGCTTTGCGTGGGCTTTTTTTCTGCCTTTTTGTAATAGCGATTGTTTCGCTCGGCAATCCCCTCAAGCTCATGCAATAAATAATCTTCCAACGCGTCTTCGCGAACCCTCTTTTTGTGCTGGCACGCGGAGTTGTCAAGCATTCGCGTCCGGCATCGGTAGTAGGTATAAATCTGCTTTGCCGTTTCCGACTGCATCGTTTTTCCACACTCTTTGCAATGCAACAAGCCCGAGAATAAATAAACTCGATCTGTCTCAACTCCCGCGCAGCGCTGCGACCGCTGGCGAAGAATATCATTTACAATGTCAAAATCCTGCTTGCTCACCAGGGCGGGGCAAGCGTTCTCGATGCCGTACACCTCGCCGATATAAAGCCGGTTCCGAAAATAGTTTACATACTTGGTATACGCCCTGTCAACCCCCCACGTCTCGAGCATATACTTTTTTACGCCCAGCACGCTTTGCAGTCTGACATACGCCGCAAACATATCTCGCGCGGCATCTGCCGTATCGTTATCAATCTGGTATTTCCTGTCCTTGATGATATACCCTAAAGGGGCTTTTGACCCTGCCGGTTGGCCTTTTGCACGCTTGCCGTCGTTGATAAATTTGACTCGCTCGCTTGCGCGGTCGGCCTCGTCCTGCGCGACAGACAACATGATGTTGACCTTTAAGCGCCCCGACGCGGTGCGCGTCTCATAGTCCTCTTCCGTTGCTTGCCATGTCACTCCGTATTTGTCCAGCTGCGTCTGTACATCGTAGTACCCGGCAACGTTTCGAAACCAGCGATCGAGCTTGATAAACAGGATCGTGTCTACCTTCCCAGCCTTGCAATCGTCCAGCAGTTGCAGGAGCGCAGGGCGCTTTTTGTACGGTTTTCGCGCGGATATGCCCGCGTCCTCATATATGCCAACCACGGTCATTTTATTTGCTTTGGCATATCTTATCAGCGCGTCACGCTACTCTTGCAGGGACAGCCCATGCCGCGCCTGCTCCTCGCTCGTGACGCGGATATACAATGCCACTCTCATCGAATCCCCCTCCAAAATCCGTAATCTATACAATGAAAATCAATGTACACGCACCACGCAGCGAGAAAAACGATGATAACAAACATTACAGCAATCGCGCCGTTGCGGATATGGACACCGCGCCGCATGATCTCAATGGTATCGGCCTTTGCGTCAACATGGCGTTCCAGCTCATCATTCCGCGCTTGCAAAGTTTCCTCGGTCGGCGTCAGGTGTTCGGAAATCCCGAACGATTCATCAAGCGATATTCCAAGCGCTTTGCAGATCGGCGCGACGGTGTAAATCGACGGAGATTTAGAAAACTTGGAAAAGAAGTTCTGCACGGTGGACAGCGGTACGCCGGAAGCGTCGGAAATGTCTTGATAGGTCATTTTCAATTCTTCTTTACGGATTCTACACACTTCTTGGATGTTCATTTACGCCACCTTAATTTTTTCGATTTTCGCGCCGCAAAGTCGCAAGATGAGGGCTTGTCGAACCATGTCGAACGCTGACTTATTGCAAGGCTTCGGCATTGAATTACCAAGCCAAAGTGGGCTACGGTAAAGACAAGCAGCGACGACCGCTTCTCGCCGGCTGCAAAAAGGCCCCGCCGTTTGTTGCAGAGGGCGGCGGGGCCTTTAGTTACTTAATAGTCCAGGAATAACCGCAGTTTTGGCAGAGGCAAACCTTTTCGTTTTTAACGACAGTCTTTTCGTTCCCCTTGCTCTTTTTCCAAACAAGATTAGACATGCCGAGAGTGCAAAACGCAGTCAAGCCGCGGGCGGCATTGTTCAGATGCCCGCCAATTCCGTTTCCGTGTTTTTTCGTGTAGGTCGTAGCCTGCTGGATTTCAATCGTTACATTTTCGCTCCCGCAATTTGGACACATCATGATAAACTTTCTCCCCTCTGTTATTATATTTTCGGCTGCACAAAGTGCAATAATCGACACATAGTAAAATAAAAAGTGATCCTGCGGCTGCGCGCCGCTTTATAATATTTCTTAATTGTTGCACAGCGCCGTGCAGCAAACGCCTGTTGTGGGGATAGGTATGAATACCGAAAAGGAGGTCGAAGCATGGACGCACAGGTGCAAGCGGCGGCGGCGCTTTATCTGCTCCTAACGCCGAAGCAGAAAGACGAAATGCTCGCGCTGATTGAGCGCATCCTCGCGGAGGAGGAGCAAAAAATAGCCTTAGATCTAAACGGAGAGACGCAAGATGTTGTGTAATTACGCGAAATGTGATACAATGATTAGAGAAAAGCTGAAAGAAAAAATTCTCACTATGAGCGATGCTCAGCAAAACGCATTGTTACTTGCTGCGCGCGAGATCAGGAGAAAATCGAGAGAACAAAGGAGAGAACTTTATGAAAATGCTCAACAAACAAAGTAAGCAAAACGCTTGTGACGCTGGAGAAACCGGCAACGAGAAAGTCGTGCTTTCTCTGCTTCTGGCGATCAATGACCGCCTGTCTCTCCTTCCGGTCATTCTCGGCCTGTTGGTAGGCAACATATTGGCGAAGCTCATTGATGCGCTTTTCTTCTAATTTCTTGAGCTGTCCAGCTGCGGAATCATCCTCACTGATATAGCCGGTCTCAAACCCGTCCTTCAACCAATCGTTCATCGCTTGCTCATCAAAAACTGCGCATAGCGCAACAACTCATCCAGCTCGTTGTCGGTCGCTGTGTCGATAAAATCAAACAGCTCTTGAACGGTAGGACTTACGCCCTCGGTCTTCGGATCGGGGGCTTTTTCTTTTTCTGCTTCGTCGCCATAAAGGAGATATTCGAGAGATACGCCGAGAACAGACGCCGCAGCACGCAGCTTTTTCAAGCTCGGCTGGTGCGCTTCTGTGTTCCATTGGGAATAAGAGCCGGACGATATTCCACTTTTGTTGTAGAACTCGCCTTTTTCCATGTCTATTTCTGTAAGCCGTAGCTCAATGCGGCGCAAAACGCCTTTAGTGTCAATTTGCATAAAATTAAACCAAAAAATTTAGTTATATTTAGGACTAAACAATCCTAAGTTTTTGTTGACTTTTAGGAAAAACTTAGCTATACTAAATCTTGTAAAGGGTAACAAAAACCCAAGCCCCCTTACATTTAGCGGACTGCGAAAAAATATTATGATCGTTGGCACCTTTATAATATCACAGTTTGCCAAGTTGTCAAGGGAAACTTAGTTTTTCTTACTCTTTCGCTAAGTTTTTTTGGCTGCGGCGAGGGGAAAAGAGACCGCCCCGATGCGGTAACATCGGGACGGCTCCCCGGTCACTTTGGCCGGCGGTTGGACAAGGCGGACGCGGCAAGAGCTTTTGTGTTCTTGCTTGCCTTGCGGTTGCTTAAAGTTTTCGACGCTTTGGAAGCAACGCGCTTACTTGTCCGGACGGAGTTCCTCGGCAAAGGGTTCCCTCCTTTCAATGAGAATATGGGGAGCCTCGTGCCTTTTCACTCTATCCTCCTGCATGAGAGTATAGCAAATCCCCACGCCGCAGTCAATGAAAACTAAGTAAAAGCAAATTGGAGGTGAACGAATGAGTTTTCGAAGTGCTCGATTGGCTGCCGGATTGAGTGTCCAGCAGGTGATCGAAAAACTAAAGGTATCCGACGCGGCGGTCTATATGTGGGAGACCGGACAGCAGCACCCCCGCGCAAGCCGCTTGCCGGAGGTCGCCGCGCTCTACGGCTGCACGGTGGACGAGCTATTGAAGCCCGATGAAAAGTAAATGAGGAAGGAGAGAGCATGAACTGGATTATCGTAATCGTTTTCGGCATCATCGTCATCTGCGTTTCACATTGGCTTGAGGGAAAGATAGATTCCTCTTTGTGCCTGTTGGCAGTAGAAGTAATCTCTATCATTGCCATAGTCACGGCGGTAGTGGTTATCCTTGTAGGCGTGCTCGAAACGCCACAGTCCATCAATAACTTTAACCGCCAGAAGGCATACATCGAAATGCACGAAGCGAAAAACGCCGTGGAAGATGCGGCGCTGACTTCCAAGAAAATCGAGCTGAATGAGTGGCTTTATGACGCACAGTGCAGCAAATCCCGATTTGGGAGTTGGAGCTTTTACCCCGACAGCATTTTTGACTTGGAGCCGATCGAATGAAAGGGCAAGCGAAGAGAACTAACACACAACAGGAGGAAATGAAAGATGAAAGAACTCAAAGTTAAATTAACGTTTATCGAGCCGATTCTCGGCACCAGCCCCGCGAACCCTGATATCTATCGCGAGTTTATCGGCAGTCACGCGCCGGATGCGGCGAGCGTAGAGGACGAGGTGGCGGCGCTCGGCGCGGATGCGGTGGCCGAGAAGTCCATGACCATTTTCCCGCGACTGGACGACGGCACGCCGTTTTTGTACGACTACCAGATCAAGGGCTTTTTCAAGGACACCTGCGGCGGTCTGCGAAAGGTCAAGGATTCGTCCAGCAGCAAAATCAAGGCTTACAAGAAGGAAATCGACAAGCTGATTTTCCCCGAGCCGCGCACCATTCCAATTCTCTTTGACGGCGAGATCAAGGAGTGCCAGCGCCCGCTGAGAGCGCAGACGGCGCAGGGCGAGCGCGTCAGCCTTGCAATGAGCGAGGAAATTCCCGCCGGGGCAACGTGCGAGTTTACGGTGGTCTGCCTGTGTGACGACCACATCGACGTTGTGCGCGACTGGCTGGACTATGGGCGCTTCTCCGGCATTGGCCAGTGGCGCAACAGTGGAAAAGGCAGATTCCGCTGGGAGGAAATCGAGTAACACGCGAAGGAATAGTGCAGAGATGCGCCGCAACGGAATGGCTTCGCCGGGAACAGCGTTGACGAGCAACGGCATGGCAGGGATGAGCAGTGCAATGAGACGTGATAGCGGAGAATAGCTGTGGTCAGCAAAGGATCGGCGCGGGAAAGCCATGATGCGCTATGGCAAGGAATGTCCATGATTAGCAATGGAATCGCTTAGTGATGCTACGGTGATGCTTGGAATTGCGATGATACGCAATAGCTATGAAATGATTTGCACGGAATAGCGAGAGCGACGGATTTGAAGAGAGATGCATTGAGCGGCAGCGGAAGAGAAAAGCAGAGAAACGCAGAGATACGCAGAGGAAAGGCATCGTTTAGCTATGGCGGAGTGCTGATGCGCAACGCAAAGCATAAAAATGCCCCGCCCAATGTTGCAGCATCGAGCGGGGCGGGTGGGACAAATCTTACCACAAGATATTGTGTCCGTGCTTATTGTAGCACGAGAGAAAGGAAAAGGCAATGAGAAAAAAGCCAGAGTACAAGATTATCTGGGTCACGCCGCCTGACCCTGTAAAACTGGGGACGATCATGGGCGAGATTTATGCGCGCGGTCGCGGCCTTGAGTTTGTCGGCCTTGTGCCGAACGAGAAGAAGGGAGAAAAGGCGTGAACACCTTTTTGATTTTTGTCGGCGTCGCGACCATCTCTTGTCAGCTCGTGCGCCTGATCGTGTGGCTGGATACGCCGAGGGCAAAGCGATGAGAAACGACCGACGCACCCGCGAGCAGCGCAAGGCCGACGCCTCGGCGCGCATCGCCGCCGTCTGCCTGTTCCTCGCGGTGCTGCTGATCCTCTTTGCGGTGCTGACGGTCAAGACCACCGGGCAGCCGTACAAGGGTGAGCCGCCGGTCATCGAAGACAAGTTCCCCGGTGAGGACAAGCCCGCAGAGGGGAGCGCGGTGATCGACATCGGCGAACCGCTCGGCGAGTTCCGTCTGACCGCCTATTGCCCGTGCGCGAAGTGCTGCGGCAAGTGGGCGAACGGCATCACGGCGACCGGCACAACCGCCACCGAGGGGCGAACGATCGCGGTTGACCCCGCGCTCATCCCTTACGGCGCGACCGTCACCGTCTACTTTGCCGACGGCACGAGCCATACATACACCGCCGAGGACTGCGGCGGCGCGATCAAGGAAAACCGAATCGACGTATTCTTTGACGACCATCAGGCCGCGCGGGAGTTTGGCGTTCAAACCGCTTATGTTTATATGGAGGAAAACAATGGATAATTTGAACGGCTACAAAGCCTTTGAACCCGGCATGATCTACAAAGGGAAACAGTATCAGGAAAACACAGACTATGAAGAAGAGGGCGGCGAGATTTGTGAAAAAGGTATGATGCATTATTGCGTTAATCCTTTTGAGGTGCTTAATTTTTACCCGCTTGTAAATGATAGCGGGAAAGTCAGCGACTTTGCAGCAGTTAAATCTTTGGAAGAGCCCGTATCGGGTGATAACGGGAAATTCGCCACGAAAAAGCTTCACATTGGCGTAAAGCTCGGCTTGCCCGGATTTGTCAAAGCTTGCATTGATTATCTCAAGGAAGAAACAATTGTAAACGCGCCAAATTCTACCGTCAGCAGCGGCGACTCCGCCAAGATCGGCAGC
>ULIZ01008677.1_pt1 | contig 11466 bp, 10 predicted proteins | sample 1950601 | NCBI WGS metagenome assembly ULIZ01 (sample SAMEA4835456, study PRJEB28245) | human gut metagenome | biome: gut microbiome; material: fecal sample | place: Denmark | collected 2008 | reverse complement strand
AGCTTGCTTGAATATTATGCCGAGGTGCAGCCTATCTTATGCAAAGTTAAGCAAATTAATTGGAATAGCCCAACTTAGTCAACACTTCGTTGCTGATATCAATGGCCGGGGAGGCAAAGATGATGCCTGCCGTCTCCGAAGCGCGGTCGAGGATGAGTTGGAATCCCTTGCTCTGTGCGATGCCCTTGATGGCATTGTAGATTTCGTCTTGGATGGGTTCCACGAGTGCCACACGCTTCTTATAGAGTTCGCCCTGCGGTCCGAAATATTTCTTCTTCAATTCCGAGGCTTCCTTCTCCTTATTGACGATGGCCTGCTCGCGTTCCTTTTTCTGGGCCTCGCTGAGAAACATCACCTCGTTTTGATAATTCTTGTAGAGCGTCTTGGCCTGGTTGTCGATGGCTTCGACTTCGCTCTGCCATTTCTTCGACACCTGGTTCAACTGTTCGTTGGCGCGTTCGTAAGCTGGTATGTTGCTCATGATGTAACTCATATCCACGAGCGCGAACTTCTGTGCGGAGGCGCTTAGGCAGAGGCCAACAAACGCCACAAGCAGGAATAATTTTCTTTTCATGACTTTTAATGCTTTTGAAACTGACGCCAAAAACAAGGCTGGATGGCTGCTGGCCTGACACTCTTTTGCGCGGGCCAGACATCCGTTTGCTTTTGGTTACTAAAATTCTTGTCCGATGATGAAGTGGAACTGCGAACCGCCGGCCTTGACGCCGTTGATGTTCTTCTGGAAACCGTAGGCCCAGTCAATACCCATCAAACCGACCATCGGGAGCAAGATGCGCACACCGAAACCAGCCGAACGCTTCATGTCGAAGGGATTGAACTTATTGACATTGGCCCAGGCGTTACCGCCTTCAACGAAGGCCAAAGCATACATACTGGTGGAGGCTTCGAGCATGAGCGGATAACGAAGTTCAAGCGTCATTCTGCTGTAGGCGTAGGCGTTCAAGCTGTTGTTTCCGGCCAAAGAACCGTTGTCGTAACCGCGCAAACCGATGGTCTCGGTGGCATATCCGCTGGAATAGCCCGACATACCGTCACCACCCACGTAGTAGGTTTCAAACGGCGACTTGTTGTAACGGTTGTAAGCGCCGAGAATACCAAATTCAGCACGCGTCATGAGCACGGGCGTCTTGACGGCATTGCTCAGGGCCGTGTAGGTGCGGAACTTCATCTTCCACTTGTGGTATTCAATCCAACGATATTTCTCCTGCGCCTCGCGCTGGTATGACGAAGAATTGTATGTCGTGGCAAGATGCTTGTAATCTTTTCCGTTCCAAAGCGAATAAGGCGGTGTGAGCGTCACAGAGGCCGAGAAGTCGGAACCTGTTCTTGGATAGAACGGGTCGTTGCTCGACGAACGGCTCAGGGTGAAGGAGATATTGAAGTTGTTACAGTTACCATCTGAAATCAGGAAGTAATCCCACGATTTCAGCATATAGCGCGTGTACGACAGTTCCGCCATGAAGGTGAAATAGTCGTCGGGCCAACGAAGACGTTTTCCGAGACCCATTGAAACACCAATCAACTTCACGTATTTGTCGGGGTCGTAATAGTTGCTATAGTTATAGTAGTTGCTATTCGTGCCGTAGCCGTAAATCGTGTTGTAGAGGTTGTTGTAGTTGCTGTAGTAGTGAGAGTTCACGTCGCTCTGCTTAGAATAATAGAGCGAGAAAGAGAACTGCGTCGGGCGCTTGCCGCCAAACCAAGGATCGAGGAACGAGAGCGAATAGCTCTGAAAATACGTACCGTTGCTCTGGCCGCTCAACGACAAGGTCTGTCCGTCGCCCTGCGGGATGAAGCCTGCGCGTTTCTTGCTACCGTTGAAGAGGTTACGCATAGAGAAATTGGTGAATTTCAAGCCGAGTCGTCCAACGATACCCGTCTGTCCCCAACCGGCCGAAAGTTCCACCTGGTCGCCGCCCTTCGTCTGCAAAGGATAGGTGATGTCCACCGTTCCGCTGACAGGATCTGGCTTGATGCCCTTACCGATGCCGGCCTGCAAGGCTTCAGGGTCGAACTGGTTCATATTGGCCAACTCCATCACCGTACGCTTGATAGACTCCATAGAGAAAAGGTCGCCCGGCTTGGTGCGGAGCTCGCGGCGGATGACATTTTCATACACGCGCTCATTTCCAGAAATGCGGACGTGGTTGAGCGTGGCTTGGTTGTTCTCAGTGATGCGCATTTCGAGGTCGATGGAGTCGCCGTCGATGTTCACTTCAACAGGGTCGAGGTTGTAGAACACATATCCGTTGTTGTAATACATGTTTCCGATGCAATCGTCGTCCTCGTGCAAACGCTTGTTGAGAAGCGTTTGGTCGTAGACATCGCCTTTCTTCATTCTGAGCACGTGGGCCAGAACGGCAGAGTCATAGACCTTGTTGCCCACCCAGTCAACATTTCTCAGGTAGTATTTCTGTCCCTGATAAACATCGAGATAGATGTCGACGTGGGCATCGTCAACGGTCGCCACACTGTCGCTCTTGATGAGGGCATCGCGGTAGCCCCAAGAGTTCATCTTGCTGATGACATGGTCTTTGTCTTCGGTATATTTCTCCGGCACGAACTTCTTCGATCTGAAGATATTGACTAAACTCTTCTCGTGCGTTTTCTTCATGGCACGCTTGAGTTTCTTCGCCTCCTTCTCCGTCACGCCAGCGATGTAGATGCGGTGTACCTTGATCTTCTCGTTCTTATCGATGTTGATGTCAAGGAGCACACGGTTTTCAGCCGTAACGTCATTGCGCTGGTCGATGGAGACCTGCGCGTTTTTGAAGCCCTTCTCTTCGAAATAGCGTTTGATATGAATCTTGGCACGGTCGATGATGTCGGGGTTGATATAGCTACCCACCTGAAGTCCGAGGCGCTTTTCGATTTCCTCACGCTCCGACTTCTTCACGCCGCCATAATTGATGCTCGACACCTGCGGCAGTCCTTGCAGATAGATGTGCAGATAAATCTTGCTGCCCACAATACTGTCGGCTTCTATACGAACGTTCGAGAAGCTCTTTTGCTTCATGTATCGGCGTATGGCTTCGCTGATGTCCTCGCCAGGCACGTCGTACATCTGTCCCACGGTGAGTCCGGAGATGCTCGTCAGGACATCTTCATCGTAATTCTTGTCTCCTTCAACCACAAGTCCGCCCAAAATATAACGGGCATGGTCTTGCGTGTATGAAATTTCGGGTTTGACATGCACTGGCGTTTGCGCACGTCCTTGAACGGCGGCAATTGCCAATGCGGAGAGAAAGAACAATCTGTTGAGATATTTCATTGTGTATGTTTGTTACTGTTGGAGAGATGTAGGAGAGAAAGCCCCATGAGCCTCAGCGACGAACGCACACGCCGACATCAGGACATCACCAGTCCCTCTGCCATTCGGGTTCGTCGTTGCAGGCCACCCCAGCGGTCTCCTCCTTTTTCAACGCGTCATTGCTGCACTTGTTCGCTTGTTTTGCCGTAGCGGCGCTCCCTGTTGCAGTAAGTGTCGATGGCTTTCATGAAATCGGCCTCATGGAAGTCGGGCCAGAACGTATCGCAGAAATACAGTTCGGAATAGGCACACTGCCAAAGCAGATAATTGCTCAGACGCACCTCGCCACCTGTTCGGATGAGAAGGTCTGGGTCGGGCATAAACTCCGTGGCCAGATTGCGGCTGATGTCGTCTTCGCAGATGTCGTCGACATTGATTTCGCCCGCAGCGGCCTGTCGCGCCATTTTCTTCACGGCCTCCGTGATTTCCCAGCGTGCCGAATAGCTCAGGGCGATAACCATCGTCATGCCCGTGTTGGCCGCCGTTCGCTGTTCCAGTCCCACGATGGCGTTGCGCACCTCCTCTGGCAAACGTGAGAGGTCGCCGATGGTTCGCATGCGCACGTTGTTCTTCATGAAGAGTTCCTCTTCCATCGCCGTCAAGATGAGCGACATGAGCGCCGCCACTTCTTGCGGCGGACGGTTCCAGTTTTCTGTTGAGAACGTGTATAGCGTGAGATATTTAATGCCCAAGCTTGAAGCCACCGTAGTGATTTCGCGAACGGTTTCCACGCCCTGCTGGTGTCCCATGCTGCGGTTCAGTCCGCGTGCTTTGGCCCATCGTCCGTTTCCATCCATGATGATCGCCACGTGTTGCGGCAATTTGCGCCCCGTCGTTTCGCCGCCATTTTCAGCTGCCGTCGAGACGCAATTCCCAGTTTCCCCTTGGGGATTTAGTTTCGTCTGAAGAGAAGACTTTTGACTGTCCATAAGTAGGTAATCAAAATTATTTCGTTCTATAATAATGTTCGCGATGTCGGCATATCAGCCCTTCCGTTTCAATCCTTGTTGCACGCCGGGCATACGGCAGAGATGTCGTAGGTGATGGTGAACAGCGCCATTCCGTAGTGGTCTTTGTTTCGGAAGCCCGACGACTGTATGCCGAGCGGTGCCGAGAGTCCGTCGAGTTTGTCGCTCAGAGAAAAGTGCATGCGCCATTCCAACCCGAGGTTGAGCCTTGGCGCCGCCTTATATTTCAATCCAACTCCAAACGGCACATTCATCGTGAAAGCCTTTCCGATGTCGGAATAAGAGAAGCCCAGGCCCAACTGGATATACGGCACGAGGCGTTTGTAGCCTTGATAGCCCTCCACATAGCCGTAGGGCAGGAAATGCAGTTCGTAAAGCGCAGAGAGGTCGGCGACGCCGCCTTTCATGCTATATTCCAAACGGTTTTCCGACGCTCCCGTCTCATTGGCAGGATAAAACGCCTTGAGCCCGTTGGTATTATTGTTCCAGGCATTGTACGTCAGCGCCGTTTTGACCGCCATGCGCGGATTCAAGACAAACCTCAGCATGCCACCACCTGTCAGTCCCATCGCTCCGAAGAGTTTGGAATTGAGGTCGTTGACCGCATGGTTACCCCCGATGGCGCCGCCGATTTCCATCTTATACTCCACCTCATCCTGCGCCATGAGCGCCGGATGTGCCACGAGCGCCAGCACCATGAGCAGGGCGACCCGTCTTGAAAGTTGAAGAATATTGGAAATCATGCAGTTGTAAATATCAAAACGTATGGAGAGAGGCGTTTGCCATCTATGAGCAAATCCCTGGCACCGTTTATCGGTGTTGCGAGAAAGGCCCTCCAGCTATATGTCGTGTGGCAGCACAACGGCCAGATATATCCGAGCGCCGGCCTCATATATATATACGGCCTCACACATATATAATAATAAGCAGGCACTACCGACAGCCTTCCGGCAAGTCCGTAGCCCCTACCCTTTTCTTGCTTCAGAAAGCGCCACCAAACTGCTGACGGGCACTCTTTTCAAATTTCGTCTGCTCGTCAGTCCATCCCAAGCGATTATAGCGTCCGCGCCAAAGCGTACCAGTGGTGGATTCGAGCACCCATATAAAATTGTTTGGCGTGGTGGTACCGGAAACGGCCGCCGCTTTTCCAACGAGATGGGCCAACGGATTGCGCACGTGCTTGCCCGGGACGTCCCATGTGCGGCCGTTATCTTGGCTCACATAGATAGGTGCCAAAGTGTTGTCGGCCTGCTGTCCGAGCAACCAGAGCGTATTGTCGTAAGTGAAGAGTGCGGGATTGCTAACAAACGGCAGGTTGGCATGCTGCTGACCAGTGATTTCCGGCAGGCAATACCAGCCAAAAACGTTGGTGCCCGTCAAGTCGATGTCGCGTTTCCAGACGATGGGCTTGCCTTTCTGGGTCTGTCCGACAACGATGATGTGCTCCATGCGACGATCGGTGCGCGAGACATTGACAGTTCCTGCAAGATTTTTGACGGGAAGGCTGTCTGGCTCGTCGGCCTCATCAGCCTGCCAGGTCTGTCCGCCATCTGCAGAACTGCAGAAGGCGCCGTCTTTCATTCCGTAGATACCAGCAGAACCAGCGGCCAGAAGGATGTCGGGAGTTGAGGGCGCATTGATGGCATTCCATGTCACGCCATCGGAAGAATGAGCCAGTCCAGCGGCAGTAAGGGCGTAGAAATTACGGCGTTCTGGGTCGGCCACCACCGAAATTATCTGAAAACCTGCGGGCAAAGCGCTTGCCTGCACATTTCCAAGCGGATTGACAACAAGCACCTGTTCCCCGCTCTCGGCGTGTCCGAAAACGAGCAACGCATTGTCGGCGCGTCCCAGGGTGCGGTGTCCGCCCTGCAAGGCGGCAAACTGGCTGTTGGCATTCACCACGTTTTTCCATACGAAGCTGTCGGCCTCTTCCTTGTGTACGTTGATTTTCACCTCATAGTGTTTCTTGGCCAAACCATCGTAGGCATTCACCGTGAGCATACGCGGCACGGTGAAGTCGGTGCTGTCGGTGGTTGCGAAGAGCGTGTCCTGGCCCGTTGTCAGCGATTTGATGGTTGTCACGCCCGAAGAAGTGAGCGTGGCGAAGGTCACGTGCGCCACATCGGTGCCCACTGGCAACGAGTCGACATTATAGATGCGGTTGTTCACCTGGTCGATTGTCAACGGGTAATATCCTCCATTGAGGGTGATGGTATAGGTGCTATCGGCCGTGACTTGCAGCGTACGCTTGAGCGTTCCGAGCGTAATCTTCGTCAAAGCACAGTCGTGCGTGTCTACGTTAGAGGTATATTCCATATCGGAACTGCACGCTCCGAAACCCATTGTCAGCATTGCCAGCAGAACCGGCAGCAGAGCCAATTTCAAATTCTTCATATTTATATATAGGAGTGCCGTCTGCAGAGCAGCACGGCGATTTGTAAGATTCATTCTGAATGGCCAGAGCCTTCCTTCCCACGCACATTCCACGGCGGAAACGGCGGCAGGCATTGGCAAATCAAGAGATTGACGGAAGGAAACGAGGCAGAGCTGAGAAGATACGTTTGTCCAGCTGGGCAACACAGACCTCTGTTTTACTGTCGCTTTTTTCCGCAAATCGCCACCATAATGTCTGCAAAAATACGGATAAATTTTCCAGTAGAGAAATAACCTCCCCTGTTTTGCATTTTTTATTACCTCTTTTGTCTGCGATTTTCGACGAACCAGGCATTTTCTATGATAAGTAATGATGGGCGAACAAGTTGCCTACGCCCACAACGCCGTTGCTTCGCGCCACGGAAAAGGCATATTCCCACGCCTACCGCTCCCCTATCGCAATCATCAATCACCCAGACGCAAGACGAACTTCACACCGATTCCCGTTTGGCTGTGGCCTGCAAGGGCGATGAAGCCAGCGACGTCGACAATGGGAGTGGAAAGGCCGTACCCCCACTCACTATAATAGCCCAAGGTGCCGACATTGAGGAGGTTGATATAGAGACGCTCTTTTTGCACCACCCGCGTCAGCCAACGCAGGCGGGAGAAAAGCATCATGGGGCTCTCGTAGGCAGCGGAGAGGCGCACGTAATGGCGCGACTCGTTGTACCATCGGGCATCGAGGAGCTGAAACTGGCCAGAAAGTTCGTCGTTCCAGTTGCCAAAGAGATGGTTGTTGCGGAAATAGTCGTAATCAAGGAAGCAGTCGGGCCCACGGCGCGTAAAGAATCCGCAGCCTCCTCTGAAATAGAGGGCACGCAGGGCATAGAGCAGCAGCGTGTATTGCACGTCGGTCTCTATGCGCTCGTAACTCGTTGAAGCATTGAAGGTGGAGAGGCCGCGCTCATAGTCGACCATAAAGGTGGGCCACTTTGAACGCAGCGGCACAGCGTGGCCGTTGCCGTCGCGATAATGATAGAGCGCGGGCGTCCAACTGACGGAGAGGCGCGGCGCAAAGCCAGTCAGCGTGCGTGCCATGCCATTGGCCGCCGCCACTTCGTTCCATTGCAGGAGGTTGCGACGATGGAGACGCCAGCCCGCACTGAGACGCAGGCCGACGACGGGCGAGAAGGCGAAGGTGGCCAAAAGACGGTTGTCGCGGTAATAAGAGAAATCGTAGGTGTCGAACACCTTCGTCAGCGAATCGTAATTGGTGATGCCATGCAGACGTTGGCGCACCTCATCGGCCTGCCGGGCGTTATAGATGTGGTCTCCGCCGGAAGCCTCGAGCGTGAAGCAACCATCATGGCGAGGCAAGACGTTGAGCCTCAACGGCAGATGCCAATAAACTTGCCGCTCCTTGAAGTTATAGCCCACGCGCGGCGCAAACTCAAGACTGCGCTGGCGCGTAAAATCGGCATGGAGGTTCAGGCGTGTTTGCAAAGTCATTCCACGCGAGCGCGACCACTGGACCATCGAGGGCGTGAGCATGGCGGGGAGTTTGAGGCGCGTTGAAGGAGCAATGGAAAGCGTGTGGCTGTCGAACAAGAGGTTTTCCGTGGCGTCCGACATCCTGAACACATGGCGCCCGCCGGCCTTTTCTCCGAAAGCGGAATCGGCTGGCTGCACGTTGGCACGCAAGGAGTCGCGCGAAGCGGCCCTATCGTAGATGGCTTGCTGGTGCGGCTGCAAAGGGAATGGACGGTTTTGGTCGAAATAAGCCTTGTCGCGCCGCATGCTGGTGGTGTCGGTATGAAGCTGATAAAGCCTTGTCAAATCAAAGCGGTTTTGCTTTTCCACTTCCACCCGCTCCGTGTATTTCTCCATCTGATAGTTGGCCTTTGCCTCATAAGCCTCCTCAATGCGGTTGCCGAGGAATCGCAGGCGCGAAGTGAGCAAAATGCGGTTGGGCATCAGGGCGCTTTGTCCGTCGCGCCCCATCTCCCCCACCACCTGGATGTGGCTCCATCCGTAGCTAAAGCTGAGAGAGAAGGCCACCACGCGCCCCGTCTGCTCCTCAATGGAAAGTGTTCCTCTAACGAGCTGTGTATTGGAAATGCGGGGTTTGACCTGCACACAAACAACGCGCCGCCCCTTAGAAATGTAGCACGACTGATAGCGGTAGCGATAGTATTTTCGGTTGCGACGGTTGACGGGCGAGAGGATGCGGTCGGTGAAAATGTTCGGCTCGTAGATGGAAAGGCTGTACCGCCCAATCCATCCGTCTCTCTCCTGACGGAGATAGGGCATGGTGGAAAACGAGGCGATGTCTTTCTTGTAAACCTCTGCCGGCGGCCGAAACTGATATTGCGACATCTGCTCACCGAAATATTCATGGCTGCCGCGCTCAAGACGCAGCATGCCAGGCATATAGCGCGTGAAAATGTTACGGCGCTTGGTGGCCAACGTATGCCGCACATAAACGCTGGAACGGAAGGCGGCGGCCCGCAGGCCATAGCGCTGCGTGAAAGTGAAGACGCGGGCCATCACGCTGTCGGCATTGATGCTGTCGCGTCGGCGTGCCGAGGTGGCGGCAATGGTTTCGTTTCTGTCTGTTTCCGCTGCGATGGAGAGGGCCGAGGCAAGAGTGTCGACTTCAGTCGATGCCTTCCTCCCAGTGGCGGCAGAAGCCGCCGCGTGTATCAAGCTCAGCAAAACGCACAAAAAAATCCCCAGACATTCCCCCTTCAAAACAGGCGCAACAAAGGTGCCCCGACAGAAAAGGATATGTCTGGAGATGAATTGGCTCATTTATGGACATTCTGAAAATTCCAGTGGCATTGCCACGCTGGGATTCATCGTTCCCGCATGCTGCCGAGAGGCGCCGATGGCCTATCGGTGGAGCACACGTTTTATTACTTACTATAAAGCAACCACGCGCCAGCGTAAGTTTCCTTCAACTGGTTGCGCGACTGAACGGCAGAAGCCTTGTCATCATAAGAAGAAGCAATCACGCGGAACCAGCCAGTGTGGCCGTTGATGGTCTCGTTGGTCTTCACCACGCGTGAAGCATACCCCTGATTCTTCAGGCGTGTCATCAAACCTTCAGCGTTGGCCTGAGTCAAGAAACTGCCGACAACGACACTGTAAGTGCGGAGCGCTTCGCCATTAACAACGGTGAAACCGCCGCTGATGGTGCGCACGTCGCTGTTGTCAACGGCCTGAGAGGGAGTTGTCGTAACCGGCGTGACAGCCACATCGTTCTGAGTCGGAGTGGTCGTTACGCTAACAGTGGTGGCCTCGTCAGTTGTGCTTGCCGACTGCTGCGCCTTGGCTTTTTCAAAAGCCTGACGGTAGGCGCTTTCCTGAGACTTACAGCTGCCCAACAGCATAATGGAGCAGAGAGAGATTCCAAAGATGAGAGTTTTCTTCATGGGAATGAATCGTATTTTTTAATGTTATGTTTCAGTTATATTTCAGTTTAGTTTCAGCACGCTTTGCTGCTTGGCCATTTCCAAATATTTTCAACGCTGGTCGTGCTTGTTTGCAAAGTTACCCTATATATTTTAGTCTCTGCTACGTTCAATGGTTAAACATTTTTAAAGAACAGGCATTTAACCGATGTTGTCCTAAAAATATGCCCTTTCTTTTTGGATATTCGGAAGCAAACACATATATTTGCGGTATGGATTGAGACAACGGGCGCTGACAGACAACGCCCCTTTATCACAACCTGAGAACAGAACAAGCGGGCAGCGCGAAAGCGCGAGGCCGCAGATGTGTAACCTCTAAAAAACGAATGTCATGAAAGGTTTGAATCTCGTTGCTGCATTCCTCGGCGGAGCTGTCGTCGGCGCAGCATGTGGTGTGCTCTTCGCACCAGAAAGTGGTAAAGATACACGTGCAAAAATAGCAGAGGCCCTTCGTAAAAAAGGCATCAAACTGAGCAGTCAAGAATTAGACAACTTGGCTGACGAAATCAAAGAATGAGCCTGACGCATTCGACTTATTAACAACAATTAGAAAGAAAGGGGAACGGCTGCAAAAGCCTTTCCCTTTTTTCATAAGCAGGCAGTCAGAAAAAACTTTGACTACCGATTAAAACGACAAGAACCATGTTTTCTAACGACCAAAAGATTGACGCCGCCAACGATCTTCTGCGCGAGGCGAAGCAATATGCCGACCTGCGACTGCAACGGCTGAAGCTCGATTTCGTGAGCAAACTGACGCTGCTGCTCTCCGCCCTGGTGGTCAGCATCGTCCTGCTGGTGGTCTTCGCCGTGGTGTTCCTGTTCGTGGCCTACACCTTGGCACTGGCTATGGCGCCGCACGTCGGCGGCCTGCACTGGGCCTGCGCCATCATCGCTGCGGGCGGCATCGTGTTGGGAACGCTGTTCTACGCCTTCCGACGCCCGCTCATCGTGCAACCGCTGACTAACTTCGTCGCACGCCTCTTCCTCGAAAAGGACACGGAGGATGACGACGACAACGAAGAGGAGGACTGATTTATGGCAAGAAGAAAAGAATATACCCTCGAAGAAATCCACCGCCAAAGGCAGAAGCTCTCCAAACGCATCGACAAAAAGGAGCAGGAGATACGCCGAAAATGGCGCGACCTCGTGGCGCCGCCAGAAGTCGACGATACGCTCCACCTCTGGACAAACCGGGCCGAAGCGGCCTTCTCGCTCTACGACGGTTTCATGACGGGCTACAAACTCCTACGCTCGTTCGGCTTCTCGTTCGGACGGAAAAAGAAGAAATAAGGGGTCAGTCCGAAAACTCGGTTGTAAG
>ULIZ01093494.1_pt1 | contig 11476 bp, 26 predicted proteins | sample 1950601 | NCBI WGS metagenome assembly ULIZ01 (sample SAMEA4835456, study PRJEB28245) | human gut metagenome | biome: gut microbiome; material: fecal sample | place: Denmark | collected 2008 | reverse complement strand
CGACCCGCCAAAGGCGGGAAGGCGGTAAAGGATGGAAACGTTTATCGCGCTAGCGAGCCTGATCCTAAAGGCGCTTGAACTGCTAGAACGTCGTTATGACGCGAAGGCAACAAAAAAGGCGCTACACGGGAAGCACGCACGCAAACCGAGATAGCGCCAAATCCGCCGGGGTTGTTAGCAGCAGCCCCGGCCAACCGCCCCGCAAATGCAGGGAACAATAGCAAGGAGATTATACCATGAAAACGTTGGACATTGCAAAGGCATTGCAGGAGCGCAAGGACCGCAGCGCATGGAGCAAGGGCATTACCGTGTACGCGCTAGAGATGATCGAGGAAGCGCAGGCGGCAGGCTATGAGGAACTCACGCCCAAGGACTGCAAGAGCGTACTACTAAACGGCGCCAGCAGCTGGGAGGCCTACAGTTACGGCGGCTGTTCCCTTATCTATGACCCTGACATTGCCGAACGCCTTTGCACCCCGTCGGAGCTCAAGCGCACGAGGCACGGCGAGCGCCGCCCGAACAGCCGAGAAGAGTGGCTAGACACTCAAGCGCGCCCTCTTCCAGGCCTATAAGCGAATAGCAACTATTATCCGCTACGAAAACCGCTAGGAGGCCGCATGTACACCGTCACCAACTGCCACGGCCTGTCTATGTGCGGCTATGAAACACTCGCATTCGACGAATGGGAAGAGCTCGAGGCGTACGCCGAAGAGCACGCCGACGATTTCGATAACGGGTACGCAACCGTCACCGAAGCCTACTAAACATATCGCCGCCCGCCTTGCGCGGGCGGCCTGATTTAAGGAGCGTCAACTATGCAATACCGAAGCGAACAAATAGCGATAAGCGGGAACAGCAAGGCGGAACGGTTTTACTTCCGCGCTACCATGTTCGCACGCTTGATGCTGGATATGGGCGGGAAACCGTGTTTCAACGACGCTGAGCCGCCCGCCGATGCAAGCCGCAGCGAGCTCATAAAGCGGGGCGGCCGTCACGGCGAATTGCTGGCCTATGCAGCATGCGCCGCAGAATTGGCGGGCATAAGCCCGTACACGGTCGCAAACATGGCGATTCATGAAGCCGAATACTACAAAGCGTTGAACACGTGCGAGAAAGTTCTATGAACTTCGTTAGCAAGGGAGTTCGAAACCTCACCGAATAGCGAAACGCGCCACCACAAAAACGAATCGGCCGCCGATATGACGCGCGGCGGCCGCAAACTCAAGGAGGTAAACGAAAATGCAAGCAGACATGAATATCGCAATGGGAAATGCAACAGGCCGATACGGCGAACGGAAGTATTGCGCATACTATAAAAACGAGTACGGCAAAGTGGGCGCGTACTATTGCGAGGCCACCACGCTTGAGCATGCTATATTGGAGGCGCAAAACGTCGCGACCGAGTACCCGGAAACCGTGCTAGGAGCGGGCGAACGTATAACGCTGTCGTTCATCGACGAATTGCACGCGAGCGGAAACCGAACGGTTGCATACGAGGCATAAAGCTAGCGAGGCCCCGACGTTTGCCGGGGCCGCTTAAGACACTATGAACGTCGGGACCTGACCTGGTTCGGGTCCCGGCGTTTGGGGAAGCATGGGCGGCATGAGCTGCCGCTATGATCGATAAGACTAATCGGCAAACGCAAGAAAAAAGCCAAGTTTCTGCCATGATCGGAAGGAGGTTCCCATGTTAGCGGTTCTGTTCATCGGGATAGCGGGCGGCCTGGCGCTTGCCCTTATCGCCGAAATCGTCAAGGCTGCGAAGGATGCGCGGCGCATCAACAAGCTCGTTAAGCAGCTGCCCGCCGTATATGAGCGGTACATAGACGCCGAACGACGCGTAAGGAACCGCAGGAAGAAGGGCAAGGACGCGGCCGAAGCGGAAGACGAGCGGCGCAAGGCGTTGAGCGAGTACAGCGACATAGTAACGGACCGGGGCATAACGTACGAGACTCGCAGGAAGCTGGTAGAACAATACCCGATAAACGGTTTTATCCTATGGTCGTAGCGCATACAATCGGAAACAGGCAAAAGGCCTTGCAGGAGCGAATCCAGCAAGGCCCTTTTCACGCCCTCTTGATATGTTTTCGCCATGACCCCTGATTCCGCCGATTCCGCAATATGACACGCGACCCGCGAAACCCCAGTGGCTTACGGCACCATGGTTTCATTGTCCAGCTCGACCATCGAAACGCCGTCGTCCCTGCGGTCGCCTAGCATCATCTTCACAGCGTTCCCGCTCGCGACGTAGACTGCCTTCGACGCGTTCTGAAGCTCAAGGCAGTTCAAGCCCAGCGCCTTGGCCGTGCTGACCATCGCCTTGATCCCGGCGTTCACCTTGTCCTGGCTGTAAACGTTGTCGATTTCCATCTAAAGCTCCTATAACGGCGAGGGGCGGGAGTCGAACCCGCCTGCTTCTCGGTCGGAAGGAGGTAACCGCCGCAGTGCCGACACCCCCGCCGCCTCATACGCTAACCCCTCTCGGGGTATCCAAAAGTCTTGACCTCCGCGTTCGGGAGGTTCGCCTTCCATTCCTCCGGCATGTGCGGGTACAGCGCGATGAGCGCGTGCCTGCGCATCGCCTTCGAGTGCTGGACCGAGTAGCCGATGCACTCGGCCGTCTTCTGCCAGCTCAGGCGGTGCACGTAGCGGCACTTCAGCAGGCAGCGGTATGTGTCGTCCTCCACAGCCGCCAGCGCCTGCCTGCACAGCACCATCTCGTCCTCGTACGCGTCCAACTCGGCCTTCGCAGCGTCAAGCGCAGCCTGAAGCGCCGCAAGCGAGCTGGGGATGCGGTCATCGGAAGCGGTGCCGCCGCCTGATGCCTCGTAGCTCACGCCGGCGATTCCGAGCCTGGACCTTGCCTCGGCGACCCCGCAGAGGGCGGTTGCCACCAGCTGGTCGTGGTGCGATATGTGCTCCATGTAGCGCCGTGCGGCGTACTCCATGAACTCGAGGGTCTTTCCCATGTCAGCCCCTTCCCATGCTGCTCATCGTCATCATCATTCCGAAGCCTCCTATAACCTCGTAGCGGACCTCGTTCATGGCGAATCCTCCGAGGCATACCGCGAAGTTGACCGTGAACGGCACGGCAAAGAACACGAGGCTGGCCTTAGCGCCCATTCGCGCGCTCCCCGAAGTCGATGGTTGCGTACATCTCGTTGCGCACCCTGCCCAGCTCCTTGTCCACTATTCCCTTCAAGCGCTCTGCGCGGCTCTGGCCGAACCACTTCTCCTTGAACTTGGCGACCTCATCGCGGTACGTATCCTCGCCGTAGTCGCCTGCCAGGTAGTAGTCAAGCGTGCCCGCAAGCCCGCCGTCCTCCCTGCCTGAGCCTACGCTCCTCACGAACAGGTCGTCGAAAAGCTCGTTAAGCTCGGCATCGCGCCACTCGCCGCCCATGAACTCGCCGATGCCGTAATTCTTCCAGTCGAAGTGCCCGCCGCTCATTTCTTGCGCTCCTTCCTCCACCACGCGAACGCGATGTTTGCGATTGCCAGAAGCGACTGCGCCATGGATGCCTCGAGCAAAACACGCTGTGCCTGAATTGGCTTGCCGTTCACCTTGTTCAGGTTGCTGAACGAATCGTTGAGCATGACCTCTATGTTTTCAACTTCCATCATCAGATCACCCCTTTGCTATGCAGGATTCCCGCAAGAACCCCGACTGAGAAAATCAGAATAAGCGTTGCGAAGGAGACCGTGCACACCATAACCATTACCTTCTCGAACGTGTTCATGCCGTCGCCGAAGTGGTGCGCACGCCTCTTGGCGTTATCGAGCTGCTCTTCCCTCCATCGGCGGTACTCAAGCAACTCGCTCATCGTCGGCTTTTCGTCCATCCGAAACAACCTTCCTCCCGCACTCGGGGCAGTACCTGAACCACCCGCCGAACTTCTCATCGCACCCGCACTCGCTACACCTGAAACGCTGAAGGTCGCGCGATGTATGCAAATTCCTGCACGTCTCGCCCGGGCTTTTCTCGAGCTTCCTGATGGCCATCAGAATGTAGCTCTTTCTAAGCTCGTACAGCTCGTCCTCGTTCTTGCGCAACTTCCAGTTAGACCAGAAGGCGAAGCCGAAGAACGCCGCTACAAGGACTATGAAGACGGCCAAGTAGACAACCGAGCCGATTTCGTTAGGCTCCATGCTCGACCTCCTTCCCTACGATGTACATATGAACCAGCAGGCGGCACTTTGCGCATAGCGGGAAGAACGTGTCCTTTGCCTCTGCAACGCCGCCCGGTTTGACGAGTTGCTCGGACCTCGGGTCGTATCCGACGATGGCGACTCCCTTGAAGCCAGGTTTCTCGATAACCTCGCCGAAGGCAGTGAATTCAAAGTCGCCATACTTGTATTTGTTTGTGCGCCCAACAGAATCGGAGGAATTAAGCTCCCTCCCACACCGCGAGCATTTGGCGTACGTCTCGATCATTCGCCCACCGCTTTTCTTATCTCCGCAGCAAGCACCGAAACGTCCACGAGGCTTGATACCTTCGACGCTTTGCCCAAGGTATCAAGCCTCTGCGCAATTGCGCTCAGCTTACCTATATCGATTGTTCGGGAATTCCAAGCCTCGATAACGGACTCGATTGCTGCTTCCTTTGTCTTTATCTCGTTCCCAGCTGCGATAACCTGAGCAAAACAGCCATTGCATTCAACTGTAGCTACGTGCCAATGTTCGCCAATGCGGGCGGGTTCGCACAATTTCGCATCTCTCCCGCAGAACGGGCAGGGCTTTAGCTCGATCTCGCTCATTCTCTCGGCTCCTTCTCGCACTCGCCGAACCATTCGCGGAAGCTCTTCGCGTAGTCGTTGCAGAGGTGTATATTCTTGCGCAGCTCGTAAATCCCCCTCGTCGGATTGCGCACGCGTTCCAGCGTGCCACTGCGGCTTTTATCCCGTTATATGACTCGACCTTGGCGTTGCAATCCCAGCACTCCACGTAATACACGTCTTCGAGCCTGTTGCATATTACGCCCTCGCTCCCGCAGAAGGGGCAGGGTTTCAATTCGACTTCATTCATTCGCCCACCTCCGCGCCGCAGTTGGGGCAGAAGCGCGGCATGAACGGCGTGCTGAAAACCTCGCCGTATTCGTTGCATTCCTCGCCCACTATATCGACCTTGCATCTGCACTCGCTGCACTCGAAGACGTCCTGATACCCGCTCACGTTCCTGCATGTCGGACGGTCAATCAGGTCGGCTAGAAGCTCGATGATATGGGCGTAATTGCCTTTTTCTAAATTGCCGTACGGCTCAACAGCCCATGCTATGTTGCGATAGGCAGTGTTACCACACTCGACCACATCCACGTCTTCCTCGTAGCTTTCGTTTTCTCGCATGATACTGAGTTGCCTTCGCAGGTTCTCAGCCACCTCGTGCCTTCTCTTGCTGTTAATCTCCACAGCGCGCCTCCTCGATCAGCTCCGTGAAGTCCTTCCACTCTCCGCCTAAGAGTTGAAGCGCTCCGCACATCTCCTCGGCAAGCTCGCGAATCCCCATTGCGCCGCCTTGTCGGTGCGCAGCGCGTAGAAGCTCGCGAACTCTCGAAGGTTCACGGTTGTCACAATCGCCGTTTTGGTGGCTTCTGGCAGCGCATACCTCGCATCCTCTGGCTTCACGCCCTTCTTGAGCAGCGAATTGTAATGCTCTGCGCATTGGCACATCGCAACTTCGTACTCAACGCACTTCATATCGTCTTCCCTGATGGATGGCGGTATCACGTACCAATCCATGCTGTCCGTCCCGACCTTGACGTAACGCTGGCTCTGCTGGCAGTAGCTTGCCAGTCGGTGCCTAACGAGTTGGTGGCTGCATGCTCGGCTTATGCCACCGATGCGCCACGTTACGGACACATGTTCGAAAACGCTCATATGACCAAGCTCGAAGCATCGCACCGCCCTCTTCCTGCTCGGGTCGTCCTTGCCGTAGGACGCGCCCGCAACCGAGCCGACGAACGACAGCGGGCTGTCAGTCGTCTTCGCTATTGCTTCAACTAGCATTTCGATTCCTCCCTCTTCATCGTTTACGACGCCACCTTCACGAAATGGAAGCCGTAAGACGTGCCGCCCGTCCTCATGCTTTTGCTTACCGCTGTCGCTGCGACCGCCGCATCCTTGCCCAATCCGAGCGCGGCAAGGGAACAGCCTGCCTGCTTGACCGTCTCGAACTCCATGCCAGTCTCGACGCATCGAACTCTCGTCTCGCGCTTCGAAGGCTTGGCGAGCTCGGTTTCCTGGCGTTCCTCGACCTTCTGTTGCACTGGCTTCTGCTCGACCACTTGCAGAAAGCGCCCATAGCCGCCTGTCCCGCAATAGCAAATCGGCATTACTCGCCCTCCTGCTCTTCTATCCCTGCGAGCTTCTTGGCGCGTCGAATGATGTCTTTCGCGAACGCCTCGTTATCATCGCTGGGCAAAGTTCTACGTACGTCAATGCCAAGCCAGTTCGCGCAATAGCCTTGTGCGCCTACGCTCGCATCCTCTTCCAGCTTCTCCCAGCTGTCGGCAGGCTCTGGCTTGAAATGGCATACTATCGATGGCTCAGGAGTAAAGACGAGGCCACTCGTCTTGTCCTCGGCGACAAGAAGCAGCATGTCGTTACGTAGGCGATAGCCGAGCACGGTCATGGCGTCGCCATCGATGTTCACTTCATCGCCGATGCGGATCGGCACGCCGTCCGCATCGACTGGCAGCCTCATGTACGCATCTGGCTCGAAGCCCTCGGCGTTGCCCTTCCAGTCGTCGAGCTCGACCTTCAGCGCTGCGTTCTCCTGCTTCAGATCTGCCTTCTCTTTCTCCAACCGCTCGTTCTTGCGCACCATGCCAGGCACCGCCGATAGGACTTGCTGCATGTCGGAAACCATGGCTTTGACGTCTCGGCAGTGGCCGAATGCCTTCACTGCGCTTACTTGAAACAGCTCGTAGTCCATCACATAACCCCCGTCGATCCGTAGCCGCCACGGTCTGCGCATCCCATCGAATCGACTTCCTCGAACATGATCCTGTTCCAGTCGGGGATAAACGGCGCCGGCATGAACTGCGCGATTCGCGTCCCCTGCTCGATCACGGTGTCCCTGATCGCATATGCGACGAATCCCCACACGTCGCCGTCGCCGCAGTATTCGTTCTCGATGATCCCGACAGAGTTCGCCATCATGATCCCGTGCTTCAGGCACGTGGAGGATCGAGGGACGACGATCCCGAAATCGCCGCACTGAAGCTTCATCGACACGCCAAGCGGGATGATCTTCACCTCGCCCTGCTTCAACTCCACGGTCTCCGAAGCGGCTAGGTCGCACATAACGCCGTGGATGTCGCCTCCGAGCTTGCTTGCCCCATCGTAGTACTTGACCATGATCGTGTACGGCTCGCTGGTCAGATCCCTCAATTCCATTTCGCCGAATGCTTCGTATTCTTTCATGACTCTCCCTCCAACACCCCCCAGGCAGTCGAAACTGCATGAGGGCATGATCTCCGTTTCCATGCGCCCTGATGCCGGGTCAAGCTCATCGAGGAACACGCCCTTGATGCAGCTGTGCCCGATCTCTCGCTCCTGCTTCGCCCTGCGCTCAAACACTTCTGGAAAATCGCGGCGAATCCTGTTCCAGTAACCGCGCCCACCCTTGACGCATCCGATGCAGTTGTTGTTCGCGTAACCTAGGTCGTACATCGCTGGGCGCTTCAGCCCAAGTTCATCGCAAATTGCATGTACGTCCTTTTTGGTCAGGTTTCTTTCAACAAGCGGGAACTCCACGCCAAATTCGCTCGCCGTCCTGGTTCGCTCTGCGCGCTTCCTCTCGTCGGCGTCGAAGCCCCACACGTAAACCATGTCGGTGGTAGCGTTCTTGCGTTCCCATTCTTGACGCACGCGCTTCTTCAATTCTGTTGTGCACGCGGCTCCTGCCGGACCGTTTATGTACCTGCGCTTAGCTATGACCTCGTCAACCGATTGCCTGTATCTAAAGTCGCCGATGATCTCAACAGGGCACTCGAGACGCTCTGCGCAATCAGCGATGAAGCGCAGCGTGTCTGGATGCTGGTTCGCCACGTTGATGTAGATTGCACGGTCTGGCTTGGCGAGGTATGCGGCAACGAAGCTCGATGCGCCGCCAGAAAGCCAAGAAACTTTCATCTGCCTATTTCCCTCCAATCCTGCACGACTTGCAGCAGTACACTTGGCTGCGGCACCGCTGCACGAACTCTCTCCCGCAAGTCGGACACCTGATCCTCTTTGCGTTGGCGTTCCAGTCCCAAAGGCTCTCCCTTGGGCTGTACGGTCCTTCCTTCCGTTCCGTCAGGTGCATTCATGCCCCTCTCCGCCTCTCTGATGCCAATGCAGCGCCAGTTAGCGCGCTTTCCGCAACAAGTACCCTATTCGAGTACATGTGCGTCTCAGATCGGCTCATAGTCCCTCTACGCCTCCAACAGCTCGTCCCCGCACATGTCCCACTGGCTTGAGCGAAGCTCCTCCGCGCCCAGCGGAAGCTCGTTGCGCATGCAGAAGCCAACCGGAACGGTTCCGCTGCCCGCCATCGCCAGCCATGCGCGGCAGTGGTCGCACTCCTTGCACGTGACGGACTTCAGCACCTTGATGCGAAGCTGTTGCAAGTCCGACCAGTAGGATTCCGCCTGGACGTGCGGCGGTGTCTCTTCGATGTGCTCCATTCGGCGGCTCCCTGTCTGATGCGGAGAAGGGAGGTTATCCACAAAGTTATCCACAATGCCGATGCGCTTTCTCTTCTCTTCTCTTCTCTTCTCTTCTCTTCTAATTGTTTTTAAGCAAAACGGCTTTTGCTGTTTAGCTGGCTTATAAGCAAATCGCTTTTTGCTTATAAGCAAATCGCTTTTTGCTTATAAGCAACCTTGCGAGCAAAATCATTGGCTGTTCTCTTCGCGTGCCTTGTGTCCCTTCTTGCCCGCCGCTGACCTCTTCTTCGAAAGGTCGATGTTGGGGCGGATGCCCTCGAATACTATGTCCAGCGGGTAGTCGAAGAACGGCTCCGTTCCGAAGCTGCCGTAGGCTATGACGCCGAAGACGAACTCCGCCTGAAGCTCCCTCGTAGGAAGCTTGAGCATCGCCTTGGTATAACTCTCGAACCATGTGAAGTTGCACGGCTCGCTTCCAGCTGCTGCCGAGAACCGCTCATCGCTTCCCACTGCTCTTCGCCTCCATCGCGTCCCGAGCCTTCCAGTCAGAGCACTTGCGGCAGCGGCACCCGTACACGCTGTAGGCGATCTCGGTTCCGTGTCGGCAGCTCGCATGGAGCCTGGCTGGCTCGCACTGCTCAACGCGCCTTATCGAGCGCCCGCAGGCTGTGCCGCCATTCCCGTAGCATATGGGCATTACTCGCCCTCCTTGTCCGCCATGGCGATTCGCTCGCCTATCCACCTCACGACCGGCACAGCGAAGCTGTTTCCTATCGCCTTGTAGCGCGGGCCGTCTGGGCATTCCTCGGCGGGCTTGCCGCGATACGGGATCCTGGTCCAGTCGTCTGGGAACCCTTGCAGGCGCTCGCACTCCATCGGCATCAGCCTTCTGACGATCGCCTCCTGTGGTGCCACAACAGGCGCGCTGCCGCCTATCTTCAGCGAGCCGCACATGTCGTCGTCGACGGCGGGGTTGTGGTAGTCGGCGGTGCATGTTGGGCTCACGCCCTCCTCGCAGCCTATCGAGCCAGCTCCCGACCCCTGGTGGTACTTGAAGCCCAACGGCTCCTGCACCAGCGTCTGCGTGTTGGAGGTCGAGAGCGTCATGCTGAGCTCCTCGCTCACCAAAGCGCCCTTCCCGCCGCCTTTGCACCCGCACCTGACTACGAGCGTGCTTGCCTTAGGAGCGCCTGCTCCATCTGCGGCGGCAAGCTCCTTCCTCTTCTCTCTGCTCGGCGGATTATCCCCGCGCAGGCAGTCGGGCTCAAAGAGTACTTCTGCGGCACGTCCCGCATCTCCAAGGCATCCGACAAGGAACACACGGCGGCGTCGCTGGGCCACTCCGAAGAACTGAGCGTCAAGAACGCGCCAGCAAAGGCCGTACCCGAGTTGGCAAAGCTCTCGGAGCAGGCACTGGTAAGCGCCCCCCCTCTCGCCTTGGAGCCCTTTGGCAGACAGAGCTCCTGGGACGTTCTCCCAGACAAGCCAGCGCGGGCGTAGCTCAGCAGCAGCCCGTATGTACTCGAACATGAGCCTTGACTCGCCCTCGAGGCTTTCCCTCCCGCCTGCAATGCTGAAGCTTTGGCAGGGGCTTCCCCCGACGAGGATGTCGGGCCGTTCGTTTCTTCCAAGGAAATCGCTCCAATCTATCTTCGTCACGTCGCCCAGGTTGGGCACTTCCGGGTAGTGATGTTGCAGAACCGCGCACGGGAACGGCTCTATCTCGCTGAAGGCCACGGGCTCCCAGCCCAGCGGCTCCCATGCGCACGTCGCGGCCTCGATGCCGCTGAACAGCGACACGTATCTCATGCCCTCGCCCCCTTGCGCCTGCACTCCTTCGTGCAGTAGACGTTGTTCCTGCTTCTCTGCTCGAACTCCCTGCCGCATCCCCGGCACCTCACGCGCCGTGGGTTCGCGTTCCAGTCGAACGGCGCTCCGCTGGGCCACACGTTGGCGTTGTCGGTCAGCATCGCTGCCCCTGGGCGTAGTAGGCGGCGGCTGACGGTCGCGTACAGCCCCCAGCCGCCCGCGCGCGTGGTCTCGACCTGGTACTCGCCGTCCTTGTCCAGCTCCTCCAGCTGGGTGCACCTGTGTTCCATGGCTTGCTCCTTTCGGCAACGGCCCGCCTGCTGGTAGAACTGCTACGAGTGGTTCGGGGTCGCGGCGTTTCCGTTTCCGTTTCGTTTTCTTTTTTCTTTTTCTGTTTCCTTTTCAAATTTCTAAGAAAGGGAGCTTTCGACCCAATGGTTAAAACCTTTGGTTTCTATTGCTTCTTATTCGGTCTTCCGCCCTTCTTGCCGCCAGCGATCTTCCGCAACGTTGCTTCGAGCGTTGGCGCAATCTGCATGAAGGAGAGGTCGAGCAAGTTCCTTTCCGCGTCGGTGAGCTTCGGGTACTTGTCGAAGCTGAAGAAGTCCGGGTATTCGTCCGTGAAGCAGAAGCCCCTGAAAGCGTCGAAAAGCGCCAGCCTTGCGTTGTCGTCCAATCGGTTCGCTATCGTGTTGAGCGATGCGTAAAACGGCGCGTATTTGATATCCGTGTCCATGGCTAGCGCCCTGTTTCCCTGCTAGAACGGGATGTCGTCGTCGTAGATGCTCGGCGCGGCCTGCTGCGGTGCGGGCATGCCGCCGAACTGCTGCTGCATAGGCTGCACAGGCTGCATCGGCTGTGCGGGTGCCGCCGCCGCGTACACGGGCTCGCTGCCGAGCTGTCCCTGCTGGCGGCTCATGAACTCGATCTCATCGACGATGACTTCGATCTTGCTACGCTTCTGGCCATCGCGCTCCCACTGGCTCCAACGAAGCTTTCCTTCGATGGCCACCTTGCTA
>ULIZ01026033.1_pt1 | contig 11482 bp, 8 predicted proteins | sample 1950601 | NCBI WGS metagenome assembly ULIZ01 (sample SAMEA4835456, study PRJEB28245) | human gut metagenome | biome: gut microbiome; material: fecal sample | place: Denmark | collected 2008 | reverse complement strand
CAGGAATGCCGTGCCTTCCTTTATGCAGTCGAGGCGGAACCGCATCTGTAGGGGGTAGAGCCTCAGGGAACACTGCAGCACTATTATTGCCTGCACCAGTGCCATGAGCACGAGCGATGGCACGATGCCTTTATAGTTGTATATCCAATATATAGGCACCGAGATGGCGAACACACCGATTGCCCCGTAGATAGAAGTTACGGCGAGGGCTTTCAGCCGCCGTGTGGCTTTCAGTATGGCGGTCTCTCCTACGGTCAGTGTGGTGAGTGCCACGACGGGCGACAGCAGCACGAAGTGCAACGTGTGGTCGCCGAATGAGAAAGTCCAGTCGCTGAGCAGCGAACTGAGTGCGGCACAGACCACGAGACCGAACAATGCCGTTATGAGAATCCAGTGGCGGAACACCTCAATCTCGTGTCTGAGCCACTTCTCGTCGCCGTTGTCGAATGCCATGGATATGTTTCTCACGGCACTGATATGGAGACCGAAGTTCGTTGAGTCCACCACGAGCTTTATCGTTGATGAGAAAAGAGCCACGAGTCCCATACCCGCCGGACCGAGCAATACGGCAACTAACTTGTTGCGTACCAGTCCGATAAGGATATTGAGCATCTGCACGCCACCGAACAGGCTCGTGTATTTCAGTATGTGTGAGTAGCTGTTGTTGCTGTTTTCCATCAAATTAACTAACGTGAGAAGGACTCAAATATTATTTAATTTTGAAAAGAAATGTTATCCTCTCACATAATGAGGCATATCGGCAGGAGTAATCATTGATATCTCAACGATGCCGGCAACCTTGCCGTCCTTCTTCCATGCCGTCTGGTAAATCACTTTGTGAACGCCCTGTTTCTCAATGGTATAGGCGTTGCTGCCGCCGGTGGCGAGCAGATGGCGGATAATCTCTTTAGATCTCTCCGAGTGACACTCGTAGAGATTCTTTCCAATCAGGTTGCCATGTTTTTTGTATGTTTCCACCGCCTTGTCGTTCTGGTAGATGATGATGCCTTCGGCGTCGCACACCGTAACGGCACAGTTCATCTCTTTTGCCCATTCATAGTTTTCCATAATGATAGTCTTAAATGTTAATTGTTATAGTTTTTCCCCAGTCCCCAGTCCCCTCCCTTAGGGAGGGTTAGGGTGGGTCTTTGTTTTTTTTCTGCTTCCAGTCCCCTCCCTTTGGGAGGGCTAGGGTGGGTCGCTTCCAGTCCCCTCCCTTCGGGAGGGTTAGGGTGGGTGTCAGGTGTCAGGTGTCAGGTGTCGGTGTGGATTGCTTTAATGTGCCTCCAGCCAGTTCTTCCCCCATCCAGAGTCAGCCACCAGCGGCACCTGCATCTTCAGTGCGTTCTGCATCTCCTCCAATACGATTTTCTCCACCTTCTCCTTCTCTTCGGGAAGAACGGAAAAATTCAATTCGTCGTGTACCTGCAGAATCATCTTCGATTTGATGCCCTCCTTCCTGAAGCGGCGGTATACATTTATCATCGCCACCTTTATAATGTCGGCTGCAGTGCCTTGGATAGGAGCGTTGATGGCATTTCGCTCGGCGAAACCCCTCACCGTGGCATTGTGTGAATTGATGTCGGCAAGGTATCTCCGTCTGTGGAACAGCGTCTCGGCATATCCGTTGGTGCGTGCCATCTGGATGCTCTTGTCCATATACTCCTTCACCTTCGGGAAGTTCTCGAAGTATCCTTCTATCAGCTGCTTAGCTTCGTCGCGGCTTATCTCCAGACGCTCTGCCAGCCCGAATACCGTAATGCCGTAGATGATGCCGAAGTTGGCACGCTTTGCCTTTGTGCGTTGGTCTCTGCTCACCTCGTCGATGGTTTCTTTGTATATCTTTGCCGCCGTGGCAGCGTGGATGTCGTGTCCCTCGCGGAACGCTTCTATCATGTTCTCGTCGCCGCTCAAGTGAGCCATCACTCTCAGCTCTATCTGACTGTAGTCGGCAGAGAAGAATTCACAGCCCGGTTCCGGTACGAAAGCCTTTCTTATCTCCTTTCCGTCCTCGCCCCTCACAGGAATATTCTGCAGGTTGGGATCGCTCGACGACAGGCGTCCCGTGGCAGTCACGGTCTGGTTGAACGATGTGTGAATCCTCCCCGTTCGTGGATTGATAAGCTTCGGCAGAGCATCCACATACGTGCCGAGGAGTTTCTTCAACCCTCTGTGTTCCAGGATGTCAGCCACAATCTCGTGCTTGCCTTTCAGCGACTGCAGCACCTCTTCGTTGGTGACATACTGTCCTGTTTTTGTCTTCTTCGCCTTCTCCACGATTTTCATCTTTTCAAACAGCACCTCGCCCACCTGTTTCGGTGATGCGATGTTGAATTCCATTCCAGCCAACTCATGGATTCGCTGTTCTATCTCGTGCATGCGCTCAGTGAGAGTCCTGGATGTTTCCTTCAGCGATTGCGTGTCGATGCGCACTCCGTTCATCTCCATTTCGGCGAGCACCGGCATCAGCGGCATCTCTATGTTGCAGAACAGATCGTAGGCGCCGCGCTTCTTCAGTTCCGGTTCCAGCTTGTTCTTCAGCTGCAATGTGATGTCCGCATCCTCGGCGGCATATTCATACACCTCGCTTGGCTGCAGATCGCGCATGCTCTTCTGGCCTTTTCCTTTCGGACCGATAAGTTCCTCTATGCGAATCGTCTTGTAGTCGAGATACGTCTCCGCCATGTCGTCCATGTTGTGTCTCGTTTCCGGTTGGATGAGATAGTGGGCAATCATGGTGTCAAACATCTTGCCTCTCACCTCCACACCATAGTTGGCGAGTACCTCGATGTCGTATTTCATGTTTTGTCCGATTTTGAGAATTTCTTCGCTTTCGTAGAGAGGTTTAAATATATTAACTATTTTTTCTGCTTCTTCACGATTGCTTGACACCGGCACATAATACGCCTCTTTTTCCTTCACGCTGAAGCTCAATCCCACCAATTCTGCATCTATAGCGTTGGTAGAAGTCGTTTCTGTGTCAAAACTAACAAAATCGTTTGTAATTAAAAAGTCATACAGTTTCTTTATATCCTCCTCTTTATCAACGAGTTCGTATTTGTGAACCATTGTTTTCAAGCTCTGAGAAGCGCCGTTTTTTATCGTTTCCTTCCCATCGTCTGGAAAATCGGCAAAGAGATTGAGCTGATTTGAAACACTTTTTTGCTGTGGTTTAGGTTTGTTAAGGAATCGCTGGATAAAGGTTTTAAACTCCAAATCATTGAAGATTTCTATTATTCTTTCTTCGTCCGGCTCCTTCACCTTCAGTTCGTCGAGATTGAGTTCGATGGGGACATCGGTTTTTATTGTGGCAAGGAATTTTGAGAACTCAATTTGTTCTTTGTTTTCCTCCACCTTCTTTTTCAGAGCGCCTTTGAGTTCGTCGGTTCGTTGGAGTAGGGCAGTGATACCGCCAAACTGGTTGATGAGTTTCACTGCCGTCTTTTCTCCCACTCCCGGGCATCCCGGAATATTATCGGCAGAGTCGCCCATCAGTCCGAGCAGGTCGATTACCTGCAGCGGAGAGTCGATGCCATACTTTTCCTTCACTCCCTCTTCGTCGAGAGTTTCATATCCGCCTCCGTGTCTTGGTCTGAACATCTTCACGTTTCCTCCCACGAGCTGTCCATAGTCCTTGTCTGGTGTGAGCATATATGTGTCGAGTCCCATCTCTCCTGCTTTCTTGGCGAGAGTTCCTATCACGTCATCAGCCTCATAGCCAGCCACTTCGAGCACCGGAATGTGCATAGCTCCGAGAATGTCCTTAATGATAGGCACGGCAGCCCTGATGTCTTCCGGAGTCTCTTCGCGCTGAGCCTTATACTGTTTGTAAGCCTCGTTGCGGAACGTAGGTCCGTGTGGGTCGAACGCCACACCGAGGTGTGTGGGCTTCTCCTTTGTCATCACCTCGTGTAGGGTGTTGCAGAAGCCCATTATTGCTGACGTGTTCATGCCCTTGGAGTTTATCCTGGGATTTTTTATGAACGCATAGTATGACCGGTATATCAGCGCGTATGCGTCGAGAAGGAAAAGTTTGTCCATTCTTTCAGTTCTTTTTCTTAGTTGTTGCTATGTAGGCGATGTTTTCTGTTTCTTATGCTGCCACACCGCCGGTTGTGCCATGTAATCAGCCCTCAGGACCTAAAGAGACACTGTTTTTTTTCCATTCATCAAGAATATCGTGTAAAATTACTTATTTTTTCTGATTAATCGGATAAAAAATGTAATTTTGTATCAAATTTCACGTAATGGACTATTTATCACTAATAAAGCAGCCGATAGAGGGCGACCTTGATGATTTCAACAACCTGTTCAATAGCTCGTTGTCGCATACCGACGGACTATTGTCGCAAGCCCTTGCATATATCCGTCAGCGCACCGGCAAGCGCATGCGTCCGATGCTCATCCTGCTGATGGCACGCAATTTCGGCGATGTGACCGATGTCACACAGAATGCCGCCGTAGGTCTTGAACTGCTCCATACCGCCAGTCTCGTTCACGACGATGTGGTGGACGAGAGCAGCGAGCGTAGGGGGCAGGCTTCGGTGAATGCCGAATACGACAACAAGGTGGCAGTACTCGTTGGCGACTATCTGCTGTCCACGGCATTGCTGCATGTGGCATACACCAAGAACACGCAGATTGTGAAATACCTCGCCGAACTGGGTCGCACGCTGGCAAGTGGAGAGATACTCCAGCTCTCTAATATCGCCAACGAGAAGATATCCGAAGATGTTTATTATCAGGTGATTAAGCAGAAGACGGCAGCTCTCTTCGAGGCATGCTGCGCCATCGGAGCATTGTCGGCAGGAGCCAGTGAACAGGAGATAGAAAGTGCGAAGAAATTCGGACAAGATCTTGGTATTATATTCCAGATACGTGATGATATTTTCGACTATTACGACTCTTCGGATATCGGTAAGCCTACGGGCAACGATATGGCAGAGGGTAAGTTGACCCTGCCCGTAATCTATGCCCTCAACACCGTATGCGACGATGCGATGACTGCACTCGCCTATAAGGTAAAGCAACGCACGGCGACTGCTGATGAGATAGCTCTGCTTGTGGATTTCGCCAAACGAAACGGTGGTATCGACTATGCCGAGAAACAGATGTGGAACTTCCATGCCGAAGCAATCCGTTTCATTGATACCCATGTCCGTTCTGAGGTTCTAAGAAAGAGTCTTGTGGCTTATCTCGATTATGTGATACGCAGGGAGAAGTAAAATCCACCTTTCTAAAATACCAAGAATCAAGCAACCCCTAATTACCGATTTGGTTTAAAACAAATATAAAAGGCGCATCCGGACCGATTCCAGATGCGCCTTATATATCGTAGCATTATGCTATTCTATTGTATGGCAATCATCTTATTTTGCCACTTTATAGGTCCTGCCGCCTTCTTTTACGATATAAACGCCTTTCTCGCCGCTGTTCAGGGTATTACCCACCTTAGTGCCGTCGAGCCTATAGAACGTCTTGTTTTGGTTCTCAGAGGCATTTCCTGTCACCTTGTCGATGCCGGTAGCGCCTGATACATAGTCAACATACTCGTCGTATGTCACTTTCTGTATAGGTGAGAAAGTATTCGTCTGTGTGTCAAGTCTGTTCACCACCATGCTCTTCTTGATGAAACCGTTGTTGCCGGTCATGAAGTCGTATGCCGGTTTGCTTGTAGTCTCCAGATATTCGTAGTCCATGGTCAAGGTGTAGTTGCCATCCATATCCGTATAGATATCTCCGATGCCGGCAGCTTTTGCGCCAGTGGTACTTGCTTGTTCGCTCACTACCTTTATGCAGTCGCCATGCTCGTTGTTGGTCTCCGTGATGGTCTCCACCATTGTGTTGTATGTACCGCTGGAGATGGTCATATCTGTCCTGTTGCTGCCATAGTCATCGAGCTTTTCGTTTGACATCGTGACGTTCAGGATACCATTGAGTTTAACGGTGATGGTGCTTTTAGTATCTGTATATTCGCCCCTGATAGTTCCTATTATAGGAATGTTCATGACAGTTATGCTGATAGTACCTTTCTCTATCATGTTCTCTGTATCGCCTAACATGTCTCCTTCGAGGTCGCTTATTCCTAAGTCGAAAATCTTGTTGGGATTGTATTTATACCATTTCTGTACACTTATCAACAATGGCACCGATGTTACCTCTCCAGACTCTTCGTCCTTCTCTTCTATCACGGTGGATAGAGAGTAGAGTTCGCCTGTCTTGGAGTCATATACGAAGTTGTATTCCCCCTCATTCACCAATGTTTTCGTGTCTTTATCCAGGGAGTATATAGTCTCTTTTGTCACGTGTCCCTTTTCGTCGCGAGTCAGTTCTACCGACATCACAACCGTTGGGTTTGTCCATGTGCTGGTAGCGGCATCCCATGTATATTCCGTCACCTTGGTCACGAAGCCATCCAGTTTGTCGTCGTAGGTGTTTTCGGTTCTGATTTTGCCGTCACCGTCTTCTGTCACCGTTGCCGTGACATATCCCTTGCTGTTGTATTCTGTCTGTGTGGTGTCGTCCCATTGCCACGCTCCGTTTACATAGTCGTAGCTTGTGGTCTTGCAGGGTCTTGTGGTCTTTAGATCCATGCCCGTTGTAGCTACATTACCCACGATGGTTGACTCTTTCTTGATAACTTTAGCCATGGCAGACTTGATTTTCGACATGATGCCAGCATTCAGCTTTGGCATCTGTGCACTTGCAGTGATGGTGCCTAACGCCATCATAGCAGATGAAATGAGTACAATTCTTTTCATAATCTTGTGGTTTAAAATGTGGGTATTTATTGTGGGCAAGTAGACCAGGAAACCATTCGCTTCCCAGTCTACCTGTCTGTTTTAGTCTTAATGACCGATTGTGGTTTAAAAGAACTTTATCTGTTGTCCTTCGATTTCGCTGAGCAGCATGTTGGCGAGGCGGCTGGTACCGAGGCGGAACCACTTGTTTGTAAGCCATTTCTCGCCCAACACTTCCTTCACGATGGTGTAATATATGAGGGCGTCCATCACGCTGTTGATGCCTCCTGCCGGCTTGAAACCGATCTGGATGCCAGTCTCGTCGTAATACTCCTTGATAGCCTGACACATCACGTAGGCAGCCTCCGGTGTGGCAGCAGGCTCCAGTTTGCCTGTGGATGTCTTGATATAGTCTCCGCCGGCATACATGGCGAGGATTGAAGCCTTCTTGATGTTAGAGGCGGTCTTCAGGCAGCCCGTTTCCAGAATCACCTTCATCGGCTTGTCGCCACATGCACACTTCATCTCGCTGATATCGTCGGCAACGCCCTCGTAGTCGCCGCTGAGGAACTTGCCCACCGGCATTACGATGTCGATTTCCGTAGCTCCATCCTTCACGGCGAGTGCAGTTTCAGCCACCTTTACTTCTATGAGAGCCTGTGATGACGGGAAGCTGCCCGATACGCAAGCCACCTCAACGCCATCCACTTCGAGAGTCTCGCTCACCACCTTTGCAAAGCAAGGATATACGCAGATTGTGGCTACGTGTGGCAGGTCGCCGAACGCCTCGTCAAACTCGTTCACCTTCTCTGTGAAAGCCAGTACGCTCTCCTCAGAGTCAGTGGTCTTCAGGGTTGTCAGTTCGATGCTTCCCATGAGGAATCTCTTCACGTCCAGGTTGTCGTTTTCATGCACTTTCTCCGTGATGATCTTCTTCACAGCCTCGCGCACCTCGTTGTCGTCGAGGTTTGTATTATACTTGCTCAGAGCCTCTTCATATTTGCTCGCCTTTGGTGTAGCTGCTTTCAGGGTGCTCTCCGTCTTTGGTGTTTCTTTTTCTGTCATCATAATAAAGTTGTTTTTATTCTGTTTCCTATTCTGTTTCCTTATTCCTTTTCCGTTTCCTGTCCGTTGTCGGGTGGGGTAGAAGCAGACTTCAGCTTGGGGTTGTTGCGGTGTCTGTCGTGGTCTCTCTGCGTCTTTTTTTCCAGACTCTTCTGCAGCTCCTCCGTCAGGTCCACGCCCGTCTGGTTGGCAAGGCAGATGAGCACCCACAACACGTCTGCCATCTCTTCGCCCAGGTTTGGTTTTTCTCCCTTCTTGAAGCTCTGGTCGCCGTAGGTGCGTGCCATCACGCGAGCCAGTTCGCCCACCTCCTCAGTGAGACAAGCCATATTCGTGAGCTCCGAGAAATAGCGCACTCCATACGTCTTTATCCATTTGTCTACGGTCTCTTGTGCCTCTTTTATCGTCATGCTGTAATGATTTGGTATATGTCCCATATCAGTATAGCGTCGCACGCTATGCTCAGGACCAATGTTATTGCTTTTGCCGTTTTGTTTTCCGACAGGAAGAAGTCGGCGTTTATGCATCCGCAGAGACACGTCCATGCCGCCAGTCTCACGTATTCGTTCTGCAGCCACAGCTTGTCTGCCATGCTGATTGCTCCAAACATGATGAAAAGCGCCAGAGGAAGCGTTTTCAGCTTCTTCTTTTCCATTCCTTTTATTTCTGTTTGTTCTTTTCCCATTAATCTTATTATGGTTTCTTTTTGCTGCTATTCTTTGTGCTTTGTGTCTATACAGATGGTCACCGGTCCGTCGTTGAGCAGTTCCACCTTCATGTCGGCACCGAATTCGCCTGTGCCTACAGGCTTCCCGAGGGCTGTGCTGAGATCGCTGCAGAACTTCTCGTATAGCGGTACCGAGAGTTCGTGTGGAGCGGCATGAATCCACGAAGGGCGGTTGCCTTTCTTTGTGGATGCCATCAGAGTGAACTGGCTCACCACTATTATATCGCCGCCGTCGTCGAGTATAGAACGGTTCATCACACCGTTCTCATCGTCGAACACGCGCAGGTTCACTACCTTCTTCACCAGCCAGTCTATGTCTTCCTGGGTGTCCTCGCAGCCTATTCCGAGGAGTATCAGAAAACCCTTTCCGATGCTTGATTTCACTGTGCCGTTTATCGTTACCGATGCGTGGCTCACGCGCTGTATGACAACTTTCATCTTTTTATGTTCTTATTCTGTCTACAAAGTTACCTTTTTATTGAATTACCGCAAAATATTCCCCTATAAATTACTGCTTTTTACTGTCGAAATATTCTCTTAACAATTCCGCTTTCTGTCTGCCAACCACCTCTGCCAGGCTCTCCACATCGCTCTCACGCATCTTCTTCACCGTCTTGAACGCCTTCATCAGTGCCTCTTTCGTCTTTGGTCCGATGCCCTTGATGTCGTCAAGTTCCGAATGCAGGGCGTGTTTAGACCGTTTGTCGCGGTGGAAAGTGATGGCAAAGCGGTGCACCTCGTCCTGGATGTGTGTCAGCAGCTGGAACAGTTCGCTGTCCGTCTTCATTCCAATCACCTTCGGCGGGAATCCATACAGCAGTTCGTTGGTGCGGTGGCGGTCGTCTTTAGCCAGTCCGGCGATAGGTATGTCGATATGCAGCTCGTCTTCTATCACCTCTCTCACCACCTCCATCTGTCCCTTTCCACCGTCGGTTATAATGAGGTCGGGCAGTGGCTGTTCCTCCTCTATGAGTCGTGAATAGCGCCTTCTCACCACCTCCTTCATAGAGGCATAGTCGTCGGGGCCCACCACGGTCTTTATATTATATTTGCGGTAGTCTTTCTTGCTTGGTTTCATCTTCTTGAACACCACACACGCTGCCACGGCATCCGTTCCGCTGATGTTGGAGTTGTCGAAACACTCTATCTGATACGGCATCTTGGGCAGTTTCAGCGCCTCCTGAATCTCCTTCATCAGTCTCACCGCCTTCTGCTCAGGGTTTAGTTTTTCAGCCTGTTTCAGACGGTCGAAACGGTATTGCTTGCCGTTCATTTCAGAGAGTTCCAGCAGCTTTTTCTTGTCGCCCCTCTGCGGAATGGTCAGCGTGATGCCGTCGAGAGGCAGTTCGATGTCGTGTGCCACGATGATTTCCCTCGACTTGCTGCCCAGTTTCTCCCTTATCTGCATGATGGCGACAGGTAGGATCTCGTCCTCGTTCTCATGCAGTTTTTTCTTGAATTCAAAGGTGAACGCCTGGTTTATATTGCCGTTGGTCACATGGATATAGTTCACAAAGGCGATATTCTCGTCGTCGGTCACAGTAAACACGTCCACATCGTTGATGGTATGGCTCACCACCTCACTCTTGGAGCAGAAATTATCAAGCAATATATATTTCCTCTTTATCTCTTCCGCCTCTTCGAAACGCAGTTCTTCGGCAAGCTTCTGCATCTCCTCAAAGAGCATTTTCTGCACCTCGCGCGTGTTTCCTTTCAGTATTTCGCGTGCCTGCTCGATGTTCTTCATATATTCCTCGTGCGACTGTTTGCCGATACACGCCCCGTAGCAGTTCTTTATGTGGTAGTCCAGACAGGGAGAATATCTCTTCTGTCTTATGCCCTCCTCCGTGAGCGGCAGTCGGCAGGTGCGGGGCTTATACACTTTCTTTATTATATCAAGCAGCGCATACATCGTACCGATGTGGCTGAACGGACCGTAATAGGTGCCGAATTTCTTGTTTATCACCCTCGTCTTGAATATCCTCGGATAATACTCCTTCGTGATAACGATAGAAGGGTAGGTCTTGCCGTCCTTGAGCAGAATGTTGTATTTGGGTTGGTATTTCTTTATCAGATTGTTTTCAAGAAGCAGAGCGTCTTCCTCCGTGTTCACCACTGTGTATGTGATGTCCCAGATCTTGCTCACGAGCACCTTCGTCTTGTATCTGTCCACCTCCTTATGGAAGTATGACGACACACGGTTCTTCAGGTTCTTTGCCTTGCCCACATAGATTATGGTGCCCTCCTTGTCGTAGTATTGGTAGCTGCCGGGCTTGCCAGGCAGATTGCTGACTATGCCCCTCAGATGCTCCAACCGCTTTTCATTTTCTTCTTTTGTCATTTTCTCTAACTTCTTGTTTCATAGAACTTTTGGATGATAATGTTTCACGTGAAACTTTAATATCCCTTCTTTATTCTTGTTTGTCGATGCGCCTTGTGCGCCTCTTGTCTGCCGTATGGCTTCCGCAGTTTTTGGAGTGCAGATTTGTGTTGTCTGCTGTATGGCTCCTGTGTTCCGTCTGCGGGCCTCTCTGTTGTCTCGTGCAGCCATACAAAGATAAGCATCTCGTTTGGTTCTTACAAGAGTTTGGAGAAATTTATCTGTGAGGATGTGCGGATGCTGATGGGTGGTGGATGGGGCTTATCACTGATATTGTTATTCCGTGTTGTCTTTGTGCCCCTGGCCTGCGGCAGGGACACAAATCAAAAAAAACACGGATAGCACGGACTTTACATGGATTGGTCTTTCACGGATCTTTTTTTGATGTTATTTAGCTAATGATTCTTGGATCTTGGTTTGGATTGAGCAGGATTTGCAAGTGCTGGGGCACTTCCTATTTTCGATATGCTTTGCGATGCACAATTGTTATCGGGTGTTCCCTTCTGCCAATATACATCAGCCCCCTCTCGTTCTCAAATCCATCCTAACCTTCCTCAGGGGAAGGAACAA
>ULIZ01032869.1_pt1 | contig 11512 bp, 14 predicted proteins | sample 1950601 | NCBI WGS metagenome assembly ULIZ01 (sample SAMEA4835456, study PRJEB28245) | human gut metagenome | biome: gut microbiome; material: fecal sample | place: Denmark | collected 2008 | reverse complement strand
CCAAGTCGCAGAAGAAAACTATAGCGGCAACGGTAACTCCTCCAAGACTTGGCGGGAAAGTACGAATGGGAGTGTTTGCAACAAGGTCGCCGTTCAGACCAAATGATATTGGGCTGTCATGTGTGAAATTAGAGCGCATAGAATATATGGCAGATAAAGGACCGGTACTATTCGTTTCAGGGGTGGATATGGTTGATGGCACGCCGATATACGATATCAAGCCGTATGTAAAATTCACAGACTCACACCCAGAGGCGAAAGAAGGATTTACATCAGTCACTTATAACAGAAATCTTAAAGTTATATTTCCATCAGACCTGCTTGCAATAATGCCGAAAAGCAAACAGGCGGCAGCAGTTAAAATCTTAGAGCAGGATCCAAGACCAGCTTATGATACAGACGAGACAAGGGCTTATGGGGTAACATTTTCAGGCTTTGATATCAGATTCAAGGTGCATGGGGATGTGCTGACTGTGTTTGAAGTGGTGGATATTGAGGCGGCTGGTGGATATAAGAAGGTAAAGTGAGCTGGTGTCAATTTCACTTGATAATCCAGCTAAAATGTGCTTTACTTATATGGACTAGGTAAACAATTAATGTTGCAATCAAGATTAAGGAGGAGCTATATGAGAGTTGGAATGGGATATGATGTTCATAAACTGGTTAAAGACCGTAAGCTTATCATGGGCGGAGTTGAGATTCCATATGAATTAGGTCTGCTTGGACACTCTGATGCAGATGTGCTTCTTCATGCCATTATGGATGCATTACTGGGTGCAGCTGCACTTGGAGATATAGGAAAGCATTTCCCGGATACAGATGACAGATACAAGGGAATATCAAGTATCAAGCTTCTGGAAGAGGTTGGAAAGAAGATAGATGAGGCTAATTATATTATAGAAAATATTGATGCTACTATTATTGCACAGAAGCCTAAGATGCGCCCATATATTGATGATATGAGAAAGAATATCGCAGATGCTTTAAAGATTGATGTTGACAGAGTCAATGTTAAGGCTACTACAGAAGAGGGACTTGGATTTACCGGAAGTGGAGAGGGTATTTCTTCACAGGCAATATGCTCACTTAATTCTGTTTCTAATTATATATACGGCGCTGCTGATATGACAAACTGTAGACCTGACTGCGGTGGCTGCATGGGCTGTCAGAACAGATAGAACTGACAATACATTTGCAGCTTTAATTCATATAATATAATTAAGAATAGAAAAGTCAGGATTAACAGATTATGAAATATAGAGATTATGTAAAGCAGGAAATAGCGTTAATAAAGGATAGAGATCCTGCTATTAAGTCGGATAAAGAGGTGTATCTTTATCCTAGTTTTAAGGCAATACTTAAATATAGAAAAGCCCATAAGTTATATCTTAAGGGTGAATATTACAAGGCAAGAAAGATTTCACAGAAAACTGCAAGACAGACAGGAATTGAGATACATCCGGGAGCACAGATTGGCGAGGGCCTTTTTATTGACCATGGACATGGAGTTGTTATCGGAGAGACAGCTATTATCGGTAACAATGTAACACTTTATCAAGGCGTTACACTTGGAGGAACAGGCAAGGAACAGGGGAAGAGACATCCTACTCTGGGAAATAATATTATGGTAGGAGCAGGAGCAAAGATTCTTGGCTCAGTTACCATAGGTGATAACTGCAAGATTGGTGCGGGTTCTGTTGTATTAAAGGATGTGCCAGCGAATTCTACAGTGGTTGGTGTTCCAGGAAGAGTTGTTATTCAGGACAGCGTAAGACTGTTTGATGATTTAGACCAGATACATCTTCCAGATCCTGTTATGCAGGATATCGAGAACTTAAAGCAGGAGAACGCAAGACTTAAGAAGAGACTTGCACACCTTGAGAACAGCGTCAATGAAAGCCGCAGCTCGTATGATGATAACTAAAGTGTGATTATGAAAGGAAATCTGACATGAGGATTTATAATACTTTATCCAGAAGAAAAGAAGAGTTTAAGCCATTAGAAGAAGGTAAGGTTAAAATGTATGTCTGCGGACCTACTGTATACAACCTTATTCATATTGGTAACGCAAGACCTATGATTGTATTTGATACAGTAAGAAGATATCTTGAGTATAAGGGATATGATGTTAATTATGTATCTAACTTTACAGATGTAGACGACAAGATTATTAAGAAAGCTAATGAAGAAGGTGTATCTGCTGAGGAGATTTCAACAAGATACATTGCTGAATGTAAGAAGGATATGGAGGGCATGAATATTAAGCCTGCAACAACACATCCTCTTGCAACTCAGGAAATCGACGGAATGATTGATATGATACAGACTCTTATTGACAAGGGTTATGCTTATGAAGTCAATGGAACTGTATATTACAGAACAAGAAAATTTGCAGAATACGGAAAGTTATCTAAGAAGAATATTGACGACTTGGAGGCAGGACACAGAGATGAGGCACACAGCCTTAAGGTTACAGGTGAGGATGAGAAGGAAGACCCACTTGATTTCGTTCTCTGGAAGCCTAAGAAAGAAGGAGAGCCATCTTGGTCATCACCTTGGAGCGATGGAAGACCGGGTTGGCATATTGAATGCTCTGTTATGTCTAAGAAGTACCTTGCTGACGAAATCGATATTCATGCAGGCGGAGAGGATTTAATATTCCCTCACCATGAGAATGAGATTGCACAGTCAGAGGCAGCTAATGGAGTACCATTCTCTAAGTACTGGATGCACAATGCATTTCTTAATATTGATAACAAGAAGATGTCTAAGTCTTTAGGCAATTTCTTTACAGTAAGAGATATAAGCAGGGAATATGACCTTGAAGTGTTAAGATTCTTCATGTTAAGCGCGCATTACCGCAATCCTGTTAATTTCAGCCATGACCTTATGGAATCAGCAAAGAATGGATTAGACAGAATCTTAACTGCAGTTGATAATTTAAGACATCTGTCAGAGAATGCCAAAGATGTTCCAATGACAGAGGATGAGAAGAAGATAATAGCTTCTATAGATGACATTTATAAGAAATTCGAAGATTCAATGGACGATGATTTCAATACAGCAGACGCAATATCAGCTATATTTGAACTTGTAAAGCTTGCTAACTCTAATTCAAGCTCAGATAATTCCAAGGAATATATCGATACTCTTATGAAGAAGATTACAACTCTCACAGATATTCTTGGACTTAAGACAGACAAGAAGGAAGAAATGCTTGATGAGGATATCGAGTCACTTATTGCCGAGAGACAGCAGGCAAGAAAAGATAAGAATTTTGCAAGAGCTGATGAAATTCGAGATGAGTTATTAGCAAAGGGAATTGTTCTTAAGGATACAAGAGAGGGCGTAAGATGGAGCAGAGCCTAGATAACGACCTTGTAAAATGCATATATGAAGGCCTGAATATGAAGCATACAGACCCTTCACAGTTATCACCTCTTGTTCTTGCATATATCGGGGACAGCATATATGACCTTGTTATTAAGACATGGGTTATAGAGCAGGGCAATATGCAGGTTAATAAGCTTAACAAGAAAACGAGCAGTATTGTTAAGGCAGAATCACAATCTGCCATGATAGGTGTAATAGAGCCAATGCTCAGTGAACATGAGGAAGCTGTGTATAAGAGAGGACGTAATGCAAAGTCATACACATCTGCCAAGAATGCAAGCATTGGAGATTACAGAAGAGCAACGGGTTTTGAGGCTCTTATGGGATATCTGTATCTTAGCGGGCAGTATGAGAGGATGATGGAACTGGTTAAAGCGGGACTGGAAAGCCTTGAGATAAAGTAGAGCCGGTAAAGCAGAATCCATATCTGTAATGGATAACTGGATTCTGCTTTGTTAATATAAGGAGAAATATATGAGATATAATGAATTAACATTTCAGGGGAGAAATGCTGTATTAGAGGCATTCCGCTCTGGTAAAACTATTGATAAGCTTTTTATTCTTGACGGCTGTCAGGATGGACCAATAAAGAGTATTGTCAGAGAAGCAAAGAAAACAGATGCAATTATCAATTATGTTGATAAGGAAAGACTCGACAGACTTGCAGGAACAGGACATCATCAGGGAGTTGTTGCCATTGGCGCAGCTTATGAATATGCAGAGGTTGAGGATATACTTGCAGCAGCTAAGGAAAAGGGAGAAGATCCATTTATATTCATTCTTGATGAGATAGAGGATCCTCACAATCTTGGTGCTATTATAAGAACTGCCAACCTTGCAGGTGCACATGGAGTTATTATTCCTAAGAGAAGAGCTGTCGGACTTACAGCAACTGTAGCTAAGACATCAGCAGGCGCGATTAATTACACACCTGTAGCTAAGGTTACTAATATTTCACAGACAATCGAGGAACTTAAGAAGCAGGGACTCTGGTTTGTATGCGCTGATATGGGCGGGGAGACAATGTATAATCTTAATCTCAAAGGACCTATCGGCCTTGTTATAGGTAATGAGGGCAATGGAGTAAGCCGTCTTGTTAAGGACAAATGTGATTTCATCGCATCAATTCCTATGAAGGGTGATATTGATTCTTTAAATGCCTCAGTTGCAGCAGGTGTTCTTGCATACGAAATAGTCCGTCAGAGACTTAATTAGGGAGTTTTTTTATGAAGCATATGGAAGAGTATCCTGATGAAGAGCTTATTGATATGTACAGGGCAGGTAATGAGCAGGCAATTGAGTACATATTTGAGAGATATAAGTATATAGTGCGAAAGAAAGCAAAAGCCATGTTTCTTGCCGGAGGAGACAGTGATGATTTAATCCAGGAGGGAATGATAGGCCTTTATAAGGCTGTCCGTGACTATGATAAGCAAAAGGATGCTTCTTTCATGACATTTGCAGGGATGTGCATAAACAGGCAGATTCTTAATGCAGTTACAGCTTCTAACAGAAAGAAGAATACGCCGCTTAATACATATGTTTCTTTTGATGAGCCGGTCAATCCAGAAGATGATTCTCAGGTAAAGCTGGTGGATGTACTAAAGTCTGATAAGGAACAGAATCCGGAAAGACTTTTTATTGATCAGGAAAATGCTGAAAGTTTAGAAGATAAATTATACAGTGTGTTAAGTGATTTTGAGAAAAATGTGCTGGAATTATATATGTCTGGCAAAGATTATATAGCTATTGCGCAGATGCTTGATAAGCCGCCAAAATCTATAGATAATGCTATACAAAGGATAAGGAATAAAGTTGACAAAATAACCAACCTATAATATTATGAATAGGTGTGTTAAGACACATGCTATTGTAGCTCAGGGGTAGAGCACTTCATTGGTAATGAAGAGGTCACGGGTTCAATTCCCGTCAATAGCTTAATTTAATGTTTGTGTTTTTTAAAACAGATTGGAGGACGCTATGGTAAAAGCTATTGTAGGTGCTAACTGGGGTGATGAAGGAAAGGGTAAGATTACTGATATGCTTGCCGAAGAATCAGACATCATCGTAAGATTCCAGGGAGGAGCTAATGCGGGACATACTATTATTAATGATTATGGAAAGTTCGCGCTTCATCTTTTACCTTCTGGAGTTTTCTATAACCATACAACAAGTGTCATTGGCAACGGCGTAGCTCTTAATATTCCATATCTTGTTAAGGAATTAAAGAGCCTTACAGACCGTAATGTACCAATGCCTAAGATTCTTGTATCAGACAGGGCACAGATTCTTATGCCTTATCATGTTGCATTTGATACATATGAAGAAGCAAGACTTGCTGGTAAATCATTTGGTTCTACCAAGTCAGGTATTGCTCCATTCTATTCAGATAAGTATGCTAAGATTGGTTTCCAGGTTAATGAATTATTCGGAGACGAGCAGGAACTTAAGGAAAAGATTGCCAATGTATGTACATTAAAGAATGTTATGCTTGAGCATCTCTATCATCAGCCACTTCTTAATGAAGAAGAGATATTCAATACTCTTATGGAATATAAAGAGATGGTTGAGCCATATGTATGTGATACATCAGCATTTTTACATCAGGCACTTAAAGACGGAAAGAAGATTTTACTTGAGGGTCAGTTAGGTTCTCTTAAGGATACTGACCATGGTATATATCCAATGGTAACTTCATCATCAACATTAGCTCCTTATGGTGCTATTGGTGCTGGTATTCCGGCTGCATCAATTACAGATGTTGTTACAGTTGTTAAGGCATATTCTTCAGCAGTTGGTGCCGGAGCATTTGTAAGCGAAATCTTTGGTGATGAGGCAGATGAACTCAGACGTAGAGGTGGAGATGGTGGTGAATTCGGAGCTACTACAGGACGTCCTAGAAGAATGGGATGGTTCGATGCAGTTGCTACACGTTATGGTGTAAGAATGCAGGGAACAACAGAGGTTGCTCTTACAGTTCTTGATGTACTTGGATATCTTGATGAGATTCCAATGTGCGTTGGATATGAGATAGATGGAAAGATTACTAAGGATTTCCCAACTACTCCACAGCTTGAGAAGGCTAAGCCGGTATTAAAGACTATGCCAGGCTGGAAGTCAGATATCAGAGGAATTACTAACTATGAAGAGCTTCCTGTCGAGTGCCGTAACTATATTGAGGCTATTGAGCAGGAAATTGAGGTCCCTATCACAATGGTATCTAATGGTCCTGGAAGACATGAGATTATCCACAGAAAGAGTAAATTTTCTAAATAAAAACATTTAACATTACCGTATCTGCAGTACAACAGTTTTGCAGATACGGTCTTTTTATAGGTAATTGGAGGTAAATCCCTCTCCTCATCTGAGGGGGTTCGGATTTTGCTTCGCAAAACAAGGAGGGATATATGAAGTTTAATAAATATTTTGACCACACTGACTTAAAGCCGGAAGCGACTAAGGATGATATACGTACATTATGTGAAGAAGCAAAAAAGTATAATTTTGCATCAGTATGCGTTAATGGAATATATACAGCATTTGCAAAAGAATGTCTTTCCGGAAGTGATGTTAAGACATGTGTTGTTGTTGGATTTCCGCTGGGAGCTATGAGTACAGACGTAAAGGCTTATGAGACTAAGAAAGCCGTAGAAGATGGTGCGGATGAGATTGATATGGTTATTCCTGTAGGACTTCTTAAAGCAGGTGAATATGATGCTGTGTATGAGGATATTAAGGCAGTAAGGGATGCATGTGCAGGAAAAGTTTTAAAGGTTATATTCGAGAACTGTCTTCTGACTGATGAGGAGAAGATTAAGGCGTGCGAACTGTCTGTTAAGGCAGGAGCTGATTATGTTAAGACTTCAACAGGATTCTCTACAGGAGGTGCAACAATAAGTGATGTTGCACTTATGAAAGCCCATGTGGAAGGAAAGTGTAAGGTTAAAGCGGCAGGCGGAATAAGAGATTACAACACAGCAGCTGCCATGATAGATGCCGGAGCTGACAGGCTTGGAACAAGCGCTACAATTAAGATTATGGAAGGAAGGCAGTAAAATTACTGCTTATTCCTTCCTGAAAGAATCTTGTATACAAGTGTCATTGCATATATTACAACAGGAAATACAATGTCTGTGAAGAGCAGACCTGTAAATACTTTATGACATGCCTCATTGTCTATGAATGCAAGTATTAAAGTGGCGATTATCATTATGCCCCAGAGTATGACTGCAGTTAATGCAGCAAATCGTTTTAATCGTTTCATGAATAAGACCTCCAATGTCAGATACTTAATAATATACATTACATTGGCATGCCGCTCAAGTTATTTATAAAAATGTTGCGTAACAGATAAAAAATGTTATAATTAAATGAGGCATGGAGGCCGATGTAACTATTAGAAAACAGAATCAATAGACAAGGAGGTATGCATATGTCAATTAATGCTTATAATGCCAGTACAATATCAGCATTGTTCGCAGGACTTAATAATTCGTTTAGCGGAACATCATTGTCATATGGCATTGATTTTACAACTTATAATTCAATAAAGAATGGCTCTTATAGCAAACTGATGAGGAAGTATTACAGCAATCAGGCTTCTGAATCAACGGATGGTGCGACTGCCAATAAGAATACCGGTAAGGTACACAGTATTGATATACAGAAGAATAATGCGAAGGTGAACAGAGATAACGCAGCATCACTTGTGGATTCAGCATCAGAACTTAAGAAGTACTCTCTGTGGTCTAAAGTTGATAAGACAGATAAAGATGGCAATATAGCTAAAGAATATGATACTGATAAGATTGCAAAGGCAGTATCTTCATTTGTTAAGGATTATAATTCTTTAGTATCATCTACAGCAGATTCTTCAAGCAGATATGTGCTTAACAGTGCATCTAATATGGTGAATTATACAAGGGCTAATGCTGATCTTCTTAAGAAGATTGGTATATCTGTCGGCTCAGATAATAAGCTGACGGTAGACGAGGATAAGTTAAAGGCTTCAGATATGGCTGTGGTTAAGTCGGTATTCAAGGATTCCGGCTCATTTGGACAGACAATATCTGCCAAGGCTTCAACTATATATGGTAATGCAGTATCACAGTTATCAGAATTATCTACTAAGAATTCTTATACATCTAATGGACTGTATTCATACTCATCTGGTTATACATACAACCAGTACACATAATTAATATTTTGAAAGGTAACAATCAGACATGGCATTATTAGAAACATGGAGAAAACTCGCATACGAGACAGAGATGGATCAGAAGAACGCTTCAGAATTCTGGGGCTCATATTTTAATCAGGAGAAGGCTATTTATGAGCAGATTCTCGCAGATTCTGATACAGTAGTTAAAGGAACTGTTAAGGAATTAGCAGAGAAGTTTGGAGTAGAAGTACTTCTTATGACAGGATTCCTTGATGGTATCAATGACAGCTTAAAGACTCCTAATCCAATTGAAACTATGGATGAGAATACAGAAGTTAGTCTCGATTATGACAAGGAAAAACTTTATTACAACATGGTAGGCTGCAAGGCGGACTGGCTTTATGAATTGCCACAGTGGGATAACCTTCTTGATGAGCAGACAAGAAAAGACCTTTACAAGAAGCAGAAGCTTTCTGGAACTGTTGTTAAGGGCAAGAAAATCGGAAGAAATGATCCATGCCCATGCGGAAGCGGAAAGAAATATAAGCAGTGCTGTGGAAAGAATGCATAGCTTTTAAACACTAAGACCTGCCAGATAATGGCAGGTCATTTTAATGTTAAGTACAGGAATGATAAGAGGTAATTATAATGGATGCATATACAGGCTTTGCATATGTTTATGATGAGTATATGGATAATATTCCATATGAGGAATGGGGGCAGTACATGATTGCTCTCCTTAAGGAAAATGGTGTGTCAGGTGATTCATCAGTGCTTGAATTGGGCTGTGGAACAGGAACTGTTACAAGAATGCTTGCTAAGGAAGGCTATGACTGTGTTGGACTTGATATGTCTGAGGATATGCTGTCTATAGCTTCTGAGAAAACATTTGAAGAGGGTTCGCAGGTTATATATACATGTCAGGATATGAGGGATTTTGAAGTGCCTTATGAAGTAGACGGTATGATAAGTATAGGGGATTCCATGAATTATATTACATCTGTTCCTGACCTTGAAAGTGTATTTGCATGTGTTAGTGAGAACCTTAAAAAAGGCGGTGTATTTATATTTGATTTAAAGACAATACATTTCTTCAGGGATATACTTGCTGAGAATACATATGCTGAGAACAGGGAAGATTCCGCATTTATATGGGACAACTATTATGATGAGAAAGAACGCAATAATGAATATGAGCTTGCTGTGTTTGTTAAGAATGAGGATGGTACATTTGACAGATTTGAAGAACAGCACTATCAGCATGGCTTTACTATAGATGAGGTTACAGGTGCAGTTAATAAGGCTGGACTTACCGTGAAAAATGTGTATAATGCATTTACTAAGGATATGCCTGACGATAAGTCGGAAAGATTATATTTTGTGATTGAGAAATAATAAGGAGATAATTATGGGTGATTATATTGTTAGAGCCACAGCAGCAGGTGGTCAGGTAAGAGCATTTGCCGCTACAACTAAAGGGCTTGTTGAAGAAGCAAAAGAAAGACATAACATGAGTCCTATCGCAACTGTTGCACTTGGAAGACTTCTTACAGGTGGTGCGATGATGGGCGCAATGATGAAGAATGATGCGGATATTCTTACTGTACAGATTAAGGGCAATGGTCCAATTGGAAGTATGACTGTTACAGCTAATCCTAAGGGGGAGGTTAAGGGATTTGTTGGCAATCCACAGGTTATGCTTCCACTTAAGGATGGAAGGCTTGATATTGCAGATGCGGTAGGAATTGGTGTATTAAGTGTAATTAAGGATATTGGACTTAAAGAGCCATATGTTGGTGATACTATTCTTATCACAAGTGAGATTGCAGATGACCTTACTTATTATTTTGCTAACAGTGAGCAGGTTCCATCTTCTGTAGGACTTGGCGTTCTTATGAATAAGGATAATACTGTTGAGCAGGCTGGAGGATTTATTATCCAGCTTATGCCGGGAGCAACGGATGAATTTATAGATAAGCTTGAGGCTAGAATTAAGGAGATTAAGTCTGTTACAGCCATGCTGGAGGAAGGAATGACTCCTGAACAGATTCTGGAACATATTCTTGGGGATATGGAGCTTGATATTCTTGACACTATTCCAACAAAGTTTTACTGTAACTGTTCTAAGGACAGAGTGAGCAAAGCTGTTATCAGTGTAGGAAAAGAAGAAATACAGAAGATGATTGATGATGGTGAGCCAATTGAGGTTAATTGTCACTTCTGTAATTCACATTATACATTTACAGTTGATGAGCTTAAGGAAATGTATGACTGCTGTACAAGATAAATCTCAGGCGTATGGAGGTACACATGAATAATATTATACTTATAGGCATGCCGGGAAGCGGAAAAAGTTCACTTGGAGTAGTGCTTGCCAAGAAGATAGGATTTGGATTCATTGATTCAGATCTTGTTATTCAGCAAAGAGAGGGAATGACTCTTGAAAGGATAATTGAAAAGCACGGAGATGCAGGATTCATACAGATTGAAAATGAAGTGAATTGTTCCATCAGTCCACACCACACGGTTATTGCAACAGGTGGGAGTGCTGTATATGGAAAAGAGGCAATGGAACATTTTAAGGATATTGGTACTGTGGTTTATCTTGAACTTCCACCAGAATCACTTGAGGAGAGACTTGGAAGTCTTAAAGAACGTGGGGTTGTGTCTAATGGAAAGACAACTGTGGAAGAGATATATGCTGACAGGGCCGCACTTTATAAGAAATATGCAGACATTACGCTTAATGAGCAGGGAAAGCAGATAAGAGAAACTGTGGAGATGCTGTATGATATTATAATGAATAAAGACCAGTATAATTAAACAACTGGTTGAACTATGTAAGAATTTAGGGTACAATAATCTTTACCTTTTAAATACGAAAACAAGGAGGATTAACATGGAAAACGAAGCTCTTTCTAAGAACTTTATTGAGCAGATTATAGATAAGGATATTGA
>ULIZ01054622.1_pt1 | contig 11575 bp, 12 predicted proteins | sample 1950601 | NCBI WGS metagenome assembly ULIZ01 (sample SAMEA4835456, study PRJEB28245) | human gut metagenome | biome: gut microbiome; material: fecal sample | place: Denmark | collected 2008 | reverse complement strand
ACGCAGCTGGTACATATGTTCCAATTAACACTGCAGCTATTGCTCCAAGTAATGGAATTGTTATATACATATGGTTAGCTAGGAAATCAAATCCCCATCCTAATCCTTGTAATATAACCAATGCCACTCCGGCAAATGTTCTAATACCACTTAATATTCCACTTAATATTGTTTGGAACCTTTCACTATTTAACATTTCCGCAATTTTATCAGCAACAGGTTGCATATATCTTTGAGCTGTATTCTTCATACTATTCATAGCATCTCCGAATGTCTTTGGCATCTGTTCATATTTAGCATTGATATCATCTGCTGCGCTAAATAAAGCATTCTTAATTATATCAGATGTAATAGCTCCTTCGGCAGCTAGATCTCTTAACTCTCCTTTTGATTTACCCATATATTTCGCAATTGCATCAGCAAGCATTGGTGCATTCTCCATAATACTTCTGAATTCATCCCCTTGAAGTTTACCACTTGCCATTGCTTGAGTTAACTGATATGTTGCTGCACTTATTTCTTGTTGTCCTGCTCCTGATACTTTAAATGATTTATTCATCATTTCACTAAATGCTATCATTTCATCATTATTCTTAAATGCATCTCCGGCAAGTAATCCTAATTTAGAAACTGAATTAGCCATATCAGTATAAGAACCTCTTGACCTTTGTGCCGCTTGATATAGTTTATTCTGTAAATCAATTGTGGTTTGAGTACCATCATTTATTAAGTTCAACCTAGATTGAGTTAATGATAATTCATCTGACCAATCTAAAACTTTCTTTACACCACCGAATAATGTTTTAGCAGCTTGGATTGTTTGATTGAACTTAAGCATTTTAGCTGTCCATTTATCTATTCCACCTTCTACATCTCTTTCTTTAGGTGGTATCTTTCCTACGTTATCAGCTACTCTCAATACTTCTTCGGCTTGCTTTTCTATTTCACCAGTTAATTTATCTGATTTCATAGCCAAGTCTTCTACCCTATTTTGAATGTTATTGATTGAGGTTTGTATTGAATTTATTTTCTTTTCATTTTTAGAATACATTCCTTGTTCAGTAGCCAATTCCTTTTCTAGAATCTTTTGCTTTTGATTTAGCAATTCCGCTTGAGTATTTATTCTATCTTGAGAATGTTCTAACTGAAGGTATTTATCAATGGCATTTTGTAAAGCTGGAGATACATTTCCACCTATTGGTTGGTTAGCAATAACATCAGCTTTATCTATAACACTATCCATAGCACTTGCAACACTATTAAATGTTTTAGTTGCTTGGTCCTGCATTTTAAATGTAGAACTAATAGTTGCCATATCATTACCTCCTTCTTGTACGCATTATTTTTTCTTACGAGAGGCTGTCTTCATTTTAGATTCCTCTTTCTTTTTCTCTTTTTGGTATTCATCAATGAAGGCAATAATTAAGGCCTTCTCTTTCACTGGTAAGTTAGCGAATTCGGAAGGCCTCATATGTATCTTATGGAAAGCGAAGTATGCGTACATCGTCTCGCCATCGTTTTCCGCTATTAGTTTTTTGCTTTTTCTATTTCTTCATTTATGTCTACATCGAATCCTGATAGAGAACTTATTTGATTACCTAGTTCTACTATCTCACCAGCTAGCAATACTTTAGACACAGCTTGTTCAGGAGTTACAGCTCCTACTTTCTTTAAGAATTCTGCATTCTTGAAATCTGGGTCTAGGCAACAATTTACTATACACATTACATTATATTTACCACTATCGAATGAAGTTTCTCTTTTCTTACCATTCATATTGATTTTAGTACATGCCTTTTGGAACATACCAAATTCATCTCCACTCATTGGTCTAATTTTAAACTTTAGTAAGTTACCATCCTTATCTTTAAATCTAGGACTTATTGCTACTTCTTCTTTAATTTCATCAATGTTTTGGTTTTCTGCTAGAAAATCTTGTAATAATGACATAATATCTTCTCCCTTCTATAATATCATTACCAAATTACTGGCATATCTGTTAAATAAAAGGAGTTTTGTTTAGTTCAAATAATTTATATTATCTCCATTCAAAACTCCTTAAATTAACCGTGTATTTTTAACTAATCTGAATATGTTGGAGATACAAAGCTTTCTAATATATCGAAATCACTAAATGTGAAATCCATATCTTCATCCAATGCATCTGAATCAACATCGAATTTAGCTAGGTTAACACTATCAATCATACAATCATATAATACAACTGTTTGTTTTCCGATGCTAGTACCTTTATCCTCGTTAGTTATTACTAACTTGAATGAAGGAAGTACGCCTTCTTTAGCATATCTTAATAATAGATTTCTAAATATAGTTGTAATGTAATAGATTGTCATTGAACCGCTACCAGTCCATCCAGTAGTTTTGTTTTGAACTCCTCTTTTACCCATTACTTTAACTTCTGATTTATTTAATTCTGCAGAAGCTTCAATTGATTTGGCATAAAAGAATTCCTCTACTTTACCATTGATATCGATATATGCAACGGCTTCACTACCAGCAGGAATATCACTTGCTTTTAATGTTTTCATCTATTTTTCCTCCCTTCGAATTATCTTACATTAACTATCATATAAAGTTTATCAACGCTATATGTTGGTTGAATGTATATTTCAGAATAGTAAGCATCTACTTGTTCTCCAGCTTCTACAGATACATCTGTTGAACTATTGAAGTTTATAATTGCTCCACTATTTTGAAGTTCTGTTAGATAACTAATTATGCTGGCTTTGAATAAAGCTCTACCATTAGCATCTTGAACTACTTTACCAGCGTAATTTTGTTCAAAGTCTAATGCTATATGGTTTGCTACTGCATCTAACAATCTAATAACTTTATTTTCTTTGAAAGCATCAGTTACATCATCTCTTAAGTTTACTAAAGTATTGATATCTTTTTCAACTACTATAGCTCCATCTCTTCTCTTACTGATTATAACATATCCACTTGTAATTAAAGTTTCTATATCATCTTCTAATACATTGCCAGTTACTTCTACTGCGTTAGCAACTACTTTATATGTATTTGATTCAGTTACATCAGCTCCTGCTGTTGCTCCTGCCATCCATACTACAAACTCTTCAGCTGTTAGTTCTGTACCATCAGCGTATTTAACACCTTGGTTATAAGTACTAATAACTCCTTCATAGTTTGCTGCTACATAGTTGTTAATAACTGCTTGACATTTAATACCTCTAGTTTCTCTCATTTCTTGGATAAATTCTTTAATAGTACCACCATTAAATAATTCTGTTTCTCCAATCTTGAATGCTGCTAAAGTATCAAATTGAGTAGTTTTTAATTTAGCAAGGTATTCTGTATACATTTGGTTATTTGGAACTCCATTAGTACCTCCAGTAAGTAATGTATTTACTGCTGTTTGAGATATTTCTCCTTCACCTTCGAATGTTACAAAATCATTTGCAACTAAATCTTTTATATCAGTAACTATTTGAGAATCTTTTTGAGTACTTCCTAGGAAAGTATTAACACTATAACCACCAGCGAATGCTTCTTTAATTGATATACTGATATTATTACCAGTAGTACCAGCATATTTAGCAGTTACTTTTAATTTCTTATTTGAAGCTACATCTATTTGTACAGATGCTTTAGTACCACCTTTATCAGCTCTGTATACTAATAATGTATGAGCATTCTCTAAAGCGGCTTTGAATAATTTAGCACTTGCGCTATAAACATTAAATCCTAATATCTTTTCAAGCTTATTAGAATATAAATCAGCTACAGTTACTTTAATCAATTCATCTTCAGGACCCCATCCAATAGGAGCTGCCATAGTAACAATTCCTCTTGAACCTACAATGTTATCAGTAGATGGAACACCTTGGAATTTAATATAAGCACCTGGTCTGATTTTGTTTTGACTTTCAAAACTTCCACCTGCCATATTACATATCCTCCTTTTCTTTATTTATTATATGTTTATCTAGGTAATTAGTTTTAACTTTATCCATATCTAAATACTGAATAGTTCTCATTGGAAATACTATATCAAAATGTAATACTTTATCCACTATAGTTACTTCTATATTGTTTATTCTATTACATTTAGAATATACTTTATCTCCATCTATGTTAACTATTTCTAAATATCTAAATAATTGTTTCAACTCATCAATTTTATCATTGATATCCTTTACCTTGTTATTCTTATTATCTGTGAAATACTTAATTTCATATCTATATGTATCATCAGTTAAATGGTATTGATGTCCTGTATAACCTTTCTTGGAATTATCATCTATCTTTTGCACATGGAATGATGGTTTTTCAAATCCTTGTTCGATTTCTTCATCATAATAATGATAGTTATCTCCAAAGTGATTAGATAATGCATATATGATTGAACCAAGTATTATATTTTCAGTTATCTCTATATTCATAATCCCATCTCCTTTACAAAGTTATTAAATAATATATTCCAAACTCTATTCATATCAGCAACTACTTCATCTGTTGCCATAGTTAACATTCTTCTTCCTTCTACCCAACTAACTCTACCTCTGGTAAAGTGTCCGTATTCTACATAAGAAGCATAACTCTCATCAGCACCATTATCCCTTGCATCATTATATATGGTTAATTGAATATCATTACCTTTAACTTCTACCCTAGAAACCTTCCAACTTCTTCTTAATCTTCCGGTTCTTACTGGAGTAGTTTTAAGTACTCTACTCATTACCATAGTTGCTAATGTATTAAGATATCTTTCTTCAAAGTTTCTTAATTGGTTAGCCGCATTTAATACTTTTAATTGATAATCTTTAATTGCCTTCCTATCTAATTCGAAGGTAGCCATTTAATTCTCCTCATCAATTATTATTGGGATTTCCTGATGGTAATCAAATCTATTTGGTTCTCCACAGATTCCTTCTATCAGCTGTTCAATTCCACTTGGACTATCTTTACGATATCCTCTAATGAAATCTCCTGCCTTTATATTATAATCTAAATCTAAAAATACTCTTACTTCTTTTAATACTGGAACATAAACATCATTACCATCTCCTGGATTATCCACATTGGTAAAACTAAACTTGCAAGGAATATCTTCATATAGTACTTCTCTTCCGTTAGGATTACTTGCACCATATTTATCTTTGACATTTCCTAATTTAGATATTGTACAGGTATCTCCATACATTAAGTTATTGACTATCTTACCGAATGGTCTTAAATTAAATGCCATGTAAATCCTTTCCACAACCAGCTGGGAATTTTCTCCAAGATTGTAATTGTTTGGTGAAACTAAATAATATGTTAGCATCCACCGAATTGTTATTATATCCAGTATCTATAGTATCATCAGATGAACCTGCTTCTACATTTATTGTAGTATCCCCAGCTTTTACACTAGTTATTCTTTTAGCAAGTTCTTCTTCTGATGTAGTATCCTTTTCAAATAAAGGTTTAAGAATATCTTTCATAAATTCTATTGCCATATCCGCCCAAGTATAATACAATCCTTGTGGCATATCTTGTCTATGACAATATCCTTGGATTAGTGCCTTTGCACGTGCTAATACAAATTCTATATCTTCATCAGTAACCTTTGCATAGTTCTCTGGAGATAATAGTTTTGATAGCTTGTACTTAACTATTTTCTTTACCTCATCCATATTAGCACCTCCTATTTATTATTCTTCGTTAGCAATTTTATTTAATAAATCACTATCTTCATCCTCTTCAGTTTCTACTTCTTCTTCTGATTCTGATTCAGTTTCTTCTTCTGTTTCATCTTCTGAAACTTCTTCTTCCTCTTCTTCATCTGATTCTGTAGATTCTAAATTGGCTTTAGTTTCTTCTAATAAAGCAATTAAATCAGCTTTCTTATTAGATGGGAATTCAGTTACTCCAAGAGCTCTTAATTCTTCTCTAATTTCATTGATTGTCATTTCTTTATCAGCATTTTCTTTTACTGGTTCTTGACCGATAGGTACTTCTTGACCTGGTTCGTAATCAATACCATTATGTTTTACTGGAAATGGATATTTCATAAGTTCTCCTCCTTCTACTTTAAATTCCATTTAAGAAATAAGGAAGATCTTGCAACCTTCCTTTGATTAGGCTACTTTTATTGTAGCTACTTCGTTCATTCTTTCAAATGAAGGTAATACGATTTCAGAAACGATTGTTTCTTTATTTACTGGATGTGGAATATTGATAGTTGTTACAGCTACACCTGTTTCAACTATATTACATTCTCCATTAAAGTTAGCTGATTGTAAATCTGCTTCTTCAGGAGTTGTACCATAGTAAGTATTACCAACTGTATTTCCTGGAAGTAATGTTACATAATCATCTGGATAGAAGTTCTTTGTAGCACCACTTTCATCTTTAAATTTCTTATCATATACTGCAACAGTTAATCCAAGTTCACTTACTAATAATGATTTTAATTCTGCTTCTCTAACTAGGTTTAATCCGTTAGCTAATGGATTCAAAGCAATTCTAATTGATTTATTTTGTAATAAATAATTGAATGTCTTTTGAGTCATAATAGCTCTTGTAGGTTTAACTCCAGTTAGATCAACAATTTTTTGTTGCATAGCACGTAAGTCTTCTAATGGAGTACTATTTTGTGCATCAGACCAAGCACTAGTTCCGCTTAAAGCTTTATAGTTATTTCTAGTCCATTCTCCATCTACATCATAATTATAAATATAATCAACATTGTTAGCTACGATAGAAATTCCACCAGTAGTTAATAGTTGCATTCTCATTCTTTCACCTTGGATTAAAGCACCTTCAATTAGTTGAGCTCTATCATCAAAGATTTCAGATATGATAGTACTATATAAGTTTTGAGGATCATTCTCTCTAAATCTTAATAGTTCTTGTCTATCTCTTTCTTTAATTGTTATTGCTTCTCTAAAGAAAGGCATTTCAGTTTCAATCTTTTTAACACCAATTCTATCTCTTACTGTAGCTTTAGTATCGAAATGACTTGGTTTTAATGCAATAGGTAATCCTTTATAACCTTTGATCCAAGCTAGGTCTAATCCCATTTTCTTTTTAGCTGGGAATAAACTTTCACCTAGGTAAGGAATACGATTACTTACTGTTTCATTCCAATATGTTGCTAATGCTTTTGCACTAACTAAATCCATAACATTGTTCATAATTCTAATTCCTCCTATTCAATTTTATCTTAATAATCTAAATCTTTATCAGACATAAATATAATGCCTTTTAATGCTGCAATTGCTTCTGCTGTTAATGTAACACCAGCATAATCTTTAATCTTATCTTTATTTAATGTACCACGATATACACCTGTACCAGCTTTTGGTCCATATGTTACATCAACATCTTTTAATAGTACATATCTTGCAGTAGCATCGTTTGCTGCTTTACCAGCTTTATCTAATGGAGTTCCAGCTTTAACGATTTTCTTACCATTTACTGCTGCTACTTCTTTATCGCTTACCATTATAGGTCTAGCTGTATATGGGTCTAGATTAAATAAAATATCTACATCCATACCATAGTTTGTTTGAACTACTTTCATTATAATTTCCTCCTTATCTTAATTATAATTTATTTATTCACCAAAGTAAATACTATCTGCCGAATTCTTTATTGCTTCATTATGGTTAGCAGCTAAAGATTTAGCAAATTGTTCTCCCTTACTTAAGTTGCTAGGTTTTCCACCTTCTCCATCTTTTGGAGTAGCCCCTTTAACATAAGGTTCAGGATTACTACCTTGGTTATTACCATTATTATTATCTTCTGGTATAAATAGATAACTATCAGATTTCTTTAAATCATCTAGTTGCTCTTTTAATCCTGATTTCACTTTGCCATTTTCATCCATTACTATATTATCCATTTTTAATAGATTCATAGTTATGTCTGCATTATGGACTTTTCCAATTAGCTCTAATTTAATAGCATTTGATTTTCTTTCAGCTGCTAAAGCATCTGCTGCTTCTTTAGCTTGTTTCTTATTTGATGCTTCTAATTCAGTAATCTTCTTTTTAAGTTCCTCATTAGAATTCTCATCATTTTTCAAATCTGCTAATTGCTTATCCCTTTCAGATAATGTCTTTTTAGTTGTATTTAACTCATTGTTAACTTCATTGAATCTTTCTTTGGTTACATAGACTCCATCAATTACAGTTCCAAAGTTATCTACAACCTTTTGAGCTAATTCTTCAGTTAGCCCTAAACTTACTAACTTTTCTTTCATAAATAATCTCCTCCTCTATTATTCCGCTTTTTTCCGAGGTGGCGCGATATTACTATACAATTGATAGTAAATCTTCCTCGAATAAAGTCAGTAATCATTTATTCTTTATTATTATATGTTTTTATTTTTGATTATTTCTTCCATATAATAGTAAACTATTTTGTTCTTTACTTTTATATCAGTTATTCTAAAAGTAGTATTTCTTTTGAATATTACTTCTTTATTAACTTTATAATTTAATACCTTCTTACCAACATCTCTACCAGTTTTACTAATAATAACAAATCTGTATTCAGCATTATCATAATACTTATTTTTCTTTGTACTAAATAGATACTTTCTAGGAACCCATTCATCTCCAATACTTAAACCATCAAGTGGATTATTATTTCCTGGTCTTATATCTGTTGTTACCTCTCCATTGAAGTATTCTATTTTATCTAATGCTTCATCTATCTTTTCAATTAACTCCTTATCAGCATCACTTAATTCTATTTGATTAGATAACTTATTATTAAGATTATTGATAGTTGGACCTTTCATTGTTAATAATGTTTCTTTGTTGGCACTTGGTAAGGTTTTTACTGCATCTGGATTAGTATATGTTATACTTGTTTCTCCAGTTGGTGTTATATCTACATAAGATATGGCAGCTACTAAAGATGCTAAATCATTTCTAGTTGATGCAATAGCTTGAGCTTGCTTTTCATCTCCTAGTTCTTCTTTTAGGTAATCAATATAGTTTCTATTTCTACCCATAACTGATTTCCCAGTATTAACATCTCTATATATTCTCTTATCTCCACCTTTATCTATTTCCTCATCCATTACTGGTGCTATAACTGACCTACAATATGGATGAAGTGGTGGTACATTTAAACCTATCTTGGCATTCTCTATATCAATAATAGTTCCATCCATTGCCCTACATATTTCAGAAGTCTTCATATCTAATGTTGCAACAAATTCTAACTTTTGTACTCCCATTCTTTTGTATGTATCTAATAAAGACATATTATCCATTCTTGCTGATTCTGTCATTATTAACCTAGCAGCATTATTATATCCGGTATCCATTTTCTTTGCTAACTCTTTTGCCATATCATCAAAACTTCTACCAGTTGCCATTCCTCTAATAACAGTTTCATCTAATGCTTTAATTAACTTTTCTTTATTACCCCATATATTTTCTGAAAAACTTCCTCCACCTGACCAATTCTCATTGATTAAACTTTGGATTCTATCTTTATCTACTTTAGCAAATACCTCATCATTATTTAGATATTGATTATAGTAACTTGTATTGGTATATATCTTTTCTAGAAATTTCCCAGCAGTTTCCTCCATATCAATATCATATATAACTTTTCTATATTCAGTTTGTAATTGATTTAGTACTGAATGTTTATGCATCAAGGATTGATTCAATAAATATTGTTTCCACTTTGGATCTCCTTGATGTTCCTGAGCTAATCTAATATATTCATTAACATCTGCTTTATATTCTGTTTCCATTTTCTTTGGCAGTTGTTTGTATGCCTCTTTTAATGTTATCTTATTATTTGAGGCATACCTTGCATATACATTAGCCATTTTCTTTTCTATATCTCTTTGAGCTGCATCATAAATACCTTTTATTCTTTTCAAATAATCTTCTTCATTCTCCACAGCTCTTATTTCTGAATCTAATGCTCTTGATTGCCAATAGTTAGAATTTTTCTCTAATAACTCTTTTAGTTTATCTGAATTCATAAGATTACCTCCTAACTATTTACATTACTTCCAGCTTTTTTATCTTTTTTCTCCTCATTACCTTGATTTAAAGTCGTTTTATTGGGATTGGCATTTGAATTTCCACTCTTTTGTGTTGTTGGATTGTTTATATTGGCATTATTTGCTGGTTGATTTTGATTAAATCCTTGATTTCCGAATGCTTTCATTTGCTCTTCCAATTTCTTTTGCTCTTCAGCTTCTTGTTCTTCAATAGCTTCTTCTACTGCTGTTACATCTTCTACGAATGGATGTTTTGGTAATAATATCTTATCAGGTATCATATCTCTAGAGTTATTTATCATATCAATTAACTCCCCTTCATCTATTATTGTAGTTTTGTTAAAGTTGAATGTTACTTCTACATCACTATAATCTTGATGATGTTTTAAATTGATATCATAATCTACGAACCATAATAACCATTCAAAGAATACATCCATTTCTTGTTCTAGTTCTTCTAGGTCTAAATCTAAATCACTGTATAAGAATTTTAATCCTACCCCACTCTTATCTCCAGTGTTATCATTTTGCATATCTACTCCAGCACCATCTTCATATGCATCTTTTCTTAACCTATCTAATAATTCTCCAAAGGTACTTCCATTGAATTCTGTATTTAATGAACCTACATCTCCATCAGTATCAACTAATATTGCTCTATATTGTGCAATGTTTCTAGTTAATTCTGCTAAATCGGCTCCTCCATAACCTTTAAAGTATTTGATGGCATTTGGTATATCTTGTACTATATCTACCATTGTTGATATCAATGATTCATATGTATCTTGATATGCTCTAATATATTTAAGTAATGATTTCTCTTCCTCATTATACTTTAATGGTATCCACGGAATTCTATCCCATACCATTTGTTGAGGTTCAAATATAATGTTATTATTTTCATCTAACTTATAAGTAGTTTCTATTATCTCACCTTTATCATTTACTATATCTTCTGTTTGAGGTATCATTAAAGTAAAGTTACCTTCTTCTTTAGGTCTTTCTGCATCCCTAACAAATCCACTATCTTCTTTAATATAATGAATAACTCCATTTTGACTATAGTAATCAGCATAGGTAGTAACCTTCTTTTCTTCTCCTTTATACACTTCAATATCATAATAATGAATAAGTTGAGCTATCTTTGTATGTTCTCTATCTATCCAGAATGCTTTAACTTGATTTCCTGGTACCCTTCTAAATTGTAGTTTACCATTTTCATCATAATAAGCATTTAACCAGTTGATTCCTTCCTTGATAGCTTCTTTACATGTATTAAATACCTTTCTATACATATACTTATCAAAGTATTCATCCTCTAATATTTCTTTATAGGTTTCATCATCCGTATCTATAGAATAAGGTTTACCTAATAATGTATTGACTTTTTGTCTAGTCATCTTACGCATAAAGTTTTTATGCACTTTAGCATTTGATAGTTTATCATTAACTGAACTATCAGTACCACAATGGTCATATCTTACTTTCTTATCTATTTCAGATTCATTATCATAGTACTTAATACCATCCAGCATTAACTTTCTATCATCGCTATTTTCAAATTCGCTT
>ULIZ01023273.1_pt1 | contig 11597 bp, 8 predicted proteins | sample 1950601 | NCBI WGS metagenome assembly ULIZ01 (sample SAMEA4835456, study PRJEB28245) | human gut metagenome | biome: gut microbiome; material: fecal sample | place: Denmark | collected 2008 | reverse complement strand
CAGGAGTTTGCTTGCTAAATCGACTTAATACCTCCTGACGGCTTATGCCATCTCTGTTCATTATTCTTTCAATTCGAACTTCTGTATCGGCTGTAACTACCCATACCTTGTCAGCAATAGCATCAAGACCGGCTTCAATTAGAAGTGGGGCATCAATTACGACACATTTGCAACTGGCCTTTGCAATTTCGTCTTTTACTCTTTGAGTAATTTTGCTGTGGGTAATTTTATTTAAAATACTTAACTTTTGGCTGTCATTAAATACTATATTGCCAAGGGCTTTACGGTTTATGGTATTGTCACTGTTTAATATATCTTTTCCAAAGGCTGAAACTATTTCATCGTAGGCACAACCACCTACAGCCATATTTTCGTGAGCAATTTTGTCACAATCCAGTATTAAAGCACCGTATTTTCCCATAACTTTGGCTACAGAGCTTTTGCCGGTGCCACTATTTCCTGTCAATCCAATAACTGTCATTTTACTTTACCTCGTACCAGTTGTTGCCACTATGCACTTCTGCAATAAGGGGAACACTTAACTTAACGGCATTTTCCATTTCTTCTTGTAAAAGACGTTCAACCTGTTCTTGTTCGTCTTTGTATGTTTCAATTAAAAGTTCATCGTGTACCTGAAGTACAAGACGAGATTTAAGACCTAAGGCTTTTAATCTTTCCCATACCTTGACCATAGCTATTTTAATAATATCGGCAGCAGAACCTTGAACAGGCATATTCATAGCAACTCTTTCACCAAAAGAACGTTGCATAAAGTTGTTTGCTGTAATTTCAGGAATGTATCTTCTTCTGTTAAATATTGTTGTAGCATAACCGGTTTCTCTGGCAGTTTCTACACAGTTATCCACAAACTCTTTTACTTTTGGATATTTGGCAAAATAACCGGCAATATATTTGTCAGCTTCTTTTTTAGTTATACCTATGTCCTGACTAAGGCTGTAAGAACCAATACCGTATATAATACCGAAGTTTACTGCCTTTGCATTACTTCTCTGTAAAGGTGTTACATCATCAAATGGCACACCAAATACCTGAGATGCTGTAAGTCTGTGAATATCCTGATTTTCCTTGAAGGCATTTATGAGAACTTCATCTCCTGACATAGCTGCCATTACTCTTAATTCAATCTGTGAGTAATCGGCATCAACATATACACAATCCTTTTGAGGTATAAATACTTTTCTAAGTTCTCTGCCTAATTCGATTTTAACAGGAATGTTCTGTAAATTAGGTTCAGTTGAGCTTATTCTGCCTGTTGTAGTAATTGTCTGATTAAATGTAGAATGTATTTTTCCGTCATCAGATATTACAGCCAAAAGACCGTCAGCATAAGTTGATTTTAATTTGCTGTATGTTCTGTATTCTAAAACTTTTCTTACTATTTCGTCTTCGTCTTTTAATTTTTCTAAAATGTCGGCAGAAGTAGACCAACCAGTTTTAGTTTTTTTACCACCCTTTAAGCCAAGTTTTTCAAATAAAATGTGGCTTAACTGCTTTGGAGAATTTATGTTGAATTCTTCTCCTGCAAGCCAGTAAATATCTTTTGTAAGAGTATCTAACTGTTTTTCAAGTTTTTCCTTATATTCTGTAAGAGCTTCTCTGTTTACAGCCATACCTGCATCTTCCATATCGGCAAGTACATAGGCTAAAGGAAGTTCAATGTTGTAATACAATTCCTTTTGTCCGTTTTCTTCAAGCTGTTGGCACATAGGCTTGTATGCTCTTAAAAGTATGTCACTATATTGACCACAGAATTGAGTCAACTGTTCAGCATCTAAATCGGCAATAGATTTTCTGCTTTTCCCTTTGCCTAAAATTTCTTCATCAGTAGGATAGCTTTCTCCTAAAAAGTCTTCGCCTATTTCACAATAGTCATAGTTATCTCTGCTAGAGTTTAATATATAGCCGGCAAGCATAGAATCAAAAGTAATTCCCTTAACTTCTATACCGAACTTTTTAAGATATACAACGATTTCTTTGACATCGTGAGTTATTTTAGGGCTGTCAGACTCTAAAAATGACTTTATAACTGCCTCAATGTTAGGCAATTTGATTACATAAGCCTTTTGAGGTGTGTCAGTTACACTAAAGGCTGTTATATTACCGTTTTCAATAAACAATTTAAATGCACAAGGTTCAAAAGGATTAAGGTTTGTTAAAACATCTTCTGCCTCCGGAACAGTTGTTACAAGTTTAAAATCTCCTGAATTTTGCTGTGCAACGGCTGTAGTATCAAATCTCTTTAACATAGATTTAAATTCATACTGCTTAAAAAGACCATAGGCATTTTCGTTGTACATATCGTGTACCTTTAATTCATCAATGGCAACTTCGTAAGGTACATCAGTTTTAATAGTAACAAGAGTTTTGCTCAATAATGCCTGTTCCTTGTATGTTACAAGGTTTTCACTAGCTCTTTTAGGCTTTACTTCGCTGGCATTTTCAATGGCATTTTCAACAGTTTTGTACTGCTGTATAATTTTAGATGCTGTTTTTTCGCCTATAGACGGTACACCAGGGACATTGTCGCTGGTATCTCCCATAAGGGCTTTTACTTCAATAAATTCCTTTGGAGTAACACCGTAGGCTGACATTACATCAGCTGTGTTGTAGCTTTCAATAGTTGTTGAACCACCTTTAGTTTTAGGAATTTTAATAGTGATTGTATCAGATGCAATCTGTAATAAATCCCTATCTCCACTAACAATAATAGGGGCAAGTCCAATGGCATCGGCTCTTGTAGCAAGTGTGCCTAAAAGGTCATCGGCTTCATAACCACCTAATTCACAGGTAGTAATGTTCATAGCCTGTAATACTTTTTTGAGTAAAGGCATTTGAGGTCTTAATTCTTCTGGCATACCTTTTCTAGTACCCTTGTATTCGCCAAACATTTTGTGTCTGAATGTAGGTTGATGTACATCAAAGCATACAGCACAGTATTCAGGCTGAATTTCATCAAAAAGTCTGAAAAATATGTTTAAAAATCCAAATACACCGTTTGTGTATTCCCCGTCTTTGTTTGTTAAAAGAGGCATAGCATAAAATCCTCTGTTTATTAAACTGTTGCCGTCTACAAGCATTATTTTGTCTGCCATAATTTTGTCCTCTCGCTGTTTATTTTATTAAGTAATATTCTAGTTGATAATTAATATAAAACAATGTTTTCTCAACTATTATACATTGAAATTGACACAAATAAAAGGGGTTTAATTAAAAAAAATATTAAAAAACTCTTGACAATATATTAGTTTTACAGTATAATTTTTACTGTTGTTGCTTATGATAATATGCCCAGATAGCTCAGTCGGTAGAGCAGAGGACTGAAAATCCTCGTGTCGGCGGTTCGATTCCGTCTCTGGGCATCTTTTTTTATATTTCTTTTGGAAATAATATAAAGATTTCTTTTTTATTGTTTGTGTTTTGTTTGTTGATATTTGCGAGTACAGAGGTTACAGCCTTTGCACTCGCATTTGTCATTTTTACGGTCTTTTACAAATATCACTATGCTCAATATCAATATTATAACTATTGCAATAAATCCAATAATAATCATATTATCACCCATATATCATATGTAGAAAATTTAATAGATATTATGAAAATCTGTTGATACTAAAAAAGGCTGTCCTTTTGACAGGCTTTATTTCTTTTATCATTTATGTTGTTTTTATTCTTTATATGTTTTCTAAGTACCCTATTAATGTATTGACTAAATGACCTGTCATCTTCTTCTGCAAGTCTTTTTACTTCTTCTACTACATCTCCGTCAAGGGTGATACTAACTTTTTCCTTTAATGGTCGCATTAAATCACTCCTTTAGACCATTTGTTAACTTATAAAATATTTTATTTCCTCAATTTATCTACCAACTGTGAAATTAATTCTATTTCTTCATCAGTAAGACCTGTAACGTCAATACTTCTCCTTTCTGTTTGCCCCAAAAGGTAGTCTGTGGAAACGTGAAAAATTCTAGCTAATTTAATCAATGTTTCGAAAGACGGATAACGGCTACCAGACTCATAGGAAGATACAGCACTAATAGCTAAACCTATTCTAGCTGCCAACTGCTTTTGAGTTAATTTCTTTTCAATTCTAAGGGAATACAATTTTTCTCCCATATTCACCAACTGTACCACCTACTTTCACAAATAGTGTACTAACAAGCATTTCCATTATGGTGTAATTTATTTCTGTATAACAGAAAATTTGTATTGAAATAACCTATATGTAATGATATAATTCATACATAGATTTAAAGTATTTAAAACGAGGGGTATTTATGGAAGATAATACTAAAAAAATGTTTAAACTAGCATTACTTATGCTGGTATTGCTTATGATTTCAAAGGCTTGTTCCATTAACCATGCCGGAGCATTAGACGATGCTTTTAGCCATTATAGCAGTCAAAAAAATATTGAAAATACTGACAATTAAAAAACAACAAAAGATGAGAAAAGTCTATAGTTTACTTTTTTGACACTCCCATTATTTTGTAGTATAATGCTATAGAAAATTACAAAAAATGGAGGTTGTATTATGTCAACGAAAAAATTATGTGCTATGGGTTTATTAGTTGCTTTAACTTGTGTTGCAACTATGATTATCCAAATTCCAATCCCAGCAACTCAGGGCTATGTAAATATTGGCGATTCTATCGTTCTTATTTCAGCTATTTTCTTTGGTCCTCAGGTTGGTTTTGTAGCCGGTGGTTTAGGTTCTGGTCTTGCAGACTTATTAAGTGGTTATCCACAGTGGGCAATAGCTACATTTATTATTAAGGGTATTGAGGGTCTTGTTGCCGGTATGATTGCTCATAAGTATAGTGTAAACAAAAACTTTGTTAATGTATACACAATTCTTGCATCTGTAGTAGCTATGGTTATTATGGTTGTAGGTTATTTCCTTGGTGGCTCAGTTCTTGAGGGTGTTTCTGCTTCTATTGGTTCTGTTCCATCTAACGCTATGCAGGCTGTTGCAAGTCTTATTATTTTCTTCGTTCTTGGCTTTGCACTTTACAAGGCTAAGATTTACAAGTATTTTGATTAATTTTTATAATTAGGAGATGTTGAAATGGATTCAAGATTTGAAGTTTTAGCTAAAAATTTAGTAAACTATAGTTGTAGAGTACAAAAGGGCGAAAAAGTGCTTATTGGTTGTAATGGTACTTCTGCTTTCCCTCTTGTAAAGGCTATTATAAGAGAAGTTTATGCTGTTGGTGGTTACCCTTATGTAGATATTCATTCCAATGTTATTGAAAGAGAACTTTTAATGGGTGCAAGCAAGGAACAGTATGAACCTCTTGCTGAAATTGATGCTAAGAGAATGGATATGATGGACGCCTACATTGGTATAGGTTGCAATGATAATACTTCAGAAATGGCTGATGTTCCTAGCGACAAACTTGCTGTATTTTCAAAGTATTATTCAAATCCGGTACATATGGATGTACGCTTAAAGAAAAAGTGGGTTGTTTTAAGATACCCTAACAACTCTTTAGCACAGGCATTTGGTTCAAGTCTTGATGCCTTTGAGGATTTCTATTTCAAGGTTTGTAACCTTGATTACAGCAAAATGAGTAAGGCTATGGATAACCTTGTAGAACTTATGAACAAGACAGACAAGGTAAGACTTGTAGCTAAGGATACTGATATTTCATTTAGCATTAAGGATATTCCAGCTATTAAGTGTGCCGGCGAAATGAATATTCCTGACGGTGAAGTTTATACTGCACCTGTTAGAAATTCTATTAATGGTAAAATTACTTACAACACACCTTCTGAGTATGACGGTTTTACTTTTGAACACGTTAGTCTTGAATTTAAAGACGGTAAAATTGTAAATGCTACAGCAAATGACAATAAGAAAGTAAACGAAGTTTTCGATACTGATGACGGTGCTAGATATGTAGGCGAATTTGCTATTGGCGTAAATCCATTTGTTACAAAGCCTATGAAGAACATTCTTTTTGATGAAAAGATAAGTGGTAGTATACACTTTACTCCTGGTAATGCCTATGATGATGCCGACAATGGCAACAGAAGTGCTATTCATTGGGACTTAGTATTAATAATGACACCGGAATATGGTGGTGGCGAAATCTACTTTGACGATGTACTTATTCGTAAAGACGGTAGATTTGTTATTAAGGAATTAGAATGTTTAAATCCTGAAAATCTTATGTAATATACTGTATTACCTAAATACTGCATTACAACGACTGTAATGCAGTATTTTTTTGTCTAAAAATCATCTTAAAGGGCTAAAATTTCTCTTGTTTTCTAAAAATATCCTAAAAAATTTTACAATTTGTTTTACATTAAAAGCTATATTATATTTCCACAATATGGTAGAATATATATAGGGAATAGTATATATTATGGCAACAAATGGAGGGATTACTATGAAAAGGACTAGGATTATATTTGGGTTAATTTTTAGTTTGTTTTGTATTTTTGCTTGTTTGGGTGTGTCAGCTTTTGCTACTGACTACGAAGCACCACCACAGGCGTCAGACGGTTATTATGAGCTGGATAGTTACGAGGACCTTGTGTGGTTTCAGCAGTATATAGACGAAGGAAATTTAGATATAAATGCCAGACTTACAGCAGATATATACCATTATATGTATGTGTTAGATAGTAATGGCAACCTTAATAGATACGATGTTCCAAACTGGAAGCCTATAGGCAGAGATAAAATAGCCACAAGAAATCAACTTTTTAATGGTACTCTTGACGGAGCAGGTCATACTATAAGTGGTTTGTGTGTATATTATGAAGATGAATTTGAGGAATATTGTGGTCTTTTTGCTGCTACAAAGGAAAAATCTGTAATAAAAAATCTTAATATAGTTGATAGCTTTTTTGGTGGAGAATACTGTTCGTCTGTAGGTAGTTTTGTTGGTTATTGCGAAGGGCGTATAGAAAATTGCTATAGCAGTGCCACACTATATGGAGATGATTGTGCCGGTATTGCAGCAGGTGCTAGAGGCAGTATGTATGAAAATGGAAACCACGCATATATTGAAAATTGTTTTTTCAATGGTAAAATAAAAGGTTTCTTTGCAAAAAATATTGATGCAATAACTAATAAGGGTCATGTTGGAGTTATTGTAAAAAACAATTACTATAACGAAAATTGTGGTGCTGATGATACCCAGTCAACAGCTGTTACAGATGCCCAGATAGCAAGTGGCGAGGTAGCACATCTACTCAATGGCGACCAAAGTGTTATAAATTGGTATCAGAATATTGATAAGGGCGAAAGGGATAACTTGCCTGTGCTTAATCCAGAACACTATAGAGTATATAAGAGTGGAAATACATATACAAATGATGAAAGTAAACATTCTCATTTATATATAAATGGATTTTGCGTGGTTTGTAATGAAATAGAAGAACCAAAACTTGTAGACGGATATTATGAAATAGGCAATTACGGAAATTTAGTGTGGTTACAGCAGTACATTGACGCAGGAAATGTAAATATAAATGCCAGACTTACAGCAAATATAGTTGCCAATGAAAATTTGTTAGACAGTAATGGTGATGTACAAGGCAAACCCAAGTATACTTGGACTTCAATAGGAAGAAGCTATAAATTTAATGGTATATTCGATGGAGCAGGTTACAGCATAAGTGGGTTATATACCTATGATACACAAAATTACTGTGGTCTTTTTGCAAGATTAAATGGCACAATAAAAAATTTATCTATAGTCGATAGTTATTTTGAAAGCAATAGATGTTATTATGTCTCTACTTTTGCAGGTATAACCTATGGCGATATAGAAAATTGTTACAGCAGTGCAACAGTATCCGGAAGATCTATGTGTGGTGGAATTGCGGGAGTAACAGATAGGGAAATATCTAATTGCTTATTTAATGGTAAAATAACAACAGAAGATTTACCTAATGCAATATGTTATGGTGATGAAAATACAAATTGTTACTACAATGAAAATTGTGGTGGCTTGTCAAGTAGAGCCACATCAGTTACAGATGACCAGTTGGCAAGTGGCGAAGTAGCATACCTCCTTAATGGGGATTATAGTGTTATTAAGTGGTATCAAAATGTGGATAAAGGAGAAAAGGATAAATTGCCAACCCTTAATTCAGAACACTATAAAGTCTATAAAGGGGAAAGTCAATATACAAATGATATAGATAAGCATATTCATATGTATGCTAATGGCGTATGTAATGTGTGTAATAAGGTTTGTATTCACGAGAAATACGAAAATGGTATTTGTGTTGAATGTAATAGCATAGAAGAACCACAACTTGTAGATGATTGCTATGAAATAGCCAATTATGGTAATTTAATATGGTTTCAGCAGTATGTAGACGCAGGCAATGTAAATATAAATGCAAAACTTACAACAAATATAGTGGCTAATGAAAACCTGTTAGACAGCAGTGGTAATGTACAGGGTACACCAAAGTATAATTGGATACCAATAGGAATGGTGTATTCAAAGGAGAGTGATAGCTATAATGGTGTATTTGACGGAGCAGGTTATAGTATAAGTGGATTGTATGCCAATGGTACAGGAGAGAGCTGGGGATTTTTTAGCCAAGTGTATAAGTGTACAATAAAAAATCTCTCTATAGTAGACAGTTATTTTGGAGAAAGTAGTTGTTACTATGTAGGTTCATTTGTTGGTAATGGTAGTGGTAATATAGAAAATTGTTATAGCAATGCCACAATAGTTGGATTGTATTACTGTGGTGGTATTGTTGGAGAAACATATTGTACAATATCTAACTGTTTATACAATGGTAAAATAACAGCAAAAGGTAGCTCCAATGCAATAGCTAGTGATACATATAATTATGGAACAATAACAAATTGCTATTACAACGAGAATTGTGGACTTTCTTCATCAAGAGCCACAGCAGTTACAGATGACCAGTTATCAAGTGGGGAAGTAGCATATCTCCTTAACAGCGAACAAAGTTCTATTGCTTGGTATCAGAATGTAGACAGGGGCGAAAAGGACAATGTACCGACACTTAACTCAGAGCATTACACAGTATATAAGAAAAATAATGGCTACACTAACATATTGTTAGGAGATGTAAATGATGACGGCAAAGTAGACAGAAAAGATGCCGTTCTTATATTGAAAAATATATCTGGAGTAGCATTGGATAAGTTTTCAACTGAAAATGCTGACTACAATGGGGACGGTGCTATAAATTCCCTTGATGTCATTGCAATAATGAAAAATTTATAAAAATAAAGGAGGCAAAAATATGGGAAAATTAAAAACTTTAACGGCTTTTTTAGTAGGAATTGTATTAGTAACAGTTGGTTTTGCTTTAAATACTTTTTCAGCAACAACGCCACCATAGGCATCAGACGGTTATTATGAACTGGACAGTTATGAGGACCTTGTGTGGTTTCAGCAGTATATTGATGCAGGAAATGTAAATATAAATGCTAGACTTACAGCAAATATAGTTGCCAATGAAAATTTGCTTAATGATAATGGAAGTTTAAATGGAACACCAAGCAATACATGGACACCTATAGGAAGAAATTTTAAATTTGCTACTAGCAGTTACAATGGTACCCTTGACGGTGCTGGGCATAGTATAACAGGATTATTTTTTTATGACACTAAAGGTGCTGGATACTATGGATTGTTTGCTAAAATGAGTAGAGGTACAGTTAAAAACCTTGCTATAGTAGATAGTTTTTTTGCAGGTACTTCCAATTCTAATTATGTAGGTACATTTGTTGGAGAGGGTTATGCTGTTAATGTAGAAAATTGCTACAGTAATGCCATAATAATAGCAAGGGATTATTATGGTGGTATAGTAGGAAAAACCAGTGTAGCCAATATTAGAAATTGTTTGTATGCTGGTACATTCCGTATACTGGGTAGCTCTATTTATGCTGACCCTATAGTTAAGAAGAATAGCACAGACAATAGTATTAGAGTGTATAATTGCTATTATAAAGGAGACTGTGGACTTACTTCTTCTACAGTTGCAACAGCTGTTGCAACTAATGGATTGGCAAGTGGACAAGTGACATACCTCCTTAATAGAAATCAAAGCTCTGATGTTTGGCGTCAAAACATAGATATAGGCGAAAAGGATAGTGAGCCAACTCTTGATACAAATCATCACATAGTTTTTTATAACGGCAATAAATATACTAATTACTGTAATGTTCATAGTTGGAAAAATGGTATTTGTAGTGTATGCAGTAGTGTAGAGGAACCACAACTTGTAGATGATTACTACGAAATAGGCAATTATGGTAATTTAGTATGGTTTCAGCAGTATGTAGATGCAGGCAATGTAAAAATAAATGCAAAACTTACAACAAATATAGTGGCTAATGAAAATCTGTTAGACAGTAGTGGCAATGTACAGGGTACACCAAAGTATAATTGGACACCAATAGGAAAAGTATACCCATTAGTACAGAATAGCTATAGGGGTATATTTGATGGAGCGGGCTATAGTATAAGTGGTTTGTATGCCAATAGTACAAATGATTACTGTGGCTTTTTTGGAAAATCCCATGATGGCACAATAAAAAATCTCTCTATAGTAGACAGTTATTTTGGAGGAGAAAAGTGCTCCTATGTAGGTACATTTATTGGAATTAATGTATCTAACAGTAGTGTAGAAAACTGCTATAGTAGTGCTACAATAGTTAGCTATAGGCACAGTGGAGGAATTGCTGGAGAGATAACAGGGAAAATATCTAACAGTTTATATAATGGTAAAATATCAGGGAAAGATTATTGTAATGCAATAGCTAGTGACTATAGAAATTTTGGAAAACTAACAAATTGCTACTACAATAAAAATTGTGGTGCTTCATCAGAAAGAGCAACATTAGTTACAGATAAGCAGTTGGCAAGTGGGGAAGTTACATATCTCCTTAATGGCAGTCAAAATAACATTATCTGGTATCAGAATGTGGATAAGGGCGAAAAAGACAATGCACCGACACTTAACTCAGAACATTATAGAGTTTACAAGGGTGACAATATATATACAAACGATTTAGATAAACATAGCCATGTATACAAAAATGGTATATGTGATATATGTAATAAGGCTTGTACTCATGGAAAATACAAAAATGGTATTTGTACATATTGCGAATATGGTGTAGAAGAACCACAACTTGTAGACAATTACTATGAAATAGCCAATTATGGCAATTTAATATGGTTTCAGCAGTATGTAGATACAGGCAATGTAAATATAAATGCCAGACTTACTTCGAATATTGTTGCTAATGAAAACCTGTTAGATAGTAGTGGTAATGTACAGGGTACACCAAAGTACAATTGGGTACCAATAGGAAAGGTATATTCAAGTGGTAGTGATAGTTATAATGGTGTATTTGATGGAGCAGGATATAGCATAAGTGGATTGTATGCCAATGGTACAGGAGAGTACTGGGGTTTTTTTAGTGAGGTGTATAAGTGTACAATAAAAAATCTATCTATAGTAGACAGTTACTTTGGGGGAAAGGGTTGCTCCAATGTAGGTACATTCATTGGTTACAGTGGTTATGATGATGTTAATATAGAAAATTGCTATAG
>ULIZ01013510.1_pt1 | contig 11678 bp, 10 predicted proteins | sample 1950601 | NCBI WGS metagenome assembly ULIZ01 (sample SAMEA4835456, study PRJEB28245) | human gut metagenome | biome: gut microbiome; material: fecal sample | place: Denmark | collected 2008 | reverse complement strand
ATGAAGACTGGCGATCACATAGTCCATTTTCTTTAAAACAGCTTCTTCCGCATCCAGTTTTCCTTCCAGATCTATGATATTGGCTTCCATACCGGTAAAAATACGGACTCCCAGTATTTTCTCTTTGATCGCCTTAAAATTAGTAAAATAAATAGGCTGCGCAGATCCCGGCATGGCACTGTAGTGATCTGATGTTCCCATGGCTTTTAATCCTTTGGCCGCTGCCTCTTCTATATTTTCTTTTAATGTGCTAAATGCATGACCACTGGCCACTGTATGTGTGTGAAGGTCAAATAACAGCTTCATTTTTTATTCCTCTTTTCTTATGATGCCTGGTAAACCAGCTTTACCTGTTCTCCCGGCTCATACTGTTCTCTGCTTCCTGCGTATACCGTAAATGTATCTTCCCCGCATTTTAAGGAATAATGGATCTCCCTGCCGCTGTACTGCCTGTTGGTTACAGTTGCCGGAATACCTTTTCCTTCTTTTACAATGTGAAACTGCTCCGGACGTACAGGAAACAGACCATGGTTTTTAAAAGCCTGTGCTACTTCCGGTCCATCATATATAAGGGACTGATCCATTACTTTAAAATAGGAATCATTCCATTGTCCTCTGACAAAATTACATTTGCTTACAAAGGACGCTGCAAATTCAGTCTGTGGATGTAGATAGATCTCCTCAGGTGTTCCTACCTGTTCTATCTTTCCATTTTTCATAATGAGGATACGATCTGCCATGGCAAGAGCCTCGCTCTGGTCATGGGTCACATAAATAATGGTCGCCCCGGTCATACGGTGAACATCCTGGATCACCCGGCGCATACTGATCTTTAATTCTGCATCCAAAGCACTTAAAGGTTCATCCATTAAAAGAATGGATGGCTTTCCCACAATGGCTCTTGCAAGAGAGACTCTCTGCCTTTGTCCACCGGAAAGTTCTCCCGGATACCGGTCTTCATAAGGCTTTAATCCCATATTTTCAATGGCTGCATCTACGGCTTCTTTTTTCTGTGCCTCTGTCATGTGTTTCTGCTTTGGACTCTTCATTGGAAATTCTACATGCTGGCGCACTGTCATATTGGGCCACAAAGCAAATGACTGAAATACCATTCCCAGGTCACGCTGCTCTACCGGAACCATTTTTCCATTTCCGGAATAGATCACATCATCCATCCGTATCTTTCCCTCTGTAGGTTTTGCAAATCCGCCGATCGCCCGCAAAAGAGTGGTCTTTCCACAGCCGGAAGGTCCTAAAATAGCCAGAAACTCCCCATTTCGTATTTCCAGATCAATGTCATTAAGCGCCAGTGTTTGCCCGAACCTCTGGGTTATATGCTCTAAATAAAGACTCATGTTCTTTTCCTCTCTTCTTTTTTTCTGCCGGTTTTAAAGCCACCAGACAGTAACCTGTAAGAACCATTACAACGATCACAGCTGACATAGCTGCCGACAGATTGTAATCTCCAGACTGCTGGAAGTTAAAAATAGTAAGTCCTATGGTCTTTGTTCCTGCACTTGCAAGCATAGATGACAAAGTAAGTTCTGTAAGTGATGATACAAAGATCAAAAAGGAACCGGATAAAATAGGACGTACCAGCATAGGAAGCAATACCTGCTGCCAGAGAGCTCTTTTGCCTCTGCCACAGGCACGTACTGCTTCTTCCAGTTCCGGGTTCACAGACATAAGAGCTGTGGTGCTCTCTTTGATCTGAAGGATCAGATATCTGGTTATATAAGCGATCACCAGGATCCATATGGTTCCGTATACTCCCGGACGGATCCCGGGAAGCGGCTCTACCCAGTGGAAGATCATTGCCAGAGAAAGAACGATACCTGGAATGGCATAGGTCAGAGAAGCACATTTTTCCATGGTCACAGCCCCTTTACTGTTTCTTCTCACTTTCATATAGGCTGCTGCAGTTCCCACAACAATACAGACTCCACAAGTCACAAGTGCCAGAAGGATACTGTTTCTGACAGCGGCAAGAACACCTCTGTTTGTAAATACAAAAGCAAAATTTTTAAGGGACAGATTATCCAACGTCATTTTCAGGCCATATGTTTTTAAAAATGCGCTTTTTATCATTACCAGAATGGGAACCAGATTTAATACACCTAATGTTCCCAACAGCCCCCATTCTAATAGCCTCCGTTTTGGTCCTTCCAGCTCAATACGTACCGAATAATCTTCTTTAATGCTTTCTGATTTTCCATTTTTTCCCACTAATGCTGTTTCCATCAATGTACCGCCTACTGCGATCACAGATAAAAGAACGGAAAGAGCTGCTGCCAGAGGGAAAGCGTCTGGTCCAAATCCAATTGCTTTTTCATAAATATAGGTGCTGAGCACCGGGATGCCAGAAGAGATACCTAAAAATGCCGGCACAGAGAAGTTATCAATGGCTGATAAAAACGCCAGAAGCCCGCCTGCAATGATCGCAGGAAGCACCTGCACCAGATCCACATGGATCAGTGTATAAGAAAGACCAAATCCGCAGGCTCTGGAAGCCCATTCCAGGTCTCTTGGAATACGCCGAAGCATATGGATCACGCTCATGTATACAACAGGGATGTTGCAGATACCGATCACCAGTAAAATACCGCCAATGGAATAAATATTCACCGGACCGATCCCCACTGCCCCAAGGATCTGGTTTACGATCCCTTTTTTACTTAAAAATCCGCTCCAGGAAAGAGTAATAATATAAGAGGGGATAATGAAAGGAAGCAGCACCAGTAATTCTAAAAGCCTTTTTCTTTTTATATTGGTATAAGCTGCTGCCAGAGCCAGTCCGCTTCCTGCCACGATGGCGATCATGGTAGAGGAAGCAGCAATCAGGATCGTATTAAAGATCGCTTCCCTGGTCCGTTTTTCCTGTAACAGGACCTGATAATTAGAAAGTCCATAACCATCGCTTCCTTTCAGGCTCATAAACAGCAAACGGACGATCGGCGCTATAAATACCAGGAAGACTCCCAGGTAAAACAGCAGCAGACCTGTACTGCCTAAGACTTTTTTATGTTTCATAACAATGCTGCCCCTTTCTGCCTGTATACCTGCTGTTACTGGAAAATCTCAGAAAATTTCTCTTTATCTGCGTCACGGCTGCTGTAAAGTTCTTTTGTATCAGCACTGATGGTCTTGATCTGATCAATGGATTTTAATCCTTCTGGTGCTGCTACACCCTCTTTTACAGGTGTATAACCAATAGAAGCTGCCAGTTCCTGACCTTCATCAGAAAGAACGAAATCTACAAATGCTTCTGCTGCATCCTGGTTCCTGGAGTCTTTTAACACACCAATTGGTTCGGTAATGGCTGGTGAACCTTCTTCCGGATAAACAAACTCTACCGGGGCACCATCATTTTTAGAACGTTTTGCCATGTAATCGACCAGGATACCGCAGGACTTTTCTCCTGCCACTACTGCCTTCTGTATTGCTCCGTTTCCTTTATCTACTGTAATTCCGTTATCCTTTAATCCCTGGAAGAAATCCCAGCCTAATGTTTCATTGCGGCTGAGTACCCCCAGATTGTAAGCTGCCGCACCGGAATACAACGGGCTTGGCATGATCACTGCATCTTTAAATGCCTCTCCTGTCAGATCTGCAAATCCCTTTGGCGCATCTTTTACCAGATCTGTGTTGTATGCAATACCTGTTGTGATCACCTTTGTTCCTGTATACATATGGTCTTTATCAATGTATTCTTCCGGAATGCCTTTCAGTTCCGGTGACTCATAAGGTAAAAGCATATCCTGTTCTTTTAAAGTTTCAAATGTAACACTGTCTGCTACTAAAAGCACATCTGCCTGAACAGCACCTGCTGTCTGCTCTGCCAAAACCTTGCTGACTACTTCTTCTGTTCCGGAACGGAATACATCTACTGTTACATCCGGGCACTCTTTGTTAAAGCCATCGATCAGCTTCTGTGCATCTTCCTCCGGCTGGGAAGTATATAATGTGATCTTTCCGGAAACATCTTTCTTTTCTGCCTCTGTGGAAGCTTCTGTCGTCTCTGCCTTTGCCTGTGTAGCCGGTTCTGCTGTGGTCTTGGCAGGCGCTGCTGTTGTTTCTGTTTTATCAGTCTGTCCGCTGCATCCTGCAAGTCCCATAACTGCTGCTGTTGTTAAGATCAATGCCATTTTCTTATTCATTTTTAAAGTCCTCCGTTTGTTTTTAAAAAAGCTGTATTTTCTGTAAATGTATGAAAATCCCTGCTGTCATCATAGCCTTCTGTTACCAGAGGGAGTCCATATGCTAAAAGTTGTGGAAGCATTTCTTTAAATGAAAAATCACCGTTTTCTAAAGGAGTATGGTAACATTTTCCTTTCCGGTTGCTGATATGTATCTTGGAGATCCGTTTCATCTGGTCTAATATGTGAAATGGTTCTTCTTCGCTGTCACAATGTGCTATATCCAGAGTATAAAAAAACTGTTTTTTTCTGCTTCCTGCTGCTTCTTCCATACTCTGTGCATCTGTTACAAATTCTTTTGGGATCTTTTCCATGATCTCTAAAGAAACATCTACTCCGATCCGGTCAGAAAGCCTTCCGATCTGTTCTAACGAGTCCTGAAGAAGTTTCATGCTCTCTTCTCTTCGTCCCGGAAGTGTCATATGTCCCGGATGAACTGTCAGTTCCATTGCTTCTAACTCTGCTGCCAGCCTCATAGATGCTTCCACCTGTTTTATGGACATTTCCCGGATCCCCTGATTCATGGAAGCCAGATTTAAATCCCAGCTGCAGCTGTGTACACAGGTTCTTAAAGGGTATAATGCCTGAAGACGCAGATACTCCTGTGTGTCATACCCTCTTGCAAAAAACTGCTGCGCCCAAAGTTCGATTCCATCAAATCCATTGTCATATACCCGCTGAAACATTTCTTCCAGCCCGGCATTCCAAAGCAGAGTCGATGAAACAAATATCTGTTTCATATCCATGCCCCTTTCCTGTTGAACTGTTTGCATTATACGGTCTGGAATGTAAAATTCAAAAGCAGGGAAATGTAAAATATGAGTAATATTTTTCATTTATTATAATTATGAAATTTTATTTGCATTTATGATCACCAAATGATAAAATAACTCACATAGATGATCATTTTCAGCCATTCAGATCAAAAAAGGAGTTGTATTCTCAGATGCTTCAGGAATTATATGAACAATATAAAGATACATTTTCAAAATCGGACCATAAACTGATACAGTATCTTCTGCGAAACGAAGAACAGCTTCAGTATCTCACTTCAGAAGAACTTTCTGCACACACAGGCATCAGTCCTGCCACGGTTTCAAGATTTTGGAAAAAAATAGGATTTCAGAATTTAAAAGAACTGAAAATAAAGCAGCGGATCCAGGATACTGCCACTCCCAGTTCCCGCCTTACTTCTGCACTGAAGCGTTTTGAAGAAACCGCTTCCCTTACAGAAGACCTGAAAATGCATTTTGGAAATAATACAGCAAAAACGCTGGACCGTATGGATCCAGCACTTCCAGCCCGTGCAGCAGACCTTTTACTGCAGGCACAGCATGTTTATATCTATGCCCCGGATGCTTCCTGCGGACTGGCATCCATTTTTTGTTATCGCGCAAGACGATTGGGGATCCAGCCTGTTCTCTTAGAAGGTGGATCTGCCATTTATGAATATATGGTCAACATTACCGGCAATGATCTGGTCCTTCTTTTCAGTTTCTCACGTCTTTTAGGTGAAACACGGATCCTTTTAGATCACTGTAACAAGATAAACTGCCCGGTTATCCTTTTTACAGACCTTTTTGCGACTCAGGAAGAAATGCCGTCCAGACTGACTTTTTACTGCTATCGCGGCGAACCAAATGAATATCATTCTATGACGGTTCCTTTACTGGTCCTTGATCTGATCATTTTAAATCTGATGCAGGCAAGCAAAAACAGTCTCACCTCCAGCCATTATCTGGAGAAACTGCGGGCCGAATATGCACAGATCATACGGAGATGACCTCAGCCATTGACAAATCACCGTTTTTGTGCCTATTCTATACTTATAATGTAACCATAATAAATACAGATCCACAAATGATCATAAGGGGGAGTACAACTATGAAAAAGCCATTGGCTGTTCTTATCACTGCTTTCAGTCTTTCTTTGGGACTTACGCCTGCATTTACCGGAATATCCGGAAATCTGATTATAGAGGCTGAGGCACATCAAGGCCGGACTGATGCAAACGGCGGACATCATGATTATAAAAACAAAAGCGGTCTTGGAAGCTATCACTATCACTGCGGAGGCAATCCTGCTCATCTCCATCCAAACGGGGTCTGCCCTTATGCAGGCGGTTCTTCTGGTAATTCCGGCTCAGCTGGTGGTTCTTCCTCCAAAAATCCGTCTTCTTCCGGAAATCAAAATCAAACAGAAACAGCAGCCGCTCAGGTTTCTACTGGTTGGCAGAAAGATGATCATGGCTGGTGGTACCGCCTTTCTGCAGATACCTACTATGCTGACGGTATAGCTGACATCGACGGCGCCACCTATCTATTTAACAGTGACGGCTATATGCTTACCGGTTGGCAGCAGTTAAATGGACACTGGTACTATTTTAACGCAAGCGGTGCCATGGTAACTGGCGGACTGACCATAGATGGGAAATATTACTACTTTGACTCTGACGGCGTACTGGACGAGACAGATTACGATGCCGTAGATGAACCAGGAGACGAAACATCAGATGATGACACAGAATATGACTACGATTATGATTACGACTTAGAAGAATATTAACAGGCAAAGCACAAACTGTCGCAGGTTCATCTCAAACAGATGTTCCTACGGCAGTTTTCACTTTTTACATAAAAGCATATAGGATTCCTCTGTACCTCTTTTGAAATTCAGTCGAATTGACTACGATATAAGATACTTAATAGAAATAGATTCTGCCATTCAGGCAAAACGGCTCACATGATATGAGCCGGACTTTTTTATTCATAGAATTTATAATCATTGATCTTTATTTTGGCCATTAAAAACCAAACTCCTGCAATAACTGTTCCAGATATACAGGATCCTTCAGTGCACGCTGCAGATCATCTGCACGATCCGATGTCAGAAGGCAGGAATATAATTTATTCAGTCTGGTAGTAGCTTCTGCACGGCCTTTCTGTAAGCCTTCTGCACGACCTTCCTGTAAGCCTTCTGCACGACCTTTCTGTAAGCCTTCTGCATGGCCTTCTGCCAATCCTTCTGCCCACGCTTCTTCCCGGATCTCATCTGCATGTTCCTGAACATACTCTTTCATATACTGTTCAAACATCATATAGCGTTCCCCCATCTTCCGGCTTCTTTTGATCTGGCGCATGGACTCCTGAAGCCGTTTGACCAATGCATCTTCATAATCAGCTTCACTTCCAGCCAGATCAGCCTTAACAAAATCAAGTAATGCTACCAGTTCCTTTGGTATTTCCTCACGATTTTTTCCATTTGTATTAAGAAAAACAGTGCAGACTCCGTCACCAAATACATTTCCCGTTTCTTCACAGTATCTGCGGATGGTATAACGGCATTTTTTCTGCCCCAGGGGATCAAAGTTACAAATGAAAATGACATATGTGTCTGCCAGCTCTCCATAACTTTTCCCTTTTTCCAGCATTTCCACATCCATCTGACTGTGGTAATAACGGCTGCGTTTTTCCAGACTGTCTTTTTTCACCAGCTGCATCTCAATATCATAATGCGTCCTGTTTTCATCTTTTGCAAATACGTCCATGCGAATACTCTTACATTCCGGATTGAAAAAGAAACCATGTTCTGTGCTGATCTCAACTCTTTCAATCTGGATCTCCAACACACGTTCCAGGAAACATCGGCAGTTTTCTGCATCCATCATAACAGCTGCAAACATAAAATCGTCATGAAATACCAGTTCTTCCAGTGTTTTTTTACTCATTTTATTCCTCCATATTACAGAGGAATCCTATACTGGTAGATTATCATAATTTTCCTGTACATGCAATGGAATTCCCAAGAAAAATTATCCCCCTCCATTAAATAATGGTACGGTTGTACCCCCAAAAATCTTTCAATAAGTTTTTTTGACTTTTCCATATAAATTGCTTATGCTATACTGTAGTGAGCGTGCAAACACACACATTGAACACGGCGCGAAAGGAGCCTATCGTGAAATTCGCAGTTACAATCGTTACTTACAACCGACTGGAATTATTAAAAGAATGCATACAGCAGGTTCTGTCCCAGACAGTTCCCTTTTCTTATATTTGTATTGTAGACAACCACAGTACAGATGGTACTTCAGAATATCTGGACCAGCTGGCGGCTGGAACTGAAACCGTTTTCCCAAACGCCGGAAAACCGGAGTTTCACATCCTCCATCTTCCGGAAAATATCGGCGGGGCCGGCGGCTTTGCAAAGGGACTGGAAGATCTTGGAAAAACAGACTGTGACTGGATCCTGATCATTGATGATGATGCCATGATCGCAGCAGATTATATAGAACAGCTTCAGAAAGCCATTTTAAAAACAAACTACCTGGCTTATTCCGGCACTGTAACTACTTCCGGAGCCATTGATACCACCCACAGACGTTTCATCCAGTGTCCAAGACTGATGTTTTATAAGCCGGTACCGGAAGAGGAATATGCCAAAGCTTCTTTTGAATACGATATCAGCACCTTCTGCGGCCTGTTGGTAAACGCTGACATGGTACGAAAGATCGGCCTTCCAAAAACAGAATATTTCATCTGGTTCGATGATACAGAATACTGTCTGCGGTTCCATGACCAGTCACGGATCTTAAATGTGACTACAGCTGTTTTAAACCACAAAACAACCCCCGTTGGTTCCGCCCCGGTCATCAGCTGGAAAAATTACTATGGTTTCCGCAATGCCATTGACATAGGAAAGACCTATTCCAAAAATCCACACCTGTATATGGCATATATCTGGCTGAACCATAAAGCCCACATTTTCTTGGATACCTTCGGGCTTCTGCTTGGAAACCAGAAAGAAATGCGCCGTTACCGCATCAAAGTCTACAAAGATGTCCTTAAAAACCGCCATAAAAAACCAGACGGAATATCCCCGGATTACCTGCCTGGAAGCGGATACAAATCATAAAGGAGAAAAACGCATGCAAGCAATCATCCTGGCTGCCGGAATGGGAAAACGTTTAAAGCAGCTGACACAGAATAATACAAAATGTATGGTAAAGGTAAACGGTGTTCCCCTGATCAACCGCACCTTAAACCAGTTAGAACAGCATAACCTGTCCCGGATCGTTATTGTTACCGGATATGAAGGCCAAAAACTTCGAGAACATATTGAAGGTCTGCATATCAAAACACCGGTTGTCTTTATTGACAACCCGGTCTATGACCGCACCAACAATATTTACTCCCTTTTCCTGGCAAAAGACTATTTATTAAAAGAAGACACTCTTCTTTTAGAGTCTGATATCATCTTTGAGGACTCTGTATTAAACAGCCTTACTGATGACCCAAGAGACAGTCTGGCACTGGCTGCCAAATATGAGTCATGGATGGACGGAACCTGTCTGGTCCTCTCTGACCAGGACGATATCGAAGCCATGATCCCAGGCAAAAAGTTCCGTTTTTCCGATACCGAACATTATTACAAGACCGTAAACCTTTATAAATTCAGCCAGGAATTTTCCAGGACACACTATGTTCCTTTTCTGGAAGCTTATACAAAAGCACTTGGAAATAATGAATACTATGAACAGGTATTGAAGGTTCTGGTAACTTTAGATGATCCAGGCATCAAGGCAAAACGTCTGGATGAGAACCAGCGCTGGTATGAAATTGACGATATCCAGGATCTGAACATTGCTGAGTCCATTTTCGCACCGGAAAAAGAGCGCACTCACCTGATCCAGAAGCGTTTCGGCGGCTACTGGCGCTATCCAAAAATGCTGGATTTCTGCTATCTGGTAAACAGTTATTATCCGCCGCAGAAAATGATGGATGAGATCAAACATAATTTTGATGTCCTTGCAAGACAGTATCCATCCGGAATGGCTGTAAACTCTCTCCTGGCCGCCAGAAACTTCTCCCTCCGCCAGGATCAGATCGTAGTAGGAAATGGCGCTGCAGAACTGATCAAAGCCCTTATGGAGCGTGTAAAAGGCAATCTGGGCGTGATCCGTCCTGCCTTTGAAGAATATGCAAACCGCTGTGACAAAGAAAAGGTCATTGCATTCGTTCCTCAGACAGAAGATTTCTCCTACAATGAAAATGATGTGATGAATTTCTTTGAAGATAAGAACCTTGACTGCCTGGTATTAGTTAATCCGGACAATCCAACAGGCAATTATATCTCCCGTGAAGGTATGTTAAAACTAGCCCGCTGGACAAAGAAAAAAGGCATCCGCTTCCTTGCAGATGAGTCTTTCGTAGACTTCGCAGAAGAAACAGAACCTACCCTTTTAGTGGAAGAACTGTTAGATGAAAATCCACATATGATCGTGGTAAAGAGCATTTCCAAGTCCTATGGTATCCCGGGACTGCGCTTAGGTGTCGCTGCCAGCGGCGATACAGACCTGATCGGACAGCTGAAAAAAGATGTTGCCATCTGGAATATCAATTCCTTTGGTGAGTTTTATATGCAGATCGAAGAGAAATACAGAAAAGACTATGCCTCTGCTTTAGACAAACTTCGCACAGAGCGGGCCCGTTTTGCGGAAAAACTTGGCAGTCTCCCCGGTGTCCGCATCTTCCCATCCCAAGCAAATTACCTGATGGTGGAACTCACAGGCGAAAATGTCAAAGCCACAGAGATAACAGAACTTCTTTTAACCCGCTATAACCTGTTTATCAAAGACCTGTCCTCCAAGATCTCCAGAGATGACCGCCAGTTTTTACGGATCGCCATCCGGAATGAAGAGGAAGATGATGTGCTGGTAAAAGCACTTGAAGAAATTTTAACTCACTGACCTGACCAATAACAATATAAAACCACTTTTAATCAGCTAACAATCAGCGGACGCGCCACTGGCGCCTCCTCGATATGCAATGCAACAAGGCGCCTGCCCTCAGTTTCTCCAAGTGCAAGCGCCTTATCTATTTCTTCTTTCGTATATTCAGTTCCTGTCACATAACCTCTTGGTGGCTTTCCATCCAGACTCTGATCCCATAATCGCAGGATCCGGCTGCTGCCATCCTCATTTCTGAAATCCGAATGAAAATAGTCCACTCCGAAATCCACAACGCCAACCAGAATCCCTTCGCCGGTCAATCCGTTTGCACCAGCCTGTACCGGCAGGATGCAGCTCGCCTCTCTCGCCTGAAGCGTCTCAAAATAAAGTCGCTTGGGCTTTTCTATAAACTCCACCTGCTGTCTGTCGGAGTACGCATCAATCTCTGTTTCCGGCAAAGTCACTACTGCATAGCCACCCAGTAAAGGCACTACTTGAATGCCAGTTCCCGCCAGTCCACTCTCCGGTCCGCTGTATTTCACAATTACGTCCCACAATCGCGTAGTTGCATCATATCCCACATTCAGATTCTCCGACTTTCTCCGCTCCTCTGGAGTCGCATCCATTGCAAGGTTCAAAAGATTGTCTATTTTCTGATCTGCCATAAATAATCCATTTCAGTTATACACATACTTACATTTATTATATCCATTTATTTCAAAAAGTTCTGCAGACAGGTCCAGCAGAGTGCA
>ULIZ01093704.1_pt1 | contig 11771 bp, 13 predicted proteins | sample 1950601 | NCBI WGS metagenome assembly ULIZ01 (sample SAMEA4835456, study PRJEB28245) | human gut metagenome | biome: gut microbiome; material: fecal sample | place: Denmark | collected 2008 | reverse complement strand
ACAATCGTATAGGATTTCACGATATAGACAATCTGTACGATAATGATAAAATTCCCAACTGGTGCAAAAGCGAACTTCGCAGCCGTACCTCAGAACTTTTTGAGCGTGATTTAATTGAAAATGTCAATGAAGATGGAATGGCGCGTTCAGACTGCTTCAAACTGACCGAATATGCCAAGACCGATCTGCTTTCGGAATTGAACTTAAACATCAAAACCAAATCAGACCATAATCTGATCAAATCGGACTCACTCCCTGAAAAGAAGTTGATTTACAACCTGTCAGAGCAGAAGCAGGTCGAAGAACTTTCTGCAATACTTTCGTCCGACCGTTTCAATGAAGTCCAATCCAGACTGCGCAATGCAGGAATGAGGACGGGTTTTTGTAGCCTTTTCTACGGCTCTCCCGGTACGGGTAAGACCGAAACTGTATATCAGATAGCACGGGTAACGGGTCGGGATATTCTTCGAGTGGACGTGGATAAAATCAAGAGTTGCTGGGTTGGAGAAAGCGAGCAGAATATGAAAAAGTTGTTTGACAGATATCGTAATATATGCAAGGATTCGACTCTTGCCCCGATTCTGCTTTTCAATGAAGCGGATGCCATATTAGGGGTACGTATGGAGGGAGCAACCCGTGCTGTGGACAAGATGGAAAACTCCATACAGAATATCATTCTGCAAGAAATGGAAGCACTTGATGGTATTATGATTGCCACAACAAATCTCACGACCAATCTTGACAAGGCTTTTGAACGCCGTTTCCTTTATAAGATTCAGTTCAACCGTCCTACGGTAGAAGCCCGTGCTGCCATCTGGCAGGCAATGATGCCGTCATTGCCAGAAAACGATGCCCGGACACTTGCTTCCCAATTTGATCTTTCAGGTGGGGAAATAGAGAATATCATTCGAAAATACACGGTGGAAGCAATTCTGTCAGGACAAGACTCTATTGACCTTTCTGCTATAATCGAACTTTGTCGTAACGAGCGCATCTCCAATTCAACCCGAGTGAAAATAGGATTTCGGGCATAATATGTATACCAAATAAATTATCAACAGCTAAAATCAACAATATGGAACAACAGTTTTTAAGTAAAGAAGATATTCTTTGTATGCAATACGCCGGAATGGGAGCGTACCAAATTATGCATTCAAAATTTGAGAAAGAAGAATACGCCGAAGCATTTGAAGCATACATTGATAAAGCGGAGAATATCATGGATATGCAACAGGAGCACGGTGTTGTGACGTTGACATTTCAAGATGAAAATTTCCCTCGTTCACTTAGGAGGATTGGGAACGATTGTCCGCCAATGATTCACTGTTTAGGAGATTTGTCACTTCTTGCTCCGACTGACAAACGCATCGCTATCATTGGAGCACGGGCGGCATCTCCGGCAGGAAATAGGAAAGCATACGAATTGGGAGGAAAATTTGCAGAAGAAGGCAATATCATCGTCAGCGGTCTCGCCTTGGGTTGTGACAAGGCAGCACATGAAGGATGTTTAGATGTCGGTGGAAAAACAATCGCGATTGTCGCTTCCGGGCTGAATATTGTGCATCCCAAAGAAAATGAGCCTTTGCAACAACGTATTTTAGAAAACGGCGGCCTTATTCTTTCAGAACAACCTTTTGGCACGAAAGCGAATCCGACACGGCTTGTTGCCCGCAACAGGTTGCAAGCCGCATTGTCGGATGCTGTTGTTCTTGCGGAATGCCCGGAGCAGAGCGGCAGTATGTACACCATGCGCTTTGCACGTAAATATCGCAAGCAATGTTTTGCGGTATCATATCCTAAATATTCTCACATCAATGCCGGCAATGAATTATTGCTCAACCAGAATCTTGCCAGACCAATTTAGGCGTATGAAAAAAGTACTGATATTTCCAAAACCATTCCGCATTAAGAATCCGACATTGGACGATCAAAACTCTTATATGATTTCCTCGCTGATAGATGAAGTCGAAATGAAAGAGGTTGGCAATTTCGTAGAGGTAAATACATTGCAAGAATCGGATTATGCCAAAGAAATTCGTCGTATAGTCGCAAAGCAGAAACCGGATTGGGTAATTGCGTCAGGAGAATCGGCAACAGCATGTATCAACCTTTACGGGCAAAACAAGATATTGGTTAATCCTGTTGTGACTTTCAATGATTTAAACAATGTTCCAGAACATGCACGTCAGCATACATACGGTTTCTTTGGCGCATTGCCGGAACAAGAAAAAAGTTATGAATTGTTTCAAGCCGTTTATCCCAATGCGGCATGGTATTTCAACGTTCCAGAATTACAGTTGGTTTATATTAAAGATATTTCTATAGCCATTATCAATGATAAATCAAAAGATTAACTATATGGCAATAAGTGGACAATATACTTCGGCGAAGATATTTGCCGAAAACATTGAAGAAGCAGCTTTACAATGGTTGCAGGCGCAATGCAACCATCCTGCTTTTGAATCAGTAAAAATAGTGCAGATGCCCGATGTCCATGCCGGAAATTCTTGCAACGTCGGGACTGCGTATAGGATTGGAGCATACGTTAATCCGGACCATGTGGGAGTGGATATCGGTTGTACCATTTCCATGCACAGGCTTTCTTCCTTAGTCGCGCCGGAAGATTATGCTTTGCTTGACCATAAAATCCGTGATACGGTGCCGACCGGTATGAATATTTGCGAGAAAAACTGCCTTGATGAAAAAGAACTGTTCCGTTTCCTCAATTCCCGATACCAAAAGGCACGTTCCATTGCTCCGGATTTGATTAATGAAGTTGTACGCATAGACGCACGCTTTGTGTCGGATTTCTGTCGTAGGGTAAAGTTGCAGGAAGGCATCTTCTATAAAAGTCTCGGCACTCTCGGCGGTGGCAACCATTTCATTGAATACGGAGAAGATGAGAAGACGCATGAAGGTTGGTTTACCATTCATTGCGGCTCTCGAAATCTTGGTGTCAAGGTGGCAAACCATTGGCACAATATTGCCCGGAATCCTAAAAGGGCACAATTCATCGGCTATCTGTGGGGCGACACCCTGAACGGCTATCTTTCGGATATGGTTGTTGCCCAAGCTTATGCCCTCTATAATCATCAGATAATCCACGACAAGATTTTCGCCATACTGAAGAAACTTTGCAAGGCGAAATGTGTGGAATCAATCTTCACCACGCACAATTATATTGATGTCTGTGAGGAATATCCGATGTTACGCAAAGGGGCTGTTAAAGCGGAAGAAGGAGAGTTGTTCTGTCTGCCTTTCAATATGCGTGACGGTATAGCCATCTGTATCGGCAAAGGAAATGCAGAGTGGAATTATTCCGCTCCACACGGTGCAGGACGTGCCATGTCAAGAAATGCAGCCAAGAAGAATATCGCAATGGAAGAGTTTGAAAAGTCTATGAACGGTATATTTTCCACGTCCGTTTGTCCCGGTACGCTTGACGAATCGCCACAGGCATATAAGCCGATGGAAGAAATATTGCGCTTGATTGAGCCAACAGCCGAAGTCATTACAATGGTTAAAACCCGCTTAAACATTAAAGATATTCCCCAATGAAAAAATATATACAACTTACTGCCGGACGGGGGCCTGTGGAATGTGCCCGTGCGGTCGCGCTTGTTGCCCGTGAACTTCTGAAAGATTTTCCCGGCGCGGAACTGATGGAACTCGAGCCGCATAATACGGAACCGGACTGTTATATGTCGCTGTTGTTTCTTGCCGAAACCGATGCGGTTAAAGAAAGAGAATGGAACGGAACTATCCTTTGGCGTGCAACGTCAAACCATTATCGTCCCGGTTATCATCGTAAGAATTGGTTTGTGAGTGTGGAATTTATAGAGCTGATAGAACAGCCGGAAATACGGGATAAAGATATTGTTTATGAAACGATGCGTTCCGGAGGACATGGAGGACAAAATGTCAATAAAGTGGAGTCGGCTGTCCGTGCCACCCACATACCTACCGGCATCTCCATAAAATGCAGTGTTCATCGCTCACAGTCACAAAACAAAGAAATGGCACGCAAATTACTTCTGTTCAAATTACAGCAATCCAAAAATGCCATTACTGCTACATTCGATATATCTAAATGGAGCAATCATACCTCGTTGCAACATGGCAATCCGGTGAAAACATTTTCAGGTCCTCTATAAATGGTGATAATGCAACCTAGCGAACCTACATCTATTTTTTCTTTTACTTAGCGTTTTGTTTATAGAAGCAAAAGGCTATGGCTATAAGTGTCAGGACAACCAGCACGGAGTATATGACTATTATTTCAGTCAGTATTTTGGAGTGAAATAATTTTGCGTTAGCGAAAATGACAATCGCAAAAAATGTCGAGAGGAGTATCAGTAGCGTAACCATACACCAAAAAGTTACCGAAGTAAGGAATATGCGGCTCGCATTCCTACAAATATCATTCTCCATCCTCTCACGCTCTTTACGGATTTTCGTGACGGCATTGTCGGCAATGCCGTGCAACTCGTTCCGCAATGCTTTCCTGTCTTCATCAGCCAGTCTGACAGGCAGGGCGGTTTTCAGAAGTTCAAGTAGGTTGAGTACCCTTTCTGAAAGCACACCGGATTTCTCGGCAAGGTTGCACAGTTGGTTGTAAGCCCTGCCGATTTCCGGTTTGAGGTCTCGAAACTCGTTTGCCAACGCATTGTTGCGCTGCTCAAGACGTTGGTGTCGCAGGATTTCTTTGTTTTCATTTTCAACTTGCGAATCATTGCCTTGCACCATGTCATTGCTGTAATCGAATTTCTTGTTTGCCATAACTTTTTGCTATCGTCTGATTGATGATTTCGGTTTCTTACCAAACTTCTTAATGGCGGCACGGGCACACTTGCGGGCATGTTCCATTTCATCCTCATCCTCTTTCCGTCCCCAAGGCAAGTCGTTGGAAGTGCCGCCTCCTCCACCGGACGGAACAGCCGGAACGCTCATCATGCCGACAAATAAGGCTACAGCATAGTCGGTAAGTTCCTTATGGTTTGCCGTTTCCCGATAGTCGAACTCATCATCGAATAGTTGCATGACATTATCGGGGATATAGAACCTGTAATCTCTGCCATCATGTGCAAGCTCATATCTTGATGTTCCCTCACGCCATGCGGAATAATCTATAACAGGTCTGTCGCAAACTGTTTCAGGTTTTGCTTCAGGACTTGTTGCAGCCAGTGTCTTGACCTTCTTGTCATTCTGCTCCAACTCTGTTACAGATTGGTTGTGCAGCCTATTCCATGTCGCTTCAATCTTTGGAGCCATCAGGTTGCGGCCTTTGCCGAGTTCCGAAGCCTTGTAGATAACATTACCGATACCGACCGTGTAGCCACGCAGAACATCTTTCTTGTCCCGGCGTTCTTCGAGCGTGTAGCCTTTTGCCCGTACCCTCGCCACATAATCATCCCACGACCATGACGGCATGGAACGCAGGATGTCTATAAGTTCCCCGGCTACCTCATCGGCATTTGTCCTGCGGATCTCCATAGCGGTAGTCCAGCCTCTCTTTCGGGCCACACGCTCCGCCGCATATTGGGCGCGAAGGTGTATGTTATGGTCGTTGTTGATTCTGCCTTCACTGTCTTTACGGCAGACTGCGGCGTGCAGATGGGGGATGCCACTCTTCGATTCCAAGTGCAACCACACGGTTGAAATGCTTCCGGCAAGGTTTGTCCTGTGGGAATAGATTTCGCCTTGCCTGTTCCTGAACTCCATGCTGTCATACTCCCGGACAAAATCATCCCACAGTTTCTCCCAGTCTTTCAGAGTGAAGTGTTCAGTGTGTTCCTTCGCCGGGCTGATTTCGATGCGGATGACGTTCTTGCCCGTCGGTGTATGGGCTTTCATCATGTCCCATACACCCTGAGCGTCAAGCCTGCACGGAAGCAGGTTGTCTTTGACGTGGTATATCCGTTCGGGATGTTTTTTATTTCTCGACTCTCCTGTGATATACCGGATGTCGTTTATGCCGTGACTGATGGATTTAGCCTTGCCTATCATGGTTCTTCTTCTGTCGGTTCATTCTGTTTTTGTATTTGGGGGCTTTCCGGAATCCGGTTCGGCGCAAAGTGACGGTCGATAATCCTTGTAACCGCTTCCGCAGTCCTGCCGAGCAGTTGCAATGCAGCGACCATCCACGGCTGGTTTCGGAACATCGCCCGGCGTTCATCCTGCGGCATGGCGTTGAGCATGGAAGTGTATCTGGCATAGTCACTCCGTGCCATGACGAGTTCGTCACGCACTGCCTCTTGATTAGGTGTCAGCCGTGCTTTCGGCCTGTAATTGTACGAACGCGTCAGCACGTAGTCGCTGAGTGTCATGCCGCACTTGTCGGCCAGCCGTCCGATATGCTCCCGTTGCGTTTTGCTGACACGGAACGAGATGGTAGAATCCCGTCTTTCCCGTTTGATTCCGATGCTTTGGACATCTTCGTTATGCTGTGATATTTCCTGTCCTGTATTCATAAAAAGGGATTAAAGTGATACAATAGAGAGATTACGGTGCGAGCTTGCGAGCGGCGTTCCCCATTGTCCCTGTCGGACAATGGCAAGAGTGCCGTGTATGGAATGACCGTCAGGGAGTGTAATACACCGGCATATCTTGCAATGGAACGCCATTCCCCGCTTTCCAAAACGCGCATCCGTAGTCGGATGGGTGTCCACAAATACCTTTCGGGATTTGTCGGTGGTATAAAAGGATATGGTTCACTATAAATGGCATCGGCTTTATTGCCGTTACTATTGGGAAAGCGTGTAATCGGAATGCCGACATTTCTGTTTCCCTTATTTCGCAAAGGTTTACAGATATTGTTTCCGGTCTGCCGGACACCCCGATTGCATTGTCATCAACCCCTGTTTGCCGTATTGTCCGATTGTGGTTGCAGGTGTTTTCTCGCGTCTTCTACAGCCTTGAAGTCCGATGATATTCTCATCAACGCGACACTGACACGGCACAGTTGGCCGATGTTGACGAACTCTTTGACAGCTTCCATTAGCTTCTGCGCACGTTCCTGCCGGTGTTCCATCACCGTCTCACTGCTTGCTCCGCTCTCTTTGGTAAGCCCGTGGTTGAGAAAGCGGTTTACGGCAAGCAAGTCCGTCGGTTCTATCGTTCCGGTTTCTCCCTTGCCGGCGGCGTAACCGACCATCACACGGATGGAGTCTGCCTCGTAGGGAGTGCAGCGCCGGAGAAAATCCAGAATGGTCTGCGCTTTTGCCCCGATAGCGGAACGTGTTGTTTTCGTCTTGATTTCCTTGTTTGTGGAATCCTGCGGTGCGGTATTTTTCAAGCCCGTACCCGTCATGTTTGAATCATTCATGTTGTTCTTGTTTTATAAGTGGATAAATCATTTGTTCTTCTCGCGGCTAATCAGATAGCGTGAAGCCTCGCTGTCTATTTCGTCCTGCGACTTTACCCTTACCCGTTTCAGCCATACATCAAGGTCTTCCTTTGCGAAGAAGCACAGCTTGCCTCCCGGCTTGTAGTAAGGGATTGCGCGGCGCATCATCATCTTGTAGAGATAGCTCGGTTTCACTCCGAGATACCGGGCCGCTTCGGTGGTGGTCATCAGATTGCGTTCATTTTCCATGTCGTCTGTCCTTTTATTGTTTCAATTGTCATTCAAATCCTGTTACAATAGTGCGGAACACGTTGGCATTTAGCCTTTTGTTGTCTTCCGTTTCGTTTGCAAAGTTACTTTGGACTTAAAGGGGCGCAATGTGGGGCGAATGGGAAAAGTGCATAAAACGACAATGCGCCATACTGCTGGTATTCAACAATATGGCGCACTGCCATGATGGGAAGATGTTATCTCAAATGGGGAATCGGCGGGCGGTTACGGGGTGCTTCTCAACCTCCTTGCGTTTTCAATGGCTTTGTCAACGGATTTGCGGTATTCCGTGTTCTCTTTTGTTGTGGTATTGCTGCAAACATCACTGCGGTGCTTGTCGTAGTATGACTTGGATATGCCGCAACGTTTCAGGAACTCTTCCGCCCAAATCTTGCCACGCTCGCGCGGTCTGATGGTTTGCGAGACGGAGAACACCATGTAGCAGACACGCAGGTTTTCTTTCGGCCGCACGATGACAGCCCGTCCGGTGGGCTTCAGGTTCATGAAATTCACGAAATCGCTGCCCGACACGTACTCGAACTGGCAGTCGTTGCACACCTCGTAGATGAACAGGCACAGGGCGAGATCCACGGTGTCCATCCATGCGGATGTCTCTTGCAGCAGGTCTGTCCGGTTCATGGCTCATCCTCCTGTATCCGTTTGATGTCGGTGATGATGCTTTCCGCAATTCCTTTCAAGCGTTCCACCAGCACATCAAGGAACATCGGCCTGAAACAGTACACACAGAAATACCGGTCGCGCTCCTGTTGCCATTCCTTATATAATTGGCCGGTTTGTGCGTGGGCCGTGTCGTATTCCGCTTTCTTGGTATCGCACTCTGCGGACAGCTTCGTGTATTCCTCTGACTCCAACGGCATAAAATCAAGCCGGTTGCCCATTGCGGAATAGGACTGCCACAATTTTGTGGCGGTTGCCTTGGCTTCTTCGTATCTGTACTCAAACGGTTTGAGGTGTTCCTCGAAAATTGCTTTGAAGTCCACTGCCTGCAATACCGATTTATCAAGCGACAGGTATCTGTCCGATTCCGAAATAAGGGAAGATGAAAGTTGCAATAGCTCTTTTGGATTTTCCTTTGCCAAATCAGTTGCCTCACCTACAAGACTGTTCGTATCGCTGAAATCACGGTAGAACAGGGATAATGGCAGGGCTTTTTCAAAAGAAAAATCTTCTTGCTTGCAAGTGGTGAGAAGTGTGTTTATCTCGCTTAGCCGTTGGGTGATATTTGATAGCATAACCTCCATAATCATAGAAACATTGTCATATATGCCGGAAGATATTGCACATCCTCCTCTTTACGCATATCTTTTGTGTAAATCAGATACTTGTTTTTTATCCGGGCTGAAAACTTTGTGCAAAAGGCATCCAGTGAAGTGTGTGCTTTATAACCGGAAGATTTTACTTCGATAGGACTTATCTTGTCTCCGTCGGCAATCAGAAAATCCACTTCATAGTTGTGCTTTCCGCTTTCGGTGGGAAATGTATAATAGTACAGTTCGTGTCCGGAGGCTTTCAACATTTGCGCGATAGCGTTTTCATAGACATACCCAAGATCCGCACTTAATTTGTCACTGAGTAATTTATGATAAATCGTGTTGTCGGTAAACTTCTTGTCCCAAAATGCGAGGGTGACAAACAAACCTGTATCGCCCGCAAACATCTTGTATTTGTCCGGGTCCTGGTGCAATGCCATTCCAACGCTTGGGTCGTTGGCATGATAAGACATATTGACTACCATTGATTCTTTTATTTCCGATATAATCTCCGCCAGTTCAGAATTACGTTTTCCGTCCGTTGCACTCCATGCCTGGTATCTGCTGGCATTGCTTGTCAGTTGGGCAGGAATCTGACGGAACATTTTGGATGCGTTACCTGTAAGGTCTATCTTGTTGAAGTCATCTTCATATAATGTGATGATGGAACGTTTCACGCTGTCCACCTTTTCCAGGTTATTACTTTCAAGAAAGGAGGCCACAGCCTGCGGCATACCGCCTACAAGCATATACAGGCGGAAGTCACGCATCAGTTTGCGGTTTGTGGCATCTCCTAACGAAGTTCTGTTTTGGAAACAGCTTTGAAGCAATTTTATTGTAGCCGTATCTCCCAATGCCCACTTGAACTCCTCATAGTCCATCGGATACATATGAAGTTTCACTTCCTCGCTTGGAATCAGAATATCCTTGACGTTTTTGCGTATGGATATAAGCGAGCCGGTTTCTATATAATCATACCTGCCGTCTTTCACAAGATACTTGATGGCCTGCCTTGCCTTTGGCGCAAGCTGGACTTCATCAAAGATGATGGCCGACTTCCGTTCCTTCAACTCTACTCCATATTCAAGTTGCAGGCGCATGAAAATACGGTTAAGATTGGAAAGGTCATTGAACAACTCCCGGATTTCGGTAGAACAGGCGGCAAAATCTACCAGTATATAGGTTTCATATTCGTTAGCCGCAAATTCTTCGGCAATCGTAGATTTACCCACACGCCTTGCACCCTGTATCAATACGGCTGTCCTGCCGTCGTCCGTCCGCTTCCATAGCAGAAGTTCATCGTATATTTTTCTTTTGAATATCATATAAAAGTCTTTAATTGAGGACAAAGGTAATGCTATTTACTCAAATCTCAAAATGTTTAGTCTTCAAAACCTCATTAATCTCAATTTATTTGCCTATATCTCATGTATCTCAAAATTATTTTTGCAAGGAATTGCAGAATTCTCAACATTCATTGCAACAATAAAGAAATGAACCGAAAATAGACCTGACAGAATAAATAAAATACTAATCAGGTCTATTTTCGGACTAAAAACCAATTATTCTTGCTCGGATTCCATCTTTTCAAACATCCTGTCCACCATATTGACGGCTTCGATTTTCTTGCTGTCGACGATTTTCGCGTATATTTGCGTAGTGCGTACGTCGGCGTGACCCATCAACTTGCAGGTGGTATAAAGGTCTGCCCCCACGGTCATCATCATCGTTCCGAATGTATGGCGGCTTGTATGGTAAGTGATTTTCTTGTCAATACCGGCCTTTTCTACCCACTGCTTGATGATTTTATTGGTGGTCGGCCGGGACGGAAGTTCTGCGAAAACAAGTGTCTCGTCATTTTCATCCGCTTTCCGCTCAGGCAGCCACTTGACGGCATTTTGCGAGAGCGGCGTATAAATGGGAGTGGATGTCTTCTGCTGTACGGTGGCAATCATGTACCTGCCGTCATTGCATATAATGTCTTTCCAACGGAGGGTTTCCATATCGCTCAGGCGAAGTCCGCAATAGCACGAGAACAGGTAAGCCTGTTTCACCGTTTTGTTGCGGCATTCGGTGGCAATAAGAAGTTTCACCTCCTCGATGGCAAGGAACTGGCGTTTCGATTCCGGTTTCTTGACACGCTCCGAAGCCGAGAGCAGCATGAACGGATTCTCGCCCAGCCACTCCGCACGGACCGCGGCATTCAGGGCGATGGAGAGTTGGGAGATATAGGCCACGACCGTTCCCTGTTCAAGCGGCTTTCCCTGCCTGCCTTTATAGGTGTGTTGGATCCAGTCAATGAAGCCGAGTGCCCATTTCTTGTCAATGTCACCCATCCTTGTGGCTCTACCGTATTGGTTGATGACCTTTATGATGCTTCTCAATTTATCGATACGTTTGATACCCTTGCGTTTCTGGTTGGAATAGAATTTTTCCAGCCAGTCCGTCAGCGTCAGTTTCTGCCATGCGGATTTGCTCTTGATTCCGGCTTTGGAATTGGTAATCTCGATGATACGTTGCGATTTTATGGTTTCGACTGCCTCACGGGTGGCGCGGTTCTGCTCTCTGACCCTCGCATTGACTTCCGGCAGGTGGTACATCTTCAGGAACTCATAACTCCGTTTGCCGTTAACATAGATGTCAAGGTAGTACGATTCAGAGCCGTCGGCAAGTTTCTTTGTGCGGACTCTTACAGGCTCTTTCAGTTTGTTTGATTTCTTGTTTGTTGCTGCCATGTCTTAAAATACTTTGTCTATCAGTGAAACGGCCTCTTCTTTTTTCCTGTCAACGATTTTCGCATAGACTTGCGTGGGACGCACGTCGGCATGCCCCATCATCTTGCTGGCAGTATAAACTGCCCCTGCGTCTTTATCGCCAGCAGCAGC
>ULIZ01017113.1_pt1 | contig 11796 bp, 10 predicted proteins | sample 1950601 | NCBI WGS metagenome assembly ULIZ01 (sample SAMEA4835456, study PRJEB28245) | human gut metagenome | biome: gut microbiome; material: fecal sample | place: Denmark | collected 2008 | reverse complement strand
ATCTTTACCAACTTATTTTTTAATGCTTACTTAACTACAGTGTCGTTCGTGAAACTGGAAGATAACGGGGAGGTCTTATGGATAAGAAAAAAGCAGGGCTCAACACCCTGCTTTCTGTGATATGTTTCGAACTATGTCGAAAATCAATAATTAACACTGCTCGTCTGTTGTTGTGTCGCCGTCAGCAGAGATTGAGCCATCTGCCGGTTTGACCTCGCCAGGTACAACATCGATGTTTTTAATCTCATTTTCCCAGTCACCTACGGCAGGAGCCCAGTTGATTTCATTGAGAGAGAAGATGAGGTTGAAAGTATATCTCTTGCCGATTTTCCAACTGTCGAAAATATCTTTAACCTTGAGCGTTTTGGTGTAGGTCTTGGAGATACCCTCTTTGTCTGTTACAGTGTATTTGACTTCGATGGTGGCAATTTTATCTTCTGTTACATTCTTGAAGTCCTGTGGCATGTAGATATAGTTTGTCTCGTCTGTTTCTGTGACAGGAGCATAATCAGTTGCAGAAGTAACTGCGAAATCAGTTGTTGTATAGACTATAGATCCTCTGAGGTCTGCCTCTTTACAGTAATCCTGTGTGAATGTATCGTGTCCCTCTTCTTTATTAAACTGACTGTAGTGTCCAGCATATGCCACGTTATTGAATATGATTGAATTCAATGTAATAGTTGCACCCGTATATTCTTCTTTTTTCTTTACGGCAAACTGTATTCTGGAGAACTTGTGCTTGAAAAGTGTTGGCACACCATTGAGACTGTAAAACTTTTCATTCTGTGTCCTATCTTTGGCAATCTCGGCAACAAGCAAGTCCAAATTCTTATTTTCTTTTAAGTCAATTGTTGCATTAATTCCGTAAGCGTTGTCCGCGTTATGACATTCAATAGGATAAGAGTGACCAGTCTCCTCATGCTTAAGTTCCAAATTGTTTCGATTCAATGAATACGCGAAGAATGTGAGGGAACCTCCATTTGGCCAGTAGTATGAAATTTTCTTGTCTTTCCATACTCCATCATTGAACGAAATTTCAGAGCTGGAAATATATTCCTTTGCCTCTGTCCGGTTCGCATCCCAGCTCTTTCCATTAGGCAGATAATAAGCCCAAGAAGCGAACACATTGTGAGTGTTGAAAGTCTGAGGATCAGCCTTTGTCCTTGGGGCAACTTTGTAAGAGATCTCCACGTTCTCGCCTGAAACGGCAGGAACTACCTCATTCTTGGAGCAGGCAGCGAGGGCTGCAACTGCAGAGAAAAGTACGATTAATTTTTTCATGATGTTTATTATTTAATATGTTTATTTGATTTCAATTTCCTTATGCTCATTATCCCAGTCATCTATGATCGGATCAAAACCGCCAGGTGTCTTGGGAGGGTCGATCTTGATAGTCTCTTCCAAGAGAAGCCAATGATGAAGTACGGCATTGTCACTCCGGAACAGGTCTGAAATATCGAAGGTGTGCCGGAAAACCTTGCCGTCAGTCCTGGTAAGGTCGAAAGTGACCTCCAAGTCATTGACAGAACCTCCGATGTGCCCGAAGGTGTTGAATATCGCGCAGATGACAGGCGTGCCGTCGTCATCACTCTTCACCATCTTGAACCAGAGCGACGTCTCAGGGACATTGACACGGGTGTCAGTGGCGATGAAATTCGAGCCGGACATGCCGCGGAGCAGAGCCTGCGCTCCGGAGACATACTGAAGACTGTCAACCTTTATCTGCAGATACCAGGACTCCACCACAGAACGCGCCTCGGCATGTATGGTATAGAGGCCGAAATGATAGGGGATGTGCTCATCGGAATTCCTGGCGACAACCAGATGCTCCGGCTCCACACGGACCTCCGGGACCTCACCCTTGGAAGAATACTGGTTCGCTATATAGGACGCAGCCTTGTCCGTATAGGCACAAGCATTGTCCCATGAATGATAATCCTTTACGAGAGTGTCATCCGTGCCGTAGTCATAAATCAGCATCTTGTATCTTCCCGGAATTATGGAAAACTCGCCGGAAATCACTCTTCTCCCGTTTTCGGCCGTGGTAACATCCGTGATGAAAGTCTCGGCAGCGACATTGTCCTTCTTGTCGAAGAAAATGACATGCATCATCTCCGGCTTGATCACCGGGGCCTGGACCTTGGGATTGTAAATGTCGCAAGTCACATTTTGGATATTGTCAATGTTGACCTCGACATTGACCTTCGTCAGATATTCCGGGTCCTCCAGCGGCCTCCTGTGGCAGCCTGCGGACACGGACACGCACAGCATCAGCCAGGCGGCGCAGAAAGCGTTGCCTCCGGAAGCATGTATGTGACGGAACATTGACATTGATCTGTATTAAAAACTTGATTATTATCTATTGTGCGAGTCCTTCCACAGCGGCAGGACAAGAGAAACTTTCAGTTTTGTAGGGCCGAACCACGACATCCTGCCCACCTTGAACTTGTCGCGGTACAGATGGTCGTAGCCATCATCCGGCTGATAATGCCTGTAATCACTGCTTATATAGCCCGCCGACACGGAAAACTCCATATTCAGCCATTTGCAGATCGGCATTGCATAACCGTAAGTCAGACCGGCGGACCAGTATTCGCCCTGGTAACACGGCTTCGTCTTCCACTGGAGGTCATATTTCCCCGCCATGGCATAGACACCGGCAAAATGCCCGCTCAGCCAGTCCTTCTTGTCAGTCCTCCGGAACCACCAGCGCGGTTCCACGCCCATTGTCCACAGCTGGAAACAATATTGCTTGTCATTGGTGCCCCATTTCCACCACGGGAAAACGTCCTCGACAAGGATGGAAAACTTCTTCGTTATCGGGAATTCCACTTCCGCGTTCAGTGCCGTGACTGCATCATACAGCAGATTGGTCTTGAGGACCGGATACCAATACTTCCTTTGCTTGCTGCCGGACTCCTCTGCAGGCTCCGCGAGCGAGATGTCCTCAGACTCCTGCCTTGCAGCATTGACCGGAACCAGTCCCGGAACTTCAGGCATAGGCGGGAAATCGTGATGGAAATCATGCTTGGAAAACATGGTCACTTCCGCATACCTCAGATACGGCAGGATATTCCTCTTTATATATATGTAAGGCATGCCGCCGTCCATCTTCATAATCCGTCGATAAACCGTGTCCGGATGCTCTTTCGGACGGCTCGCGAACTCCCTGAGTATTTCAGTCTTCAACGGAACCATGTCATCCGCCTCCAGCGCGCCGAGAAACTCCGGAAAATTGGAACCCAGCGGAAAAATCGTCACGTCCCCGATCCGTCCATCGTTCCAGATGCCTGCAATCTGTCTTTTCAATGCCAGTCCGCGGTTTTCCGAGAGCCTCGCGTTGTATCGGACATTTCCCTCCGGCGATGCGCTCGAAATGATGTAGATACTGTCAACAAGACGCAGGCTCCGGCTGAAAATCCGCTCGATCTCCCTGAGGCTCGCGCCATTGCCGAGATAAGTCGTGTCAATGTCAAAGTTGTCCCAGCGGTAGTAAATCTTTACCGAAACGCTGTCAGAACTTTTGCCTATGCCGTCTGCCGCCTCGATTTCCGCCCTCATCGCAGATGTAATGACCGCACCCGCCCTTGCCGTCAATGACAGGAGCACGCAGACAATCGCAAGGACAACTGTTCTTGCAAATTTGCCGATATTATATCCGTGAGTGCGGTTCACGATTGTTTTAGATTAACTACGTCTATCTGTTAAAGGGCCGCAAAGATACTCTATAAGAACGAGACGGACTTGTAAAATCATGAAATAAATTTACAAAAGTTAAATTTTATGTTCTAAAAATAACATTGCAAATCCGGCAACCCTTTTCATTTTTGGCATTTATAGGAAAATAACTACATTTGCAAGATTCGTGTCGGGAAATTTTTGATGATTGATTATGGCGAAAACGAACATACCTGTCTTATACCGGATATTCAAAGCTTACGTCAAGTTTTTGGTAGAAAAGGTATATTACAGACGGGTACATTATATAAACACCGGGAACGTACCGTCTGACGGCACTCCTCTTCTTATTGTCTCCGACCACCAGAACAGCCTCAATGATGCTCTGGGAGTCCTGTTGTCCATATCTGACCGTATAGTACATTTCATAGTCAGGGCCGACGTATTCGCATTGGGTCCTTTCGTGGACAAATTCCTGAGAAAAATCGGACTTTTGCCGGCCTTCCGGCTCGCCTGGGAAGGAGAGTCTGCGTTGAACAACAACGCCGCCACCTTCCGTGATTCCGAGAAGGTGCTTCTCGACGGAAACACTGTGGTTATCTACCCGGAGGCGGGACATCAGACCAGGCATTTCTTGGGCACCTTCTCATACGGCTATACTAAAATGGCATTTGAGGCCGCCGAAATGGGAAACTTCGAGAAGGAAATCTTCATCCTTCCGAGCTGCAACCATTATTCGGCATATCGTTATCTCCGTACTGACATGCTGATAGAATATGGAACGCCGATTTCCATAAAGCCGTTCTACGAACTGTACAAGATGAAGCCGCGCACGGCGCAGAGGCATGTAAATGCCCTTGTCAGGGAGCAGATCAAGAGCATGATGCTGTCTGTGGATGACATTGATAATTACGATGCCATTGACTTTATCCGTCAGGGCAGATACGGGCAGGAATTTGCGAAGCGGGCAGGCCTTGACCCTGACCAGTTGCCCCAGAAACTTCAGTCCGACAGGACGCTCGTGGCAGCATTGACCTCGGCAAAGGAAAGCAGGCCTGAGGCCGTGGCCGAAGTTTATGCGGAGGCATCAGCGCTGCGACAGGAAATGGAGGCGGAAGGATTGACCGATACCGAACTCGACGCGACACCTTCGATTATTACATTGATTGTCAATGCTATAGTGATGGTGGCTCTCGTCCCGCTTGCCGTTTTTGCCGTCTGGCCTTCGATACCGGCATGGATAATTCCGCGACATTTCTGGAAGAAAGCAGAGGATGAAATGTTCTCCGGAACCTTCCTTATAGCATTGAACGCCCTGCTCATATTCCCTGTCCTGGGCTTGATAACCTTCCTGATTACATGGGCCAAGGCAAGTTTGCTCGCGGCAGTGATATATGTTGCGCTTTTCCCTGCATTATGCCTCTTCGAATGGGCTTATTACGGCTGGGGACTGGAACTTTTGCGCGGGGTCAATGCCAGGAGGCTGGACACGTCAGGCAAGTTGGCATCCGTCAGGGCGAAACGCGAGAAATTGTATAAAGACATTGACACGATATTGAACAATTAGATTTATGGAACAGCATAGAGTTGTGATTACCGGAATGGGAATTTATTCATGCCTCGGAACGACATTGGACGAGGTCAGGGATTCCCTCTACAATGGCAAATCGGGAATCGTCTTCGATCCCGAGCGTAAGGAAATGGGTTTCCGTTCAGCCCTTACGGCCAAGCTTATAGTGCCGGACTTGAAGAAGGAACTGTCCCGTTCCCAGAGAGTTTTCATGCCGGAGCAGGCCAAATACGCATATTGTGCGACACGCGATGCGCTGAGGGATGCGGGCATAGACCAGGACTACCTCAATACACATGAGGTCGGTCTCCTTTACGGAAATGACAGTTCTACAGTGCCTGTTGTCAATGCTGTCGACATCATGCGCGAGAAGAAGGATACGACCCTTTGCGGTTCTGGCGCCATTTTCCAGTCAATGAACAGCACCGTCACCATGAACCTCGGCTGCATCTTTAAACTCAAAGGTATAAACCTCACAGTATCAGGTGCTTGTGCCAGCGGGTCACATGCTATAGGACTTGGCGCACTCCTTATCCAGAACGGACTTCAGGATATGGTCGTATGCGGCGGAGCCCAGGAAGTCAATCCATTCTCAGTCGGGTCATTCGACGGAATATCAGCATTTTCCACACGTGAAAGCGAGCCGGAGAAGGCATCACGTCCATTCGACCGCGACCGCGACGGGCTCGTGCCGGGAGGCGGCGCAGCGACAGTTATCATTGAAAGTTATGAATCTGCAGTCCGCAGAGGCGCGCACATCATTGCCGAAGTTCTCGGCTACGGATTCTCAGGAAACGGAGACCATATATCATCGCCTAATGTAGAAGGACCAAGCCGCTCTCTGGAGATGGCCATCCGCCGTGCGGGCATAACCAAGGGTGAGATAGGTTATATCAATGCCCATGCGACTTCCACCCATGTGGGCGATACGAACGAGGCCAAGGCCATTTTCAATGTCTTTGGAAATCAGAAGGTCGAGGTGACCAGCACGAAGTCCCAGACCGGACATGAAATGTGGATGGCAGGAGCCAGCGAGGTCATTTACTCCATCCTCATGATGAAGAATGACTTCATCGCCGCCAACTTGAACTTTGAAAACCCTGATGAGGATTCTGCGAAACTTCTGATTCCGGCAGTACGTGTCCAGAAACATTTCGATACCTTCCTGTCGAATTCATTCGGCTTCGGAGGTACCAATTCGACATTGATAATCAGAGATATAAGATAACCTAAGTCTCGCAAGAGCGAAACACCGCCGGAAACAGGAACAAGATATAGTTTAAACAAAGAATATAATGGAAAAGCAGGAATTAATCGAGAAAATCAATGCTGCACTTGCAGATGAGTTTGAGGTGGATGAGTCAGTAATCACACCGGAGGCTCCCATCAAGGAAACACTTGAACTTGACAGTCTCAGCCTCGTGGACCTGGTTGCTCTCATCGAGTCAAACTTCGGCATCAAGATTCAGGGAACCGAAGTGTCCCATATCAAGACCTTCGCCGCTCTCTACGATTTCGTCTTTGACCGCTTGAAATAAGTCAATGACAGAACATGTGCTTGCCAGGGGAGAGGAAATCTTCCGTCTGATACCGCAGCGACCACCGATGGTGATGGTCGATGTGCTCTATTCCGCCGATGAAACGGGCGGCCGGACAGGACTGACAGTATCTTCTGCCAATGTATTCTGTATCAACGGGTTTCTGACGGAACCCGGGCTGATAGAACATTCCGCCCAGAGTGCTGCGGCATTTGCCGGCTACAGATATTTCCTTGCAGGCGAGGACCCTCATGTGGGCCTGATAGGTGAGATAAAGACATTCAGGATTGCGCGCACCCCGAAAACAGGGGAGACGCTCAAGACCAATGTCAATGTCATCGGCGAGGCTATGGGCATGTCCCTTGTCGAGACTGAGACTTTCAGCGGAGACGAGAAGATAGCCGGCGGCCAGATCAAGATATTCATTGTATAATTATGTGCGAAATCAGCGAAACGATACGTGTGAGGGTGAGGTTTTCGGAAATCGACCCCATAAAGATGGTCTGGCATGGTAACTATGTCAAATACATGGAGGATGCCCGCGAGGCGTTCGGAAGACGCTATGGCCTTGGTTATCAGCTGATTTTCGACAGCGGATACTATGCGCCGGTCTATGACATGCACTTGAGGTACATGGCGCCGGCCACATTGGATGACGAACTTGACATAAAGATAACATGGCTGGACGAGCCGGGAGCCAAAATTTGCTTCACCTACGAAATCCGGAAGGCCGGAAGCGGTGAAATAGTACTCAAGGCTGATACAATCCAGCTGTTCACTACACATGACGGACTCCTGGAGACATCCGAGCCCGGTTTTTACAGACATTGGAAAGAAAGTTTGAAATGACTCTGCGAAGACGCAGGTTATAAATACGCTAAGGTGAAATGACACGAATTTTCGAATCGTTGTACAAGTATTTCTCTGGACACAAGGGAATTATGTGGGCACTTCTGACAGTGCTCAGTGTCCTGTCAATCTATTTCGGCTCGAAGGTGGAATACGAGGAAGACATAACCAAACTTCTTCCTGCTTCAGCCACAGCAGACAGCGGACTCGCTTTCGGAAATCTGAAAGTGAAGGACAAGATTTTCATACAGATAACATCTGCAACAGACTCTTTGCTGGACACTTACACCTTGTCCTCTTATGCTGACGAGTTCATGGATTCCCTCCTCGTCAGGGACACCGCATCCCACTGCATCGACAACGTCTTCTACCGCATTGACGACGACCTTCCTCTCAATGCGATGGACTTCGCGCTGTCCCATGTGCCTTCATTCGTGGATACTTCCTGCTATGCTGAATTCGCGAAACGCCTTACTCCTCAAGTTGTTGACAGTCTCATGGCCCTCGACTATGACATCATAATGGAAGATGAGACAGGAATGGGAGTCCAGATGGCGGCCAACGATCCGCTGTCATTGAGAACCGACCTGGCCGCATCAATTCCGATGCTGGGCGGGCTTGCAGGCGGCAAGAAAGACGCCGGCTCTTCAGTAGGATTCACTGTCATTGACTCGCACCTTTTCTGCAGCGACAGCACGGTGGCATTGGCCTTCGTCTCACCTGCGGTGACGGCGTTCGACACCAAGGCGAGTTCCCGTCTGGTGAGTGAAATCGAGGCTCAGGTCAATGAATTCATGCAGCAACATCCTGATGCCCAGGTGCTTTTCCATGGAGCGCCTGTCCGCAGCTACGGCAATACCAAATGCGTCAAGAGCGATCTGGCGGTCACTGTGGGAATCTCCCTGCTCATCATTCTGCTTGTGCTCTGCCTGACATTCAAGAGCTGGTCGTTCATTCCGATGAACGTGGTTCCTGCGGCATTCGGAGCCTTCTTCTCATTGGCCTGCATCTTCTTCCTGAAGGGAAGGATGTCACTGATGTCACTCGGAATCGGTTCGATTATCCTGGGCGTGGCCATCAGCTATATCCTGCATATCCTCACGCACTTCAAATATGTGGGCAACTCGGAAAAGGTCCTGAGGGATGAGGCTACACCGGTCTGTCTGGGCTGCATAACCACTATCGGAGCTTTTCTCGGACTTCTCTTTACCGAGAGCGAAATGCTGAAAGACTTCGGTATCTTTGCGTCTATTGCATTGGTAGCCAGCACTTTGTTCGGCCTGGTGTTTCTGCCTCATTTCCTGAATCAGGGTGATACCAAGAAGTGCGAAAGGGCGTTCCGACTTATCGGAAAAATCAATGACCTTCCGTATGATTCCAACAGATGGCTGATAGGTGCCGTCATCGTCATGATAGTAGTGGGAGTCACCTTTGCCCACAAGGTGGAATTCGATACCAATCTGAAGAATATCGGCTACGTGTCGCCTGAGACCTTGCGCTCTGAGGCCCTCTATGCCGAAAAGAATATGGGAAATGATGTCCAGGTGATTTTCGCGGCTGCGGGTAACTCGCTTGACGAGGCCCTCCAGTGCAACAAGGCTCTTGCCAATGTCTGTGATTCGATGAAAACTGCCGGCATGGTCAAGGGTTATTCTCCGATGTCTTCTGTTCTCTTCGTTTCTGAACCTGAACAGGAGGCGCGCATCGAGGCGTGGAATAAGTTCTGGAATACTCCGGACGCTTCAGGGGCCACCCGCACGGATTCCGTGATGAAACTCATATCGGCATCTGCAAAGAAACATAATCTGGACCCTTCGATGTTCGAATCGTTCAGGGCAATGCTGGAGGACACCTATTCGCCTGAGTCACTGTATGATGCACAGATTCTTCCGGCAGGACTCCAGACCTCTCTCGTGGAGAAGATGGACGACGGAAGATATCTGGTGTTCACACCGGTGAGAGTGTCTAAGGAAGAGCGTGCCGCAGTAAGCAACCGCTTGGCGGAATTGCCTCGTATCATCGTCGCTGATCCGTTCTTCTATACAAGCAACATGGTTTCCATCATCCATGATGATTTCAATGTCATCCTGATGATTTCTTCACTTTTCGTGCTTCTCGTCCTCCTGCTTTCATTCAGGAACGTCATGGTGGCATTGATAGCATTCATGCCGATGTTCTTCAGCTGGTATGTTGTGGAGGGAGTGATGGCGATTTGCGGACTACAGTTCAACCTTATCAATATAGTCATTTCCACATTCATCTTCGGTATCGGTGTGGATTACAGTATCTTCGTGATGGAAGGACTTCTGTCTGAAGCGAGAAACGGCACCAGGGACCTCCTGGAATCACACAAGACGGCGATTTTCCTTTCTGCCTTCGTGCTGATGGTAGTGGTGGTCGCCCTGCTCTTCGCCGTGCATCCGTCTATCCACTCGATCGGTGTGAGCACGCTTATCGGCATGACGGCAACGATTCTGATTACCTATACTCTGGAACCGTTCCTTTTCCGTCAGCTGATGAAGTGGTCACGTTTCCGTGACAGCGTTTCCCGCAAGAGGGCTTAGCATATGTCCTCAGGGAAGAGTGTCATAATAATCGGAAGCGGTCTGGGCGGTCTGGAGTGTGGCGTCATACTGGCACGCCACGGCTTCAAGGTGATTGTTCTGGAGCAGGACCGTCAAATCGGAGGATGTCTCCAGACTTTCGTCCGCAAAGGCTCAGACGGAAGGGCCCATACCTTCGACACAGGCTTCCATTATGCCGGAGGACTGGATGAGGGGCAGCCCTTGCATACCCTTTTCAAGTACTTCGGCCTCAGCGACTTGCCATGGTCCAGGATGGATGAGGACTGCTTCGACGAGGTCTCTTTCATTGACAATGGACAGGTCAGTTCATACCCTCTTGCCTCCGGTCATAAGAATTTCGTCAGGAAACTTTCTGAACGTTTCCCTGGACATGAGGCTGAACTCGAATCATATGCGTCTGCCCTCAAGCATATCGGGGGCGGACTTTTCGATGCTTTCAGTCCAGATTCCGAAATGTTTGGCCAGCTCGGGCAGTCAGCATCTGAATTCATTGACAATACCTTTTCCGATGCCCGACTCCGGGATGTGGTCTGCGGTTCCACGATGAAGATGGAACTGGACCGGGAGACTCTTCCGCTCTACGTCTATGCCCAGGTGAACAATTCCTTCATTGAAAGTTCGTGGCGTCTCGGGCGCGACGAAGAGACAGGCAAAAGCGGAGGAGCATTGATAATCAATAAATTGGCTTCGCAGCTGCGAGCCTTCGGCGGAGAAATTCTGACCGGCATGAAGGTCAATGCCATCCGTGTGTCTGAGGATGGGGCGGTATCCTGCGTTGAGGCCGGAGAGGGAGATTCCTCCCGCTCGTTCTCTGCTGACTGGGTCATATCGGACGTGCATCCTGCTGTCACGGTGGGACTTATAGAGGACTGCAGGCAGGTGCGCAAAGTGTTCCGCAACAGGGTGACCTCTCTTAAAAATACCTTCGGCGTGTTCACTGCCAATATAATTCTGAAGCCGGGGACCTTGCCTTACATGAACCGCAATCTGTACGTGCACAAGGGCGGAACTGACTTGTGGAGCCGTCCGGAATCAGGAACTTCCAGCGTGATGGTCCATTTCTATCCGCCGGAGAATCCTGACGGGAAATTCGCCAACTGCATTGACCTGCTCTCTCCTATGGGCTGGGATGAAGTGAGCGGCTGGGCCGATGCCAGACCGGGCGCGCGAGGTGAGGATTACGAGGCCGTCAAGCGTCGGAAACTCGAGGAGTGTCTGGATCTGGTCAATGCCAGGATTCCTGGAATCAGGGATTGCATCGATAAAGTGTGGCTGAGCACTCCACTTACGTGGAATAGTTATGTGTCAGCACCTTATGGGTCCGCTTTCGGTGTAGCAAAGGACTACCATAACCCGCTTTTGACATTCATGTCGCCGCGGACTCCTCTTCGGAATCTTCTGTTCACTGGCCAAAGCCTGAACCTGCACGGACTCCTCGGAGTTACCAAGACATCTTTCATGACATGCGGCTGCATTCTCGGAAATGAAACGGCCATGAGCGGTTTGGCGGAATGAAAAAAACTGGCTAAATTGCAGGCTATTCTAAAAATTGCAGCATGAAAACAGCATTGGTGAC
>ULIZ01091098.1_pt1 | contig 11844 bp, 9 predicted proteins | sample 1950601 | NCBI WGS metagenome assembly ULIZ01 (sample SAMEA4835456, study PRJEB28245) | human gut metagenome | biome: gut microbiome; material: fecal sample | place: Denmark | collected 2008 | reverse complement strand
CATCAACCGCCGCATGGCCGATCCCGACCTCCTTCGTCCTTTCGTGGGCAAGGAAGCTCCCTCGGTGGTCAATACCAATCAGATGATAGCATTGCTCAATGCCGGCCTCTTCACGGCTGCCGACTCCCTTTCTGCCTTCGTTCCCGACAATGAGCACACCCACATGCTGCTTGCTGTCAATGCCGTGCTCAATGGCCGCTTCGAGGGTCATTATGAGACGATAGCCCGCACCGGCCTGCGCAATCAGCTGGTGGTGCTCTTGGCCATGAAGCGCAACGAGGAGGCACTCAAGGTCAGCCGCCAGCTGCCCGACGATGAGGCTCTTACCCATTACTTGCGGGCTGTCTGCCTCAACCGCCTCGAACAGATGTCCGACGCATACGACGAGTTGACAAAGGCCATCCAGATGGACCCCTCGCTCAAGCAGGTGGCTCATACTGATGGTGATGTAAATGATTTGCTGCTCGACAGCAACGATAACAATTAACACCTTGGGCTATGAAAACATCATTTCTGAAAATATCGGTTGCCGCACTCCTTGCGCTCAGTGCTCCTGCATCACGTGCCCAACTCCAGGGCAGTGCGCTCGACTATATGTTGCAACGTCCCCGGGTGACCAAGCAGTATGACGGCAAGCATGCCTTTGACCACCTCTTCGTTGATGTGGGTGGAGGTTTCAACTTCATGGGCACCAGCCATCCCAAGGCAGGAGCACAGGGACAGTTCTACCTTGGCGACTGGATTACTCCCGAGCACGGTATGCGCCTGGGTTTCAATGTGGGTTACTCCCGCACGGCAGGCATCAAGGCCAAGTATGCCGACCTCTCGCTCGACTATATGCTCAATATCACCGCACTGGCTCAGCGCGGCAGAACCTATAGCCCCCGCTTCTTCGAGGTCTATGTCATCGCAGGCATCGATTTGGTCACTTCCCGCCATCAGGGAAATGACGAGTATGGGTTTGGTGCCCACTTCGGACTGCGCGGGCAGATGGCACTCTCGCCCTTTACCTATTTATATATAGAGCCCAAGTTGGGACTCCAGAGCGACCGGCTCTCTCAGGCTTACACCTGGCGCAAGTACCGCCCGCTGGCTACTGCCATGGTGGGATTGGGCTATCGCTTGCCCGAGAACAGGCTCCAGTCGGCGGGCTATTCCTATCCCCGCTTCATCGACGGACTGTTTGTGGGCGCATCGGCCGGTCCGGCTTTCCTGGCCAATGCCGATGGCAAACTGGTGGGCGATATGGGCTTCCGCTTCATGGGCAGCGTGGGCCGGTGGTTTGATGATTATAATGCTCTTCGCCTCTCAGGCAATGTCACTCTGGTCGATCAGCCTGGCGGCAATAGGGTGAAGGCCGTTGGCGGTCAGCTCGACTATATGCTCAATCTGCACAATGCTTTCGGCGGCACCAACCCCGACCGCTGGTTCTGGCTCAATGGAGTGGCTGGCGTGGGCTACAACTACACCACCGATGCTATGCACGTGCACAAGCATGTGTTCGGCGGCGGTTTGGGCTTGCAGGCCAATCTGCGCTTGACGCGCGAACTGGCGCTTACTGTCGAACCGCGTGTTGACCTCTACAATGACAGTTATGCCCAGCATGCCAGCTCGTTCCGTGGCAAGATGGATGTTGTTCCATCCCTGTTGGCTGGTCTTGCCTACACCTATCATGGGCGCAGCCAGTCGGCCAAGCCCACCGATGAGTTCAGCTCTTTGGCTTGGCATGATCACACGTTCATCGAGGCTGGTGCAGGAGCCAATGTCATGTTGGCCCGTCGTCCGCTGAACGATATGGGCAACTATCTCATGCCGCAGATTTATGTGGGTGTAGGCAAATGGTTCACTCCCGTGAGCGGACTCCGCCTTTGGGGACAAGTGGCCAAAACCCAGTGGAGCGATGCTGATGACCGCTATACCCATCTCACTGTGGGTGCCGGCTATCTGCTCAATCTCACTAATGCTTTCTACGGCTACCGCGCCGACCGTCCCTTCGACTTCACCGCCTCTCTGGGAGCCAATCTCTCCAGGCGCGAGCGTCGGCACACACCTTATGTAGGTATCGATGCCTCTTTGCGTGGCACTTGGCATATGTCCAGGCTTGTCGGCCTCTTTGTCGAACCGCGTCTGCTGGCTTATTCCAGCAGCTATATGCCCACTTCACTCAGTACCACAGGTGTTGACCTCCTGCCCAATGTCAATGTGGGTCTGCAGTTCAACATGGACGGCAGCGGGCGCAGTGCGGCAGGTGATGTGCAGGACAATAGCGATTGGCGCAGAGGTTCCTTCACTCTGGCAGGCGGTCTGACCAACCGTGTAGGCCAACTGAAGGTGTGGGAGAAATACTCCCCCATCGGTCGCTTGAGCTACACCCAGTGGTTCTCGCCCTATGCTGCCTGGCGTGCCAGTCTGCAGGGGATGGTTACACGCAAGGAGGGGCTCACACGTTATGCTCAGGCTCATGTGGGAGGCGATATCCTTGTTGACCTCACCTCTTATACTTATGGGTTCGATGCATCTCGTCCGTTGTCTGTAAGGGCTCTTGCAGGTGTCAATCTGGGTGCCGACTACGGCAAGCATCACGCTACCTTTGCACCCGATGTGCATGTGGGCGGACAGTTGGCTGTACGCCTGACTGACAGGGTTCATCTGGTAGCCGAACCGCAGTTGGCATGCAACCTCTCGTCGCGCTTCACCACCCGACGCCGTCAGCGCATCATGCCGCAACTCCTCGTCGGACTTGACTACAACATACAGCGCAGCAGTGCCAATGGCGGTTTGCGCGAAACTCCTCAGCATCCCAATGTGCTGTCGTTGGGCATGGGCACTGGTGTCAGCTCTGAGAATTTCGGTGACCGACGCGGTTTCGGTCCTCGCCTGTCCTATGTGGTTGACATGAGTTATGGCCGTTGGATAGATGGGGTCAATGGTGTGCAGGGCGGTTTGAGCAACTCCGTCATCCAGCGTAGGGGGAAGGGCAATGAAAACCTCACCTCCATCCATGCCGGATATATGATGAACATCAAGAGTGCTGTGACGGGTGAGAACACCGACTCCCACATCTTCCAGCTCACTGGCATAGCGGCAGCTTCGCTCAATATCGCTTCGTGGGGGAACCACGATACGAAGGTTGCTCCTGGCTTGATGGGTGCCATCCAGGCAGGTGTTCGTGTGTCTCCCACGGTAGAACTCTATCTGGAGCCATCCGCCACTCTTCTCTCCAAGAAGATAGCCATCACCCCCAAGAACCACCCTATCGAGAGCGAACTCAAACTCACCATAGGCACCAAGGTCCGTTTCTGACCCTTCCCTCAGCCCCTCATACCTCTCACGCCCCTCAGAGCCAAAGCCCTCCCATTTTTTTTGGGAAGCTTCACCTCTGAAGGGCGTGAGATGCTTATTGCAGAATTGGATATCTGACGCTATTATGCCGAAAAAGCGCTTGTTTTGTCGAATACTTTCAAAAATCGACTCGAGTTGTGACTTTGTTCGCTGGAATTTGCTAACTTTGCACAGAGTATTCACAAGTTAGTTGGTAGGCTTATGTTATTGTCGGCAAAGTTTGAGAACATCTACTCCTTCCGCGAGGAGACTCGCATTCTGTTTACTGCCAGCAAGAGCGATTTGTTGCCTTTGCATGTGTCGCGTGCCGAGAAGCGGGATGATATCTCGGTTCTTCGCATGGGGCTGATTTATGGTGCCAATGCTTCGGGCAAGTCCAATATCATCAAGTGTCTGGCTATTATCAAGGCATTTGCTCTAAATGGGTGGAGCAACCGCAAGTACAACTACTTCAAGATGACAGATGAACCCCAAGAACGTTCCAGTATAGAACTGGAGTTCAAGGTTGATGGTCAGTTCTTTGCCTATGGTGTGGCATTCTCCAAGGGCGGGTTGCTTGAGGAGTGGCTTTATAAGACAGGCAGTCGTAATGATACGATGATTTTTGAGCGCAAACGCACAGGTGACGACTGGTCTAATGTTATTGCTCCACAGTATCTGAAGGAGGATGGCGGACAGTTCCTGAGGTTTTTGATTGATGGAACACCCAACAAGGGCACTTTCCTCAATGAATATACAGAACGTAATGGCAAGGGCATTGACGCTATCAAGTCTGCTCGCAAGTGGTTTGAAAATCTGAATATCATCTTCCCGGACTCTCATAGAATGGATTTCCCGCTCCGTGTGGTGAACGATGCTCAATTCCGAACGGTGATGCGTGAACTGCTGAGCTATTTTGAAACGGGTATCTCCGACCTCTGCCGTATTGAGTCAAAGCCTGAGGAGTTGAATGTTCCGGATGGTGTCAGACAGAGGGTAGAGGAAATCCTGGACGGCAGGGAAACAAAGACTGGTGTGGTGATTCATAATGAGAGTCGTTTCATCTTTGCAGAAAAGGACGAAACGAAAAATCTCAGGTGGTACGAACTGAAGACCATTCATAAGAAGGATGACAGCGACTCCGATTATGTGTTTGAGATGTTCGAGGAGTCTGATGGAACTTCCCGGCTTTTTGACTTTATCCCCATGTTGATAGATATGCGAGCCAACGATGCCGTATATGTAATCGATGAGGTAGATAGAAGTCTGCATCCTATGCTTACTCTCAAACTGCTGGAGGTGTATGACAGTCTTCTCACCATAGAGTCTCAGATGCAGTTGATTTGTACTACACACGAGTCCAGTCTTCTTTCTTCAGCCCCGATAAGACAGGATGAGGTGTGGTTTGTCGAAAAGGACAAAAGGGGTGAGAGTCATCTTTCTTCGCTCTGTGAATACAAACCTCGTGAGAATGTGCAGAAGGGTTATTTGAATGGTCGCTACGGCGCAATCCCTTTCTTTGGCGAATTGGAAAATTTACATTGGTACGATGCGAAGCAGAAATAGTTTGATGCGTGAGCGTCATGAGGCGTATCGTGATGCGCGCTTGGTTGTCATTGCCTCCGAGGGCAAAGACACAGAGAAGATATATTTCAGGGCATTGGCCAAGAAATATGCCAATCCTCGTGTGCATGTGCATATACTGAATCGTGCTGAAGGTGAAGAGAATAATTCAAGTCCTGAACATGTGTGTCGGCAGTTGGAGGAATATAAGAGCCAGTATTCTTTGGAGGCGGACGATGAACTTTGGCTCGTGGTTGATAAGGACCATTGGACTGATGCCATGCTTTCCCGTGTAGCAACCAAATGTGCGCAAGATGCTTTCATGCACATGGCTTTGAGCTGTCCGTGCATTGAATTGTGGCTTCTGTTGCATTTCGTGGATGCCAGTTTGCTTCCTGCCGAAGAGCAGCGGTTGTGGGTGGAGAACCGCAAGCGTTCAAAGAGTTCAGACCCTTACTTGAAGGTTCTCTTACGCCGTTTGATGGGCTCATATCATGAGTCAGCATACGACACCGCTCTCTTGCTTCCTCATGTTGAAGAAGCCATTGCCCATGCCCGCCATCTTGATGTGAATCCCGATGACCGCTGGCCCCAATCATTAGGCACCCGCATCTATCTGCTGGCAGAGAGCGTGATGAACAGAAGGTAAACCTGGTGGTAGTGTCCAGTCTTCAATCCCAACTGGAGTGTTCGAAACAAAACACCACGAATCAAATTAGCCTTCCGTGGTCATTACGAACGAATACGGATCTCACAGATAACACTCTAAGTCTCATAGAATTATTCGTTAAATTCGTGTTCGCTAACCCTACGCACCACGAAACTAAGAGTTTCAATCCGTGGTTTCCCTCACCTTGAAAACTCCGAATTCTTGATTGGCCATATCATTCGCTATTCTGTCTTTCATGTGATAGAATTGGTGAAAAAACATGTTACATATTTTGTGTGTCCGTTTTTATGAATTACACCTATCCTAGATTATGAAACGTCGTTTTTTACACCTATCCTAGATTATTGTACGTGCAAATTTACACCTATCCAAGCTTATCTCCAAATATTCCCACCCCCAATTTCCCATCAAATCCCACCCCAAACCAAAACACCACGAATCAAATTAGCCTTCCTTCATGGTGTGACCACTGATGTTTTTTTATTGAACACGGATAACACGGATTTCACGGATAATCTTGTGCTTCCTCACAATGGGACCAAAGCCTCCAGTCTTGACGCCCCCCAATAAAAACATCCGTGTAATCCGTGAAATCCGTGTTCAAGAACCCTGCGCATCACGGAACTCCAAGGAATATCCACGTCCCCAGACAGAAAAAGAATCCGTGGTTCTCTCCTCCCACCTCACCTCATAATTCATAATTCATAATTATCCATGTTCTTAATTCATTACAGTATTCTTGTTTCAAAGCAATTTTTGATTTTGTATATTCCGATGTCGTGCTTGTATCTGCCAAAGAGGATTTGCGGGTTTACTTCATGTTTGTCTGCTTCTTCTTTGATGTGTGAAGCTATTTTGTATGGAACTACAACACGGGTTCTTGCCATGAACTTCTTCCATTCTCCACTCGGGACAACGGCGTTCAGAGCAAAATTGTCAGCCTCTGTTTCCTTTGAATCCTTCCTCTCGTCAGATAGTTCAATCATAGCCTTGCCATCTTGGGTAAGGTGATTGTAAACGTGCCCCACTTCATGTAATATAGTAAAGGCAAGATTGTCGATCGACGCAATACGTTCGGTGACAACGATGGTCGGGTTTTCGCCAATCCAGAACGACATGCCATCCACTGGAACCTGTCCCACTTTGTTGACCACCATAAACCGTATGCCATATCTGTTCAGTACTTCACAGGTCTTTCTTATAGTCTCGGAGTTGTCGCGGAAAACCCTGTTGAGCTCTTTCGTCAGACTCTCAGCGTCGTCTTTGACAAATGTCTTCAGGGGCGAATTGTCTTGTCTGGAGAGATAGTAGCAGTAAAACTTCCACGAAAAGATGTCCGCAGGATTCGTTGTTACCTTTTCCGACTTTCGGTAGTAATACAATTCCTTTTCTTCGGCTTTCAGTCCAAAGAATTCATCCAGGTTCTCCACACCAAACACTTCGCAGATTCTCTTGACATCTTCTACGATATTCCCTTTGACGATGCCGGCCTTTCTGAAGAAAGCGATACTCACATGCTCTTTGAGCACGTTCCATATCTCCAGCATCTTCGCCTGTTCCACAACCCTCTCACTCTTTTTCGCGCAGTCAAGTTCGTACTGAGTCTGTATGTTCATGAGGAATGTAGCAGACACTCCAAGTACGTTTTCCAGTAGTAGAGCCATTTCTGGGGTCAGAGAGCGCTTGCCTTTTATGACATCATTCAGAATGGATTTCTGTATGCCCGTGAGCTCGGCCAGCTCGCTCTGCTTCATGTCTCTGGCAGCGAGTTCGTCCTTTATCACTTCTCCCACATGAGTTGCCTCAAATGGTAATGCCTGGTTGAAACTAAACTTAGTCATAATGGTGTGATATTTCAAGTAATTCTATTTCTGTAATGACAATGCTTCCATCAAGAGGGGAACTTTGGAAGATTAGCCTCCAAGCGCCGTTGCATCTGACCGACTCTTGTCCTTTCCTGTCTCCGCGTAATGCCTCATAGTTTAGCCCTTTCAGTTGGTATAGGTCTTCTATCCGCCGGGCGGCCCTCATATAGTCAACGGCCTTTTTGTATCCCTTTATCACTTGGATTGGTAACCGTCTGTATCTCTTGTCTGATGTCTTCCCATTTTCATATAATTCGAGTAGAGCTTCGTCTTCTGATGTTATATTCATAAATGTCAGCCATGTTTATGCCACAAAGGTAAGAGTATTCTTCCGATTATCAAAATTGATAATCAAAAATGTGAATATAATGCTTGCGTAAAGAACTCCCTCCGTGGTCATCCCACCTCACTTCATAATTCAAAATTCTTAATTCATCATTAAATGACATCCGTGTAATCCGTGCAATCCGTGTTCAAAACCCTACGCATCACGCATTAACAAGGAATATCCGCGTCCTCAGAAAAATAATCCGTGTAATCCGTGTTCAAAACCCCTACGCACCACAGCTATGACATTGTTCTCCGTGTTCCTGGATAAGATCCGTTAAATCCGTGTTCGCTAAATCAACGCATCACGAATCAAGAGTCTCCCCGAGGAACTATCAAACAATCCCGTAACCAGTTGACAAAAACACCATATGAGGCGCCAAAGCGTTAAACAACCTTAATTATTCACTCAAAAGTGAATCTTGCATTTGTTAATCTACTATATTTGCAGAAAAAGAATCCTAAACATGAAACAGACCAAATTCTGATTTTAGGTAATGGCGGAGTGAAACTATCTCGCACTTATCAAGAAGACAAAATACTGAGTGGCTACGTTATGGACCTCCAAACCTTTGACAAGGTCTTACTTAAAGCCCAAAAGAGCGGAGTCATTACCATTGAAAAGAATATGATTACAGACATAGAAAGTGCAACATTTGAAATATAAGCATCATGATACATAACAAACTATTCCGGGACTGCATCTCCGCAATACCCTCCGACCAGAAGGCAGAATTCGAATTATCCTTCAGCATAGCCGAACGCCTTGCTGAGATACTCAAAGAAAAAGGTCTCACGCAAAAAGACTTGGCCAAGATGCTCCATAAAAGGGACTCCGAAATCTCCAAATGGCTTACAGGAAGACATAACTTCACTACCCAAACTATTGCAAGGATCCAATCGGCACTTGGCTGTAACATCATCAGCATTGCCCGCTGAAGAAACGAACACGAATCTTACAGATAACACGAATCCCTAAGTCTCAGAAAAGAATCCGTGCAATCCGTGTTCAGAAACCCTACGCACCACGCATTAACAAGGAATATCCGCGTCCTCAGAAAAATAATCCGTGTAATCCGTGCAATCCGTGTTCAAAAAACCTACGCACCACGCAATAACAAAGAATTCCGTGTTCTCCAATAAATTATCCGTGTAATCCGTGCAATCCGTGTTCAAAAACCCTACGCATCACGCATTAACAAGGATTATCCACGTCCTCAGAAAAATAATCTGTGCTATCCGTGTTCAAAAACCCCATGCACCACGCCTTAACATTGCTTTCCGTGTTCTCAGAATAAGAATCCGTGTTCAATTACAAGCATCACGAAACAATTCGTCCTCCCTGTCATGCCAAATAAGATGAAATATACATATCTTTGTGCTGAAGAAACAGGCAACCCTCAAAACGAACATGCTACATAACCAAGAAGAATCATACATGCTCAATGGCGCTGCCATGCATGTCTATAACACCTTAGGTCCAGGATTTCTGGAAGCAGTCTATCAGGAAGCATTCGCAATAGAACTGTCCAAGAGAGGCGTCCCTTTCCAGCGAGAGAAGGAACTGAAGATATACTACGACGGTCAGGAACTCAAGCAAACCTACCGCGCTGATTTCGTTTGCTTCGATGATATCATTGTGGAACTCAAAGCCGTCTCCCAACTCGAGGACTCTCATCGCAGCCAGGTCTATAACTACCTCAAAGCTACTGGCTACAAACTCGGGCTTCTCTACAACTTCGGTCATCACAATGGACTGCAAATAGAACGCAAAGTAAAATGACCTCCTGACCACTGATGTTTTTTATTGAACACGGATAACACGGATTTCACGGATAGTTCTGTTTGGTGAGACCACTGATGTTTTTTATTGAACACGGATAACACGGATTTCACGGATAATCTTGTGCTTCCTCACAATGGGACCAAAGCCTCCAGTCTTGACGCCCCCCCAATAAAAACATCCGAGTAATCCGTGAAATCCGTGTTCAGAAGCCCTACGCATCACGCATTAACAAGGATTATCCACGTCCTCAGAAAAATTATCCGTGTAATCCGTGTTCAGAACCCTACGCATCACGCATCAACAAAGCAATCCGTGTAATCCGTGCAATCCGTGTTCAGAACCCCTACGCATCACGGAAGTACAAGGAATATCCACGTTCTCAGAAAGCATCCGTGAAATCCGTGTTCAAAACCCTTACGCATCACGCCTTAACAAAGATATCCGTGTTCAGACCTCCCCTCCAACTATCTTGAAACAAGAAATGTCCACTGCTTCGTAGGAAGTGGACATTCACGTGCAAAGATACGAGATTTTATTTAATCACAAGGTTTTCTGTTCGCCTTTTTCCAAATAGGAGGCATTTATGACAACAGATGTGGCCTCATTATGAACTACCTTGAACTATCTCGTTTGATTTTTAGCGTGTTAGGAGAATTGTCCACTTCCTACGAAGTAGTGGTCACCAGTCTCCTGAGGAAGTGAGACTTACGTAACAAGTACTAAACGACTGTGGCATGACGAAATTTCAACCCGCATCCATCCAGATGGAAGCAACCAGCCACATGAAAATGACAGAGTAGAATTATGCTGAGGGTCCTCCATTACCCTGTCATTACGCCTGTTACAAGGTATCCGTCACTCTCATGCACCTGCCATGAGAGGAGCAGGAGGACTATCCCTCACTCATGACTCCCATGACATTCGTTCCTTCGCCAGACGACAGCCCCTCCGCTCCTGCACGGGATACCTGGGGTAGGGTGGTGGCACGCGACAAGAAGAACCGCACCAACCTCCACTGGTATGTGGTGCGCACGCAGCCACACCAGGAAGCCATGCTCTGCGACCTCCTCAGCCAGACCATCCAGGCCAAGACACCCAATATCCTTGAGTTCTACTGTCCCGTGCGTACCACCGTGCGCCAGGTGGATGAGAGCAAGAAGACACGCACGCCACTCTTCTGCGCCCATGTCTTTGTCCTTGGCACCCACCAGGCCATCACCGACTTCCTTCTGGCCCAGTATCCCCAGGGAAAAGTGCTCAACCGACGCACCCAGGAGTTCAGTCCGGCAGGCGAACCGTGGGTGGTGCCCGAGGGACAGATGAAAGCCTTTCGGGAGTTCAACGAGAACTTCTCCGACCAGTATATCATCCTTGAGCGGCCCTATATCGACTACGCCTTCAATCCCAAGACCAACCAGCCCAATGAGGTCATCCGGGTGGCGGATGGACCTCTGGCAGGACGGGAAGGCTACCTCACCCGCTTTCGCGGTTCACGCCGGCTGGTCTTCTGCATGAAGAACCCACTCGGGCCAGGCGAACTCACCGTCTCTATCCCCGACGTGTGGGATTTCCACGTGGTGAGGTTGCACAATGCCGATGCCGACCGCCTGACCGTCAGCACCCGCAAGGCCAGAGCCCTTGACCATCTCATGGGACTCCTGCAGGGCTGCAGCTATGACGATGAACTGTGCCGGCAGATGGTCACACTCATCATCACCACGCTGCTTGCCAAACCCTCGCTCTCGGGCCTCTGCCGACAGTTGCAGTACGCCCATCGCAACCTCTCCGAGTCATTGAGGCAGATGACAGCCGATGAGGCACAGAACCTCCTGCACCTCATCCGCTGTATCAAACTCGAGCCCGACTACGCGCGCGAACATTATCCTATATGCTCCTTGCGTCCCTTCCTCACCCCCACCTCAGGCGTCCCTCAGGTGGCAGGCAGTGACTATGCACTCCTTCGTCATCATCACTACACCGAGTGCATCATCGCGCAGACCTTCAGCGAGCCAACCTACTTCCCCCGCATGGGCGAAGGCTGTCCCGTGTCCGTCAGCTACTATGCACATGTGGGCATCATGCAGGACAGCCAGTCGGGCAGCTGCGTGGTGTTCACCAACTGGCATCCCTTCCTCAGTGAGTATTTCCGCACGGCAGGAGCAGCCAACCGTCGCTTGGTGAGTGGAACCACCGCCATCCGTCATGAGCAGACCGGCGAAGGGGAGGCAGACACCGAGCGTCGTCTCGAGTCCTTCCGCAACTATGCCCCCTCCCTCTATCGCATCCTCGCCGATCCCGCCTCACCTGTGCAG
>ULIZ01029733.1_pt1 | contig 11861 bp, 9 predicted proteins | sample 1950601 | NCBI WGS metagenome assembly ULIZ01 (sample SAMEA4835456, study PRJEB28245) | human gut metagenome | biome: gut microbiome; material: fecal sample | place: Denmark | collected 2008 | reverse complement strand
ACATGATGAAGGGCGGCACCATTGTGGACGCAACCATCATCAATGCTCCCAGCTCCACGAAGAACGCAGAGAAAGCCCGCGATCCTGAAATGCACCAGACGAAAAAGGGCAACAAGTGGAAATTCGGGATGAAATGTCACATTGGTGTGGATGCGGGCAGCGGTCTGGTGCATACCATGACGGTCACGGCAGCGAATGTCCACGATATCACACAAGCTGCGGCATTGATCCGAGAAGATGATGAAGTGGTATATGGTGATTCCGGGTATCTCGGAATCCAGAAGCGCCCCGAAGTAGCCGGCGATGATCACTTATCCGGCATTGATTACCGCATTAACCGCCGTCCCGGAAAGCTGCCGCATGTATCTGACAACGCAATTGACTGGGAACGATATATTGAAAACCGCAAGTCATCGGTGCGCTGTAAGGTGGAGCACGCATTTCGGATCATCAAGTGTCAGTTCGGCTATAGGAAAACGGTGTACCGCGGACTGGCGAAAAACGAAAACCGTCTGTATGCCATGTTCGCCTGTGCCAATTTATATGCCCTTGCCATCGCAGGGCAAAAACTTTCCACAACCTGATATAGGGGTAGTCTGCCCTTTTTGGGGAACTGGAGCAGAAAAGCAGCGGATTAATGCCTATTTCGTGCTGAAATTTCCCTAACCAAGCAAAAAATGGCTATTATATCAATTAGGAACGGGAGTAAAAGCTATTTATTCAGAGGTTTCTTAGAAAAACATAGGGAAAATCGCGCCAGACTGACTCAGTTCCCCAGTGGACGGGTGCACCGATTTCAGGTAATAATACCTGTACTTGTTCATACTTTCTTTTGGACATATTAAAACCACCTTATGTAGTACTTCTATTGTCCTACATAAGGTTGTTTTGTCTATTGTGCGTTTTTTCTGGTTCGGTTCATCATTTGCTGCGAGTGTGGTGATTGTTATTTCTGCAGGAGATGAACAGCGAATCCGCCGAACTCATCGGTGAGATAGACAGCCTTAATATTGTCCTTATCCTTGATTGAATCCATATCCAGCTTAAAGCCTCGTCTCTCCATTTCGGCAATGGCAGGGATCATTTTGTTGGTGCGGATGGCGATGTGTCCGTTTTGACCCTTGAACATGGTCTTCATCACTTCCACGCCGCTAGAGGCAAAGTTAGAAGAAGTGCCCTCCTTCACGGGCAGATTAAATGCCTCATTAAGTTTACGGCAGACCTCCATGGAGGTGTCGGCATCGGCACAGTTGATGCCAATGTGCGCCATCTCAAAACCAAGAAGCGCCTGTCTGGTTTCCTTACAAATCTGGGTAATCTTCGAAAAGTTTCCCGCATTGATATCTGCCTTAGGGCAAACCCAGCTGCCACCCACGGCGTGGATGAAGGGGGCGGAGATGTACTCGGCCACGTTCTGCAGGCTCACTCCACCGGTGGGGATGAACCTAATGCCGGGGAAGGGGCCGGACAGAGCCTTCATGGCACTCAGACCGCCGTACACGTTTGCAGGGAAAAATTTCACGACCTTCAGACCGTGCTTGATGGCCATCATAATCTCGGTAGGAGTGGCGCAGCCGGGCGTGACGGGAATATTGTTCTCTACACACCATGCCACGGTCTCCTCGTCATAGCCGGGGGAGACGATGAACTTAGCACCACACGCAACGGCAAATTTGGCCTGCTCAAGGTTTACCACCGTTCCGGCACCCACCAGCATATCCGGGCAATTTTCATTGACTGCCTTGATGGAATCTGCGGCGGCTGCCGTGCGGAACGTGATCTCCATCACATCAACGCCGCCAGCCAGCATTGCTTTGGCAGTGGGAACTGCCTGCGCCGCATCATCCAGAACAACCACCGGCACTACGCCGCACATGGCAAGTCTCTTTAATACATCCATTTCCATTCCCCCGTTTTCTTATCTCTGTACCCGTCCGGTGCCGTCGCCGCCCATGAGCTTTTCGACGTCGGAAACGCTGACACGATTGAAGTCACCGATGATGCTGTGCTTGAGGCAGGAGGCTGCCACGGCGAACTCTAAAGCGGTCTGCTTGTCGTCATAGGTATTCAAGCCATAGATGAGACCGCCGGCAAAGCTGTCGCCGCCGCCCACCCGGTCGATGATGTCGTGTATCTCGTACTTCTTGGAAACGTAGAAGTTCTCCCCATCGTTCAGGCAGGCAGCCCAGCCGTTCCAGTCGGCGCTGTGGCTTTCGCGGAGGGTGATGGCTATCATCTTTATGTTGGGGTAGGCTTCCAGCACCTTGTTTCCAAGAAGCCTGTACTTCTCCCGGTCAAGCTCACCGGACTCCACATTTACATCCACGGTTATTTCAAGGGACTTCTGCACGTCCTCTTCGTTGGCAATGGCCACGTCCACGTACATAGCCATCTCACGCATGACTTCAGAGGCCTTCTTGCCGTACTTCCACAGGTTCTTGCGGTAGTTCAGGTCGCATGATACGGTGATACCCTTGGCCTTGGCGGCCTTCACGCTCTCGAGAGAAAGCTCCATAGCACTCTCTGAGATGGCAGGGGTAATGCCGGTGATGTGAAACCAATCCACGCCGTCAAAGGTCTTGTCCCAGTCAATATCACCGGGCTTTGCAAGAGCTATCGAGGAATAGGCACGGTCATAGATCACCTTGCTGGGAAGCTGGTTCGCGCCGTTTTCGAGGAAGTATATGCCCATGCGACCCTCGCCGCGAACTATCTTCTCCGTATCTACACCGAAACGGCGAAGCTCACTTATGCAGTGAGTACCCATATCGTTTTTCGGTAGGACGGTGCAGTATTCGATATCCATGCCGTAGTTTGCCAGTGACACCGCCACATTGGCCTCACCACCGCCGAAGGTGGCCTCCATCATGTTGCTTTGGAAGAAGCGCTCATGACCGGGGGCACGGAGACGGAGCATAATTTCACCAAAAGTTAAGACTTTCATACTCTTTCCTTTCTCAACTCAATAAGAGATATATTAAATTGTATCTATTCACTAGGATATTAACTTAATCGCTCATAGATCTCTTTACCTGGGTGCGTTTCAAAGCATTTATCAAAGTGTTACGCCGTCTTTGAATATTGCGATTCCGCGGTAGCCATGCTTTTCACCCACAGTCTGCTCGCCGGAGGCGACAGAAAGAACCTTATCCAGCAGACATTTCCCTGCATGGCCGATCTCCTCGCCCTCGGCAACGGTTCCGGCGTTGAAGTCTATCCAATTCTTTTTGAATGCATAAAGAGCGTTATTGGTAGACACCTTGATCGTGGGAACGGGGCAGCCGAAGGGAGTACCTCTACCTGTGGTGAAGATGACGATCTGCGCTCCTGCGGCGGCAAGGTTGGTCGCACTGACAAGGTCATTCCCCGGCCCGTACATTAGGTTAAGACCGGGAGTTTCAACTCTTTGCGCATAACCGAGTACGCCGTCAACAGGGGCTGTTCCGCCCTTTTGAATACAGCCGAGAGATTTGTCCTCCAAGGTGGTGATTCCGCCCGCCTTGTTGCCGGGGGATGGGTTTTCATAGACGGTCTGACCGTGGCTCGTGAAGTAGTCCTTGAAACCGTTGATCATATCCACGGTCTTGTCAAAGAGTTCTTTTGTTCGGCAGCGGTTCATCAGAATGGTCTCAGCGCCGAACATCTCGGGCACTTCGGTGAGAATCGTTGTGCCGCCTTTGGAGATGAGCATATCACTGAATGCACCAACAGCGGGATTTGCCGTGATACCGGAAAGTCCGTCCGATCCACCGCACTTTAGACCGATCACCAGCTTATTTGCATTTATTTTCTCCCTCTTGAAGCTGTCCGCATAGTCGGCGAGCTCCTTGAGGAGACGCGCGCCCTCTGCGAGTTCATCCTCGCTTTGCTGGCAAACGAGAAACTTCACCCTGTCTTCATCCCATTCTCCAAACTCTGCCTTGAACTGCTCCATGGTGAGGTTTTCGCATCCAAGCGAGAGGATCAGCACACCGCCCGCGTTGGGGTGTTTGGCAAGGGAGACAAGCAGTTTTCGTGTGTTAGCGTGGTCATCGCCAAGCTGGCTGCATCCGTAAGGATGCGGAAATGCATAAATGCCCTCCACAGTGCCGACGGCAAGATCTGCATTATCCTTTGCCAACTTTTCAGCAACGGAATTGACACAACCTACGGTGGGGATGATCCATATCTCGTTGCGCACACCGGCAGAGCCATCCTTGCGGAGATAACCGTCAAACCAGGCATCCTCGGTGCGAGCAAGCATGTGAATATCGGGCGTATACGTATACTCGGAGTGCTCGGAGATTGCTGTTTTTACATTGTGAGTATGGACATGATGACCGGCATGAATATCACTTTTGACCGTGCCGATGGTGAAGCCGTACTTAATGACTCTTTCCCCAGCGTGGATATCTGTAAGTGCAATTTTATGTCCTTGGGGAATGTCCTCCCGTGCGGTGACACCAAATACTTCTTCACCCTTTGTAATAGGGACAAGCGTCACTGCCACATTGTCGGCAGGACTGATTTTTATTGTCTTCATTGCAGGCAATTCTCCATCAGCGCATAAGTGCCGTTCTGCTCAATGGCCTCCAAAGCCGCAGCAGCTTTATCTTCAAACCCAGGAAGGCCAGCCAGAACGCCGTTCCAGAGCTTTTCATCGTTTACCAGAGCATGCATAAGCTCCTTTGCGTTATCGTCTCTATGAGCAAAGAACAGGTCGAGAACATACTGATCGTCCTTTACCTCATACTGCTCACCGTTACGCACTCCCACAAGGCATCCATCCCCACGTTCTTTCGCATTATGGCAGAACTCTGCCCAAATGGCAAAGCTGGCGGTGAGGCAGGTCGGGAGCGTATTGAGGCGTTTGAAGTATTCGATCACACTGGGCATCACGCGTTCACGCCACTTTGAGGCGGAGTTGAGCGAGATAGCCAAAAGGGAATGATCGATGTATGGATTGGCAAAGCGTTCCTTTACAGCGGCAGCAAAGTCGTTAAGCTCTTCTTGAGGCAGGTCAAGAGTGGGGATGATCTCTTCGTAAATGGCTTTTTCCATGTAGGAACAGATGACCTCGTCGTGCATACACTCGCGAACGATGTTCTTACCCGCCAGATACGCGCCCATGACCATAGAGGTATGCGCGCCGTTCAGAATTCTCACCTTGCGCTGCTTGTAGGGGGTGTGATTGTCGGTGACAAGGATGGGCAAGCCTGCTTTTTCAAAGGGCAGGTCATTTTTAATGTTTTGGGGAGCCTCAATGACCCAGAAACCAAAAATTTCAGCTGTGTCGATGAGTACATCCCTGTAGCCAAACTCTTCGCACAGGGCATCAGCCTCCGCTTTGGGGAAACCGGTGACAATGCGGTCTACCAATGTTGAGCATACCTTGTTCTCATTTTCAAACCATGCCCGGAAGGCATCGGAGACATTCCACTCATCCATATATCTGTGCAAAACGCTCAGCAGGAGGTCACCATTGTGGTCGTTCAGCTCGCAGGGCAGGATCCACAAGCCCGGCAGTCCCAATTCAAATCGCCGCAGCAGAATAGCAAGAAGCTTCGCAGGATAGGAAGCCGGCGGTGCGTCATCTCTGCGGCAGTTCGGAGCGTATGCGATTCCCGCTTCAGTTGTGTTGGAGATGATAAATCTGATGCTTTCCTGACAGGCAGCATCAAGTATGCAAGTCCACTCGCTCTTCGGGTCAAGGCAGCGGCTGACACTGGAAATCACTCTCTTACGATAGACCTTATCACCATTCTCCTGTCCTCGAAGAATAAGAGTATACAGTCCATCCTGAGCATCAAAGCGTTCAGATACCTCCGGATGACCGCCGCGGGGCTGTACAAGGACTACCTTGCCGTTGAAACCCGCTTTTTCGTTCATCATGTCAATAAAGTAGTCTATAAAAGCGCGAAGAAAACCGCCCTCACCGAACTGAAGCACCTTTTCGGGCGCATTTTCCAGCACATAGCCATCATATTTTACCTTGCGAAGGGTAGAGAAGCTGAGAGTATCCATAAAATTTACCTCTGTATTCTTAATTCACGTATGTACTTACATCTATTGTTCTGTGGTTAAAAACGTTTTAGCGAGTTGTCAACAGTGATTAAAAAAATAAATAATATCTTGAAGTATTTGCATCTATTGTGGCATCAACTCTGTATACTATATTTGAAGGAGCTTACGCAAATGCGATACCCACTTTGAATATATATATCATATTGCCAAGCTCAGTAGTATTTCCATTGTCACCGTTTCCCATGTGCTGAACAGCAAATTGAATGTGTAACCCAAAACCCTAAAAAAGCAATTTCTGTCATCGGCAAATATGAATATCAGCCGAACGCTTTCGTCCGTGGTCTGAGTCATAAGCCGATGATGAGTAGCAGTTTAATGTGTCTCCCTCCGTCAAAAGTGGGTCCGTGATCATCGTAAACGGCTATCTTGCTGGGTTAACGTCCACAGAGTTGTCAACGACGGCAATGATGCCTTCGCCATGCAGTCGAGGTCTTTGCAAATCCTGGTTCAAAACGTATTCTGTACATGTATGGTACACAGACCTATGTAGGCAGAAATAGCTTGCCGGGTACAAGCTGGGACCGAAAAAGTGCGGTATTAAAGAACGCCAAAATATATTCTTTGTTCTGTATAATTTGACACAAACTGGCACCGCTTAATCTCCGTAGCCAAAATATAGTTCGCATCTAAATAGTTTGTTTAGGAAACATCATTCGCCACGGTGCTATCAATACACACCTTTTCCTGTGCGCCACTTGAGACAGCCACCTACAAATACGGCTGAAATATTGATATTCTCATCGAAGATAACCACGTCCGCATCTGCTCCGCTTTTCAGGCATCCTTTTCTATTCTGAACACCCAGCAGCTTTGCAGGATTTTCTGTCATCATTTTTACGGCTTCATGTAGCTTTACACCTGCTTGATGGTACATCGTTCTCACGCAACGGTCTGTTGTACACACACTTCCAGCAAAGGACTTAAGGTTGGGTAGCATAGCAACTCCATCTTTTATGATTGTCTCCTGCCCATGTGCTAGACTTCCTAACATAACATGCTCACCATCCGCCATATCCGCACCACGCATTGAATCAGTAATTAGACATATTTCATCAACACCCTTGCTTTTCACAATGAGTTTGAGCAACTCTGGTGGAAGATGTTTGCCGTCAGATATTATTTCAACCGTCAACTGGTCAAACAAGTATGCGCTTTCCACAACTCCCAGCACTCTATACGGTCCGTCCCGGTGAAGCGATGACATGCCGGAATACAGATGAGTGACATGTGTGTATCCACTTTTCATCGCTTGCTCCACTTGCAGAAAATCTGCGTTGGAATGGCCGATAGATGCAACGATTCCTCTGCGGGAAAGCTCTTTTCCCAGCTCTAACGCACCTTCGAGTTCAACTGCGGCAGAGACCCTTACTATATCTTCCCCTCCTTCCTCCAAAATAGGCATATAGTTTTCAGCTATGGGTAATTGCAGATATCTAGGATCCTGCGCACCTGCTTGAGCTGCATTAAAAAACGGTCCTTCAAGATGGATACCCAAAAGGTTAGGCCCTTCATGCCACACTTTTTTCACCTTGCGATAAGTTTGAAAAAATTCGAACAGCTCTTCATTAAGGCACGTGAGAGTCGTAGGTACAATTGAAGTTGTGCCATGGCGTAAGTGGGCCATGCACGCCCCCTTTATGGCATCTTCGGTCCCATCCATAAAATCATATCCGCCGGCTCCGTGGGTATGTACATCAATAAATCCCGGGGAAAGATAGCGTCCAGCTACATCTACAGTCTCATCAACACCAGCATAATGATGCTTCTGCGATATTTCTGAAATGACCCCGTTTTCCATCGTCAAAAGCAAGTCATCTCTTATACCATCTGGAAAAATAAGTTTAGCATGTGTAAAAAGAGTTTTCATATTTCTTCCTCATTAACCACCTAGAACAGCTCGCATCTGGATAAAACATCTCTGTCAATACTGTCCACCATATCTCTCTTTGGAACAGAAGGCGATGCACCCTTCACAGAAACAGACAGCCCGCTGGCAATGGCAGCTTTTTCCAAAGAAATTTGAGCATCATCGGACTTGATGTACTCCGAAATAAAGTATCCGGTAAAGGTATCTCCCGCTGCCGTGGTATCCACAACCGCCGTCTTATATATACCGCAAGTGTAAATTTGTCCGGTTTTATCTTTATACAATGAACCATTACCGCCCAATGTAAGCACAACTGACATTTCCGGATATTTTTCGTTCAACATATGTAATATTTCTAGGCAAGTATTACCTGAACTGATGGCAGCACCTTCTATTTCATTTACGAACAATAAATCTACCAAGTTTAAATCACACATAGAGATGCGCTCATTTAACGGTGATGGATTAAAAGCAATCTTCATTTGCTTTTCATGTGCTTTTTCTATCAGGTAATCAACATTCGAAATCTCATTCTGCATTACTACCAGATCTCCAACAGCAAAGTTATTGAGCACGCTGTCGATATGTTCTCTTGTAATTTCTCCGTTTGCACCGGCTAAAACTATAATTGAGTTTTGCCCATGGCTATCAATCTGAATAATTGCATGCCCACTCGGTGTGTCAAGTTTGGCTATATTCTCCACATTTATTTTTTCTGCCCTAAGTGCATCCAGCAGCAGATCTCCGTCCGCTCCCAGTGCCCCGGCAAAATACACTTCATTTCCGGCTCTTGCAAGTGCTATTGCTTGATTGAAGCCTTTGCCACCGCAAAATTCTTCCATCTTTATAGCGCTAATGGTCTCTCCGGGATTAACAAAATGTTCCACCACGTATGTGCGGTCAATATTTAATGATCCAAAAACAAGTATTTTCATACTATATAATTCTCCAACTGCAATCCGTGTATCACTCACCTATTATAGTTTAAGAAGAAATGCAAAATATTGCAATACAATTCAACAAAAGAGACGGTTTTCCGTCTCTTTTGTTGACAAAATCAGATTATTTCTTTGCTGCGAAGAAAGCGTCGTTGTTAGTCTTAACAGCCTCGATAAACTGTTCTGCAGTGATCTCGCCATAGCAAAGCTGGTTGTTTGCAGGGAATATAACAGCACTTGCCCAATCTTTGTAATCAGGGTCAAACAGATAGAAGTGGATGGGAACACCAACCTCTGCGGTCTCGAAAATGCTAAGAACCTCCTGCTGGATCTCAGGAATGTTGTCAATACCGCTGATTGCGGGGAGCATATTCAGCTGAACCAGAGGTTCAAGGCCATCTTTGCTGACTAGGTAAGTAAGGAACAGCTTTGCAGCTTCGGGATTCTTGGCCTCTTTGCAGAGAACGTAAGAGTTTGCCTTCATCTCAACAACGGTGCGTGTCTCCTTTGCGCCTTCAATTTCGGGGAAGGAGAACATACCGTACTGGAAGTCATCAGGAGTAATAGAGATTATTTCCTGAGGGAACCAAGATGCGCAGTATGTCATAGCTGCCTGACCCTGTGCGAACAGTGCGTTTGCTGCAGGGTACTGAGTGCCCTTCATACCGGGCTGGAAGAAAGGAACTATGCCCTCTTCTACCATCTTTGCAGCCTGCAGGAATGCAGGATTATCCCACAGAGAGCTGTCGGGATTGGCAAGAATCTATTTGTATGCGTCAAGACCTGCAAGGCGAACTGCCAGATTAGTGAAGTACCAAGGCAGATAGAAGTCAACGTTACCGTCTGCGCAAATGGGGCTTATACCCGCTTCAAGCATCTTAGCATTGTTAGCAACGAACTCATCCCAAGTCGCAGGCACGCTCAAACCCAGATCCTCGAAAACAGCCTTATTGTAGTACCAGGCGCCAGCACACAGCTCTGCAGGGAGAGCCATGATTTCGCCGTCAACGGTGTTCATATCTACAACTGCTTTGTACGGGAAGTCGTCAGCCATAATGCCAGTGCCGTAGTAGTTCTGCCCGTTGTACACATCGGTAAGCGGAGCGAGGAGATCACTCTGAACGTACCAAAGCATATCAGAGGGGCTAGTCCAGATGATGTCGGGTGCATCATTTGCAGCAAAGCGAGTCTTCATTTTAACAAAATTCTCATTGCCGTTGAACTGGATGGTCACATTGATTTCAGGGTGTTCTGCCATGAAAGCATCAGCAATACCCTGAAGGACTGCTGCCTGCTCACTGCCGGGTGCAAAATGGCTTGCAAGTTCTACATCTCCGGAGACAACAGGTTCTGTTTCAGTTTCCGGCGCTGCGGTTCCTTCTGCAACGGTTTCTGCAGGAGCGACTGTAGATTCTGCTGCAGGAGTTTTTGCCTGGCCACATGCTGCGAGACAGCTGAGAACCATAACGACGACAAGAATTAAGCTAATCTTTTTTTTCATGTTTTTCCCCTTTCACATTTCATATTTCTTTTTTAATAAAAGGCCTTACTCCAGGTATACGCTCATTCCGGAGTCATTGCCCATTATCCCTTGACTGCTCCGTCAGTAACACCTCTTGTTATGTGCTTCTGAAGGATGAAGAAAATTATCACAGTAGGGATGAGCATTATCATCACGCCCGCAAAAATGGATGCCCAGTCCATGCTCATCTGCTGTTGGTTCTTCAAATTATACAAGCCGGCGGAAAGCGGCATAACCTTTTCGTCAGAAATGAGCATCATTGAATAGAAATACTCATTCCACAAAGTGAACAGATTCATTGTCAGTACGGTGACCAAACCCGGCTTGGACATTGGGAGGAATATCTTGTAAAAGACCTGAAATCTGGTGCAGCCGTCTATCTGTGCCGCTTCTTCCACGTCCTTAGGCAGAGACCTGAAAAAGCCTGTCAGGACAAATACCGTAAAGGGCAACAATATTGTAATGTAAACAAGTATAATGCCTGGATATGTGTTCAGCAGATGTAGCTGGGAAAACCGTATGTACAACGGTACAATAATTATCTGTCCGGGAATAGACATGCCCATGATAAAAGCCACTGATATCCACTTTGTCCAACGCAAATGAGAATAACGACTGATTGCATACGCGGTGCAGGATCCCATTATCATGGATACCGTTAGCGATGTGAGAACAATTATCACCGTATTGCCCACATAGTGGTTCATGTGTCCATGAGTCCATGCGTTTTTGTAGTTCACCGCCATCCATTTCGACGGCAGGCCCCATATGTTAATAAATATCTCACTGTTTGCTTTGAACGAGGACAGGAATACCCATCCGAATACAACCAGCGTTATCGCAACCCAAAGGATAATGATAGAGTACTGAACCCCTGTGACAACTCTGGTTCTTAAATTCTTTTCTTTCCGCATTTTGCAGCTCCTTCCGTCAGTAGGTAATATCCTCTGTCTTTGAAAGCCAAGCCTGATAAGCAATGCCGAAAAGCATTACGATAAAGGCCATAACCACAGCAATCGCCGTACCATATCCCATGTGATAAACACCATTGCGATAACTGAGCGCCTCCCACATCATATATGTGGCTAGTGTATGGTTAATGTTATTCGGGCCTCCTTCTGTCATAACGTAAACCACACCGAATGACATCCAGCCGTTTATGATCCAGTAGAGAATGCTGATGCCCAGGACATCACGCAGCAGTGGAATCTTTATGTGCCAAGTAACCTGCCAGTCGGTAGCTCCGTCTATCTTAGCTGCTTCAAGATAATCGTTTGGGATGCGTTGGATACCAGCGATTATTGTGATCATAAAGTATCCAACCCATACCCACACAGTTACAAAGATCATACACCCAAAGCTAACGCCTTCTGTGCCCAGCCATGCAAAGTATTGAAATTTATCAAAGCCTATTTTTACAAGTAAAGTATTAAGCAGACCAAACTGAGGGTTAAAGATAAACGTCCACGCG
>ULIZ01039407.1_pt1 | contig 11899 bp, 10 predicted proteins | sample 1950601 | NCBI WGS metagenome assembly ULIZ01 (sample SAMEA4835456, study PRJEB28245) | human gut metagenome | biome: gut microbiome; material: fecal sample | place: Denmark | collected 2008 | reverse complement strand
CGCCACTGCTGGCGGTCTGCTCACTAACACCAACCAGAACATTGCTTTCAACCGTATGATGAGCCGTGAGGCATCTATCGGCATTGACGGAGTGTATTACAACCCTGCCGGTGTGGCATTTATGAAAGACGGCCATCACCTCAGCATCAATCTGCAGACTGCATGGCAGACACGTACTATCGAGAACGACTACGCTCTCTTCAACTACAACGTAAAGAATCCTACTACGCCAAGGAAATTCGAGGGTAAGGCTTTTGCCCCTGTAATTCCTTCGTTCCAGTATGCATACAACAAGAACAGATGGTCGTTCCAGGCCAACTTCGACCTTGCCGGAGGAGGTGGAAAATGTAAGTTCGACAACGGACTCGGTTCTTTCGAGAAGGTTGTGGCAAACATCGGTTTCCTCGGCAACTCCCTCGCTCCATATCTTAACGGCATATTGCCGGTAAATCCAAATATCGCAAACCCTGCAACGGGAACGATGGGAGGATATGGATATACCTACGACAGCTTCATGCGCGGTCGTCAGTATTACTATGGACTTTCTGTCGGCGCTGCCTACAGAATCAACGACCACCTGTCTGTATTCGGAGGTGTGAGAGGAATCTACGCCACATGTAACTACTACGGATATGTGAAGAACATCGCTTTCGTGGGTAACAACGGTGCCAAACTGCCGCTCTCTACTATGGTGGACAGAAACGATCCGGAGAGTTCAGACATTGAGCTGAACACCGACCAGACTGGTTATGGCTTCACTCCAATCATCGGTATCGACTACAAGACCGGCCGTTGGAACTTCTCTGCAAAGTATGAGTTCAAGACCCATCTGTGTCTTGTAAACCAGGGTACCGTCATCACACCGGTGAAGAAGCTGAACGCTATCGGTGAGAACCTTGCTGCCGCCGGTGTTCCGGTACAGGTGCTCCAGGGCATCAGTCCGGCAATCCAGCAGGCAAAGGAGAACATCAACGAGCTTATTGCTGAGTATGATCCGGAGCAGAACCATAAGGATGCCGGTGACATTCCTGCATTGCTCACCCTCGGAGTGGGCTATAGTCCTATCGATGCTCTCCGCATCAATGTGGGCTTCCACTGGTTTGACGACAAGGAGGCAACCTCTGGCTACAATTGGACCAAGGCTGACGGCGTTACACAGGAGCGTGTAGACCGTCACAAGAATCTCAAACGTGGTACACTGGAGTATAATGCCGGTGCTGAGTATGATGTGAACAAGATGCTCACCGTGAGTGCAGGATGGCAGAGCACAAACTATGGTCTGTCGGATGCCTCAATGGACGACAAGTCGTTTGTGGTAAGTTCAAACTCTGTCGGTTTCGGTGCGAAAGTGAACCTGACAAGCAAGATGTCACTCTCCGTAGCTTATTTCCATACCTTCTACAAGCACAAGAAGACTTCGGAGCAGGTGTCAGACAAGCTGACATATACAGCAGACTACACTCGTAACAATGATGTGCTTGGTGTTGGTCTTGACATCGATTTCTGATAAGAAACTACTCTTTGAAATAACACACATAAATGATGAATCCCCAGTTGTCTCGGTGTGAGAGGACTGGGGATTATTCGTAGTACGTTTGCCTTTAGGTGTGTTTGTAATAGTAATAAAGGCAATTTATTTTTCTTGATTTGTTATTCTGTATTGAAAAATGTCTTATCTTTGCATAAGATTGGCTGCACTTGGCAATTTGAAAGTAAATTTTCATTGCTCTCGTTTGCACAATCTTTGCATTGATTAATTAATTGGAACTTAAAATGATTCGTTGCAATGTCAAAAGAAGAACTTAGGTCATACAGATTGAATTCAGCAGAGGAACCGACGGATGAGATGCTGGAAGCCATAATGCTTGAAGTTCAGAAATCGGCATGCCTGTCAACACTCAAGGCCAAGGCAGAACTTGATAAGAGATTTAATGCTGCCAAAGCTGAGATTGCTAGGCGCAAAGCGACACATAGAATGGGATTATGAGTAAATTGACAAGACCTGTATTATGTGTTGTTGCCGGTCCGAATGGTTCCGGTAAAACATCTACAACCATACAACTGCTGTCGAATGAATGGACTGAAAGTTGTTTGTATATAAATCCCGACAATATAGCTCAAGAGCAGTTTGGGGATTGGAATTCATCTGAAGCGGTTTTAAAGGCAGCACGTTATTCTACAGAGTTGCGTTACAAATGTCTTGATGGTAGGCAGGATTTCGTTTTTGAAACAGTATTCTCGTCTGATGAGAAGCTTGAATTCTTGAAAAAAGCTCATAGGATGGGGTTCTTCATTCGTTTTTTCTTTGTATGTACTGCTACTCCAGAAATTAATGTAGCAAGAATAACGAAAAGGTTCCTTGAAGGGGGACACGAGGTTCCAATATCTAAAATTATCTCACGCTATTATAAGTCTTTGGTTAATGCCAGCGAGGCAATAAGTTTTGTGGACCGTGCATACATCTATGATAATTCGATAGAGAACCATTTACCGCGTTTGCTTTACAGAACAGTTGATGGAAAGGTCTTCAAACAGTATATTGACGACGTCCCGGAATGGGCAAAACAATTGGTCTTATAAGAAATAGAATAATCCCCGGTTGTCTCGTGTGAGAGAGCCGGGGATTGGTGCTTATTTGTCGGAAGTCGGATGACTGTCAGCTCGGGTCCACATCGTAGTAAATCTGCAGGGAGGAGTATCGCTTGTCCTGTTCCATCTGGCGCTGGGCGAGCAACAGACACTGGCGCACCCTCTTCATGTCGATACCCGGTTCGAGCTTCAGCATTATCTTGCGGATGAAGAATGTGCGCACCTTCGATACCGCAGGCTTGTCAGGACCGAGCACCCTTGCTCCAAGCCATTGTCTCAGTCTGCCGCCCATCTCTATCGCTGCCGTGTTCACGCGGTCATCGTCTTTGTGCTTCAGGTAGACATATATGAGCCGATAGAAGGGAGGGTAGTGGAACAGTCGTCTCTCTGCCATCAGCTGTGAATAGAATGCCCGCCAGTTGTTTGTCACCACTTGTTCTATGATGGGCTGCTCCACGTCTTTCGTCTGCAGTATCACCAGTCCGCGGTCGCCTTTCCTTCCTGCTCTTCCCGCCACCTGCGACATCATGGTGAAGGCATGTTCGTATGCCCTGAAGTCGGGCACGTTGAGCATGGAATCGGCATTCAGTATTCCCACCACACGTACGTGGTCGAAATCGAGTCCCTTGCTCACCATCTGCGTTCCGATGAGAATCTTCGTACGCCCGGCAGAGAAGTCATTTATTATCCTCTCGTATGCGTTGCGGGAACGGGTAGTGTCGAGGTCCATCCTGGCAACGGGCACGTTGGGGAACAGTTCCATTATCTTCTCCTCAATCTTCTCCGTTCCATACCCATAGGGCCTCAGGTCCTCCCCCTCGCAGTTCGGACATTTCTTCGGCACGCTGTAGGTGAAACCGCAGTAGTGACATGTCAGCATGTTCATGTTCTTGTGGAAGGTGAGTGAGACATCGCAGTTGTTGCATTTCGGCACCCATCCGCAGGTGCGGCATTCCACCATCGGCGCAAAACCGCGCCTGTTCTGGAACAGTATCACCTGCTCCCCGTTATCCAATGCCTTTTTCATCGTCTCGAGCAGCAGCGGTGATATCGGACCGTACATCATCTTGCGGCGTTGCATGTCCTTCACGTCCACTACCTTTATCTCCGGCATCTCGATGCCCTTGTATCTCTCGTCGAGTTCCACAAGACCGTATTTGCCTGTCTCGGCGTTATACCAGCTCTCTGCCGATGGTGTGGCGGAGCCCAACAGCGTTTTCGCTCCATGCTGGTGGGCGAGCATTATCGCCACGCTGCGGGCATGGTAGCGCGGTGCAGGGTCCTGCTGTTTGAAAGACGTTTCATGTTCCTCGTCGATTATCACGAGACCGAGTTTGGAGAACGGCAGCAATACGGCGGAGCGTGCTCCCAGTATCACATCGTAAGGTGAGTCGGAGAGTTGCTTTTTCCATATCTCCACCCTCTCGGCATCGCTGTATTTGGAATGGTAGATACCGAGTCTGTCGCCAAACACCTTCTGAAGCCTTTGTCTTATCTGTACCGTCAGGGCGATTTCCGGCAGGAGATAGAGCACCTGCTCGTGGCGCTCCAGTGCCTGTTTGATGAGATGGATGTATATCTCCGTCTTGCCGCTCGACGTCACGCCGCGCAGCAGCACCACGTTCTTTTTCAGAAACTGGAACAGTATGTTGTTGTATGCTTCCTGCTGTGCTGCCGACAGTCGCTTCACGTTGTCGAGCTGAGGCACTCCGCCACAGTTCAGACGTCCCACCTCCTTCTCGTAGGTCACGAGCATCTTCTTGTCCAGCAGTTGCTTCATGACTCCCGCTGTGGCATGCGATTCGTTTATCAGTTCGTCTTTCGTCACCTCCACCACCGGTTCGTCGGTGCAGTCGCCCACAATGGTGTCCCAGTGGGAGAGTGTCAGATATGTATTGAATGTCTTGAGCTGTGCCAGTGCTCTCTTCAGCATGCCGAAAGCGATGTGCAGCGCCTGCTCGTGGCGCAGGTTCTCAGGCAGTGTGACGTAGGTCTCCGTCTTCGGTCTGAACCCGTCCTCTGCCTTCAGTCCGGCAGGCAATGCGGCGTTGAAGACCTCGCCGATGGGAGACATGTAATAATCTGCAATCCAGTTCCACATCCGCAGCTGGTCTTCGGTCACGATAGGCGTCGTGTCGAGCACCCTCGTGATGTCCTTTACCTTGAATTCCGGCTCCTTGTCGTGGATGCGCACCGCCAGTCCCACCATCATCTTCTGCTTGCCGAACGGCACAATAACCCTCACACCGCTCTTCACCGCCTCTGTCAACGGCTCCGGAATGGAGTAGGTGAAGAGACTGTTGAGGGGCAGAGGCAATATGATGTCAACGTATGTCGTCGGTCTTTCTGTCATAGGATGATATGTGGTTATGATGCTCTTGGATTGTGGGGATGTCGTTTTCAGTCTTGTTCCTCAAGATACCACTTTGAATATTCCACGTAGTGTTGTGCGAAGCTCTCCGCCTGGTTCGGTCTCGTCTTCTTGATGAACTTTGCCGGTACACCTCCCCAGATTTCATGTTCGCCGATTTTAGTGCCTCCCAGAACGAGTGCTCCGGCGGCAACTACTGCTCCTTCGCCCACTTCAGCGTTGTCGAGCACCGTCGCGCCCATGCCTATCAGGGCACCTCGGCGCACTGTGCATGCATGTACTGTGGCATTGTGGCCTATTGACACATCGTCCTCGATTATCGTAGGTCCTGTCTGGTTGGTCACATGTACGCAGGCTCCGTCCTGCACGTTCACTCTGTTGCCGATTGTAATGGGAGCCACATCGCCGCGCACCACGGCATTGAACCATATTGAGCATTCGTCGCCCATCGTCACTTCGCCGACAATTGCGGCGTTCTCACTGAAATAGCAGTCCTTGCCCCATTTCGGAGTGAGACCCTTTATTGATTTTATAAGTGCCATTGATTTTTCTTGTTATGTATATTATTAATCTTCTGCAAATGTACTTCTTTTTTTTGTCATTCAGCAGTTGCAGGATAATTATTCTTTGTCAAGAGCAAAGCTATGGTCATTGAGGCGATAAACGATATAACCTTCGGCAGAGATACTTGTTTGCGATTTGGGTTAAATGAATTGCCCCAAAATACGAAGACAAAAATATATGCCAAAAATCCCCCACGGCGTGGGGAACAGAACCCCCTAATGTGGGGTTTCATTCCCCACGCCGTGGGGGAAAATATTAATCAAATATTATTCATCAAGAAAACGGGCGACATGGAATTGTCTTCCTTGTCGCCCGCATATCTGTACGCTCGGCATGAGCATTGTTGATTTATATACCAATTCCTATACCAAGGTATACGTTACTGTGGTTTCTTACTTCAGAGCTGTGAGAATTGATAAACCTATAGCCGACGGCTAAGGATAGGTCTATTACCGAGCGCATATACCTGTATATTATGGCAGCGTCGTACAGGTCATATTTCAGGTCGCCGCCACCGATGCTGTGGCCATATCTCGCTCTTATGTCTATTTCGTCGCCTTTGTCCCAAAACGTACCGTCTTTCTTTGCCTTGAAGAGTTGCCAGCCGCATTCACCTCCTATGCCTTGCGTTTGGTAGTATGTCTTCCTCTCGCTATCCTTGTATAGCCCAAGGTATCCGATATATGACACGCCGATTGTCAGTCTTCTCACGGGTTCTATACCTATCGTGGTGAATGACATGATTGGAATTAGGCCATGCTGTCTTGGTGATACACTTTTTTCCATATCTCCATATAATGTCACTCTATGTCTGCTTTTCGCTACAGAGTCCTGCTGCTCAGCTGCGAAGCTATGGCAGCTGAACAACAATAAAATGAATAAAACTAACTTTCTCATATCGTATTCATTCCTTATTTTATTCTTTATTCCAAAGATTGGCACTGGCAAACGCAACAGAAACTCCTAATCTTAGTGAAGCTTTGTCGTCTTCGCTTAAATCGGAATTATCGATAATTCCTATTACCTCTTCGCTGTATTTTTTGCCTTCCTCGAAACTGTCGGTTTTGTATAATTGATTTATATATTCTAAGACAACATCCAATGTGCCACCAAGTTTCGGGTTGTTACTGGTTATTCGGCTTATTGTTTCTTCTGGCGTTTCATTAGATGTATAGTTGTCTAAAGAGTTTATCACGTCGATTCTTTGTGCTTCTGTCAAAATTGGCTTGCTCGGATCTCCTAAAACTTTTTTAGTTTCTTCGCAAAGAGTGTCAACGAACTGTTCTTTGGTAAGCCCTTCCCAAAAATACATTGATGGATGGTCGCTTATCGCGCCTGATATTATGGCGTTATGCAATATTCCTACACTGTCCGCCATGCAGCCCGTTGAAGGATCTATTTTAACATCGTTTATGTGATTTGGATTGCAAGAGACGATGCCGCTCGGTGTTGAGGTTCCTGGTGTTGCGCCTTTATGGGTTGTTGAATCTCTTCCTTCTTTAATTATACTAACGGCTTTTTTGAAAGATGCTGAAACAGAATGAACTAAGATTTCACCTTGTGCTAAACCGTCTGCAGCGCCTTCGGCATCAGCTAACAAAACGTCTCTTACCCCAGTCCAAAAACGTTTCCATTTCTCTCCCCTGGTGATGACTGCTCGGTTGTACCCCAAATCCTTTGTGCCAAGCGTAATGATGCGTGATTTGATGCTGTCGAAGTTGTCAACATTGTTAACTTTGATTCCATTTGTGTTGTTAGGATAAAAGTCGTCATTGCTGCTGCAAGCTGCAATAGTAGTGGCGGCTAATAAAACACATACCCAATAAAATAACTTTTTCATGTTTTAAAGTTTTTTAGTTAGTAATGTTTATTAACGCTTTGAATAATGTGTTGCAAAAGTATATAATCTGTCTTTTATCTCCAAATATAATATGAATAAAATGCATTCTGTAGCATGTTTTTAACATATAAATTACAGAATGTCGCTAATTGGCCTATAGAATTAATTTAATGTTATGTTGCTGTTGAATGTTTTTTAAATATATCGTTAAAATTGCCGGATATGTCGATAGTCGTAAATTTGGATTGTTGCGCAGATTTGTGCCTTGCACCACTTCTATATATACAAAAAAAGAGATGGCGTTAATCCATCTCCTTTTAAGATTTTGTTGTAGCATATTACCGCATGCGGAAAGTATGTCCCCTCCGCAGTGGCTTGTTAGCTATTAGAGGTTCGGGTTCATCTTTGTCCACTCTGCCACAGGAGGAACGATGCCGAGTTCAACGATCTCGTCGCGCATCTTGCAGAGGTGCTCATAAGACTTGGCAAGAGAAGCCATCTCCTCTTCTGTTCCCTTAGGCTCAACGAAGTGAACGCCAGTCTTGTCGATAGTTGTAGGCATAGCCATCATCACGTTCTTGAATCCGCACTTGTCGCAGTTTACGTAGCATCCTGCAGGCAGTGTGAACTCCTTGCCGCCCATGGCAGCCTCGATCATCTTCACGGCATTGTAAGCTGGGCTCTGGAAAGAGCTGCGGCCGCGGAGCTTGATGATGTTAGAACCACCCTGTACTGTGTGGTGCTTGATTTCCTCCCAACGCTCTGCAGAGAGACCCATCTCTGAGAGAGGCTTGCCGTCAACCTTAACCTGAGAAGCGAATACAGCCATCTGCTCGCCGTGGCCACCGTATGTGTGAGCACCGGTCACCTTGTCCTGCTGAACGCCGAACTCCAGTGCGAGAGCCTGCTGCAGACGAGTAGAGTCGAGGGCAGCGAGAGAAGTCAGCTGGTTTGGCTTCAGACCAGAGTGGATGAGTGCTGTCAGGGCTGTTACGTCAGCAGGGTTGAAGATAACAACCACGTGCTTGACCTCAGGACAATATTTCTTGATGTTGTCACCGAACTCAGCGGCGATCTTGCAGTTGCCCTTCAGCAAATCCTCACGTGTCATGCCGTCCTTGCGAGGAGCGCCACCTGAAGAAATGATATATTTAGCACCAGTGAAAGCCTCTGCCGGGTCAACAGTATATGTTACGTTAGCGCCAGGGAATGCACACTGCTGGATTTCGTCGAATACGCCGTGAACACCTGGCTCATAGATATCATAAAGACAAATGTTAGGAGTGAGGCCGAGCATCAAAGCGCTCTGTACCATGTTAGAACCGATCATACCGCCTGCACCGACGATAACAAGTTTTTCGTTAGTTAAAAATTCCATAGTTGTAAATTTATTTTTATGTATATTCGTTGTCTTGTCATTCGCACCGCAAAGTTAGGAAAAAAAACTCGATAAATTGCAACATAATCGTCTTATAATTTGTTATTAATTATGAAAAGATATACCTTTGTAAAGCAGATTTTACAAATGTTAGATTAAGCACTATGATTATGACACAAATGATTCAAGATAGGCTCGCAGCTCTGCGTGAAGTGATGCGTAGAGAGAGCATCGACGCCTTTATCTTTCCAAGCACCGATCCCCACAACGGAGAGTACGTGCCGGCCCATTGGGAAGGCAGGAAATGGATAAGCGGTTTTGACGGCAGCGCCGGAACGGCAGTGGTGACAATGGACAAGGCTGCGCTATGGACCGACTCCAGATATTTCATAGCGGCTGAGGAACAGCTGCAAGGCACGGAGTTCAAACTGATGAAAGAGCGCGTTGAAGGAACTCCCACCATATCGCAATGGCTCGGAATGTCGCTTGCCCATATCAACGGTGCCGTGGTGGGGCTCGACGGATATGTGAATGCCGCCAACGAGGTGAGAGGACTTGCCGAAGAACTGCGCCGGCAGGGAGGAATCACCATCCGCACCAATTTCGACCCTCTGGACATCATCTGGAAAGACCGTCCGGAAATCCCCCTGAACACTGTGGTTCAGCATCCGCTGGAATATTCCGGAGAGACTGCTGAAAGCAAACTTCAGAGAATCAGGACCGCAGTGAAGCGGAGTGGGGCAGAGGCGTTGCTCGTGACCGCCCTCGATGACATCGCATGGACACTGAACCTGCGCGGCTCCGACGTGCATTGCAATCCTGTGGCTGTGGCTTATCTCCTCATCGATGTGGAGAAGACTATATTATATATAAATAAGGTGAAACTTGCGCCATCTGCAGCCGACGCTCTCAAGGCAGCCGGAGTGGTGGTGGAGGATTATGGAAATGTAGTCGAGGGACTACGTCATTTCGATGGCTACAATATCCTGCTCGACCCCAATCAGGTGAACTATGCCCTCTTCTCTGCCGTCAGCGCAAAGAAAGTGGTGGAGGCGGCATCGCCGGTGCCTTATCTGAAGTGTGTGAAGAACGAGGCTGAAATCCGAGGATTCCATAGTGCCATGCTCCGCGACGGCGTGGCAATGGTGAAGTTCCTCCACTGGCTGAAACCCGCCGTTGAGGCTGGCGGACAGACGGAGCTGACTGTGGAGAAGAAACTCACGTCGCTCAGGGCTGAGCAGCCGCTCTTCAAGGGAGTCTCGTTCGACACCATCGCCGCATATCAGGAACATGGAGCCATCGTTCACTACGAGGCTACACCTGAAACGGATGTGGAACTGAAACCGCGCGGTTTCCTCCTGCTCGACAGCGGAGCGCAATATCTCGACGGCACGACAGACATCACCCGCACCATACCTCTCGGACCAGTGACCGAGGAGCAGAAGAAAGTGTACACCCTTGTGCTAAAAGGTCATATACAACTGGAATTGTGTAAGTTCCCCAACCATGCCAGCGGCACCCAGCTTGATATCCTGGCAAGACAGGCGATGTGGAAAGAAGGACTCAACTATATGCACGGCACAGGCCACGGCGTGGGTAGCTACCTCAATGTACACGAAGGCCCTCATCAGATAAGGATGGAATGGAAACCGGCACCGCTCCAGGCAGGCATGACTGTGACCGACGAGCCGGGACTGTACCTCGCCGGCAAGTTCGGAGTGAGAATTGAGAACACGCTGATAGTCAAAGACTTCATTGAGACGGAATTCGGCAAATTCCTGCAGTTCGAGTCGCTCACCCTCTGTCCTATCGACCTTGACTGTGCCGATCTCGACATGCTCACGGCAGAAGAGAAACAGTGGCTCAACGACTATCACGAGATGGTATTCGAGAAGCTCTCGCCATTGCTCAACGACGAAGAGAAGGAATGGTTGAAGACTAACACCGCAAGGATATGATGAATATCCGGAAATACAGCGTGCTTGTCGCCTTGATGATGATTGTAACTTGTGGACAGTCGGCGGCAAGCCGCTTTGAAGAGAACGAAAAGCCTGGCGACAAAAGTCTGCCGTCAGACAATTGAGCTACGGCAAAGACGCTCGTGGCAAGAAAGAGCGGCTTTGTATTTATAGACGGCGACAAACTGAAAGAATTCGGGAAATAGGCTGCTTTCTATGGGAAACTTGCTGGTTTTTAATGGGAAACTTAGCAACTTTACATGAGAAAGTATGCAACTTTCTTATATTTTGACGTAAAAACTTGCAAGATTTGAAAAATAGAAGTAATTTTGCAGCCGCTAATAAAAGCATCTGATATATAATTAATTAAGTATAACCAAATAAAACAAAAAAGAAAAAATGATTATTGTACCAGTTAAGGAAGGCGAGAACATCGAGAGAGCCTTGAAGAAGTTCAAGAGAAAATTTGAGAAGACAGGTGTTGTTAAGGAGCTCCGTGCCCGTCAGCAGTTTGACAAGTCATCTGTACTCAAGAGACTCAAGATGGAGCGCGCTATCTATGTTCAGCAGCTAAGAGACGCTGAGGAATAATCTCCTTCAAGAGAGACGTTTTAACAAAGTTTTTTGAACAATTCTTTTGTAACAGGAGGTGTACTTAGGTAGATAATCAAAAGAATATTTAAGGTGCCGAGACTTTACTGTAAGTCGTAGCCCTTGCAAAGATGATACATTCGCACATTGATTCAAGTGCAGATGTATCATCTTTTGTTTTTTATACATAATGACCGGTTGGGGCTTCAAATGGGCACGGTGCTTGCCCAACCGGGGAACGCTGCTTACCCATCCTGGGCACGCAGCTTGCCCCTGTTGGGCAGAATTGCAGTCAGACGTCTGTCCAATAAGTTAAAGTTTTAATACCCATATTCCTGTTTTCGTGATTCTGCCAACGCTGGCAATTCCTGTCATCAGAATTCCTTACACCTGACAATTCCTTTCGTCAGCCAACCATCCAGACAATTGCCTGACAATCGGATGACAGTCAACTGTCTGCTTGTCAGAGTGTTACGGCGAAAAACCAGATGGTCTGACAGTTTTTTGGAAATTCTTGTTTTTTACTAAGAATCGGCTATATGGGCTGCTTTTATTCATATCGACACCCGCTATTACTCATTAAACCCAAATCGCTTTCTATGTTAATA
>ULIZ01075217.1_pt1 | contig 11985 bp, 8 predicted proteins | sample 1950601 | NCBI WGS metagenome assembly ULIZ01 (sample SAMEA4835456, study PRJEB28245) | human gut metagenome | biome: gut microbiome; material: fecal sample | place: Denmark | collected 2008 | reverse complement strand
TATTAACATAGAAAGCGATTTGGGTTTAATCATATTGACCAACACCAAATAATAAAAGGATTGGACAACCGGAGAGTCTCAGCTTCTCCAATTATCCAATCCTTGTTTTATGTGCAGACACGAGGTCTGAATGGAATGTTTCTGAATGTTACTTCACGAGCTTCTTACCGTTCATCACATAGATGCCAGGGCGAAGATCGCTGACTGACTTACCCATGTAGCGACCGTCGATAGAGTATATCTCGCCGTTCTTTGGCGACTGGTCGGCAGTGGCAGAACTGATACCGGCAAGGCTCACAGGAATTACGCACACATTGTCGATGAACACGCCCTTGTCGTTGGTCTTGAAGCGGATAGCGGCATCACCAGAACCGGTGACATTAGCCTTTACCTCTGTCCACTGACCAGGAACGAGAGCGAACTCTGTGACATCAAGCACGGCGTCGCAACCATAGTTTGCAGCCAGAATCAGCTTGTTGTCTGAGCTGCCTGTGTATGGGGCTGCGAGGAACGAAATCACTACCGGTTCAGAGATTTTGAACGATGGTGTGACGGCGTTTGCCTTACGTGTAGCGTTACCGAGAAGCGCACACTTGTTGGCACCGGTCTTCGGAGTGCCGGACCATCCGTCATTGTCAGGGAAGAAGTCTGCCAATCCCACGTTGTCGCCATCCCAGATGCCGTCATTACCGCCGATGCCGCTGCAGTTGTCGAATGTTTCATAGAGCAATGCTCCCTCCGGCTTGTCCTGCTTTGTGGCGCTCTTTGTGGTATACTCAAACGAGATTGTGCCGTCGGCGTTCTGTGTGATGTTGAGCAGATATTTGTTCATGTAGCCCGTGCCGTCGGTATTGGCGTTGTACACGGTGCAAGCCGGACGGGAATAGTTCGTCAGACTGTTGTTGCCCTGATAAGGCCATGCGTCGCCAGCCTTGTCCTCATCGGTAGAACCGAGAGTGTTGTCGGCAGGAATCACAGTCATGCGCTGACGGGCAGCGTTGTAGTTCACCTGATTGTCTTCCCAGGCGCCCTTGCTGTAGTCCACGTGGAGCACGATGAGTCCCTCGCCTGGCAGTGCGGCGTCCCAACCGGTCTTCTGACGGTTTTCGAGCATATAATACTCGTTCTCGTTTCCGTCGTTATAGAAGATGTATGTATCGCCACCGGCAGCGAGAGCCTTCATGCCTTCGATCTTCTGCGGTTCGGCGTTGAGCACTATAGGCTCCTTCCATCCACAGAACATCTTCTCATAGCTGTTGTATTCAGCAGGGAGGAATGTGTTGCCGTTGTAGCATCCGAAACACATGATGTCCCAGAATCCTGTTCCATATCCCCTACCGTTGATGTCGTAGTGGTCTTTGAGTCCCATACAGTGTGAGAACTCATGGCAGAAGGCACCGATACCGTCGATTGCCTCTGTGGCGCCCAGCTCGCAGCTGCAGGCGTAGACGCTGACCTTCACTCCGTCGGCAACGGTCATAGGGTCGATGGCAGACTTGTGAGGCCATACGAGGTCCGGATCCTGAGGATATGTTGCCTGTCCGTGTCCGGCATAGAGGACGAACACCTCTTCAACGAGGCCGTCGCCGTCCCAGTCATACTGCTTCCAGTCTGTCACCTGATCCTTGGCGAGGTTCACAGCATCCTCCACCATAGGATATACGAGTGCCGCCTGGTCTCTGCCCGAGGCGTCGTTCTTGCCATATCCGGCATATCCCTTCGGCAGGTCTACCGGACCTACCACGTCGAAGTCGATCTCGAACTGTCCGCCACTCTGAGCCTTGAAGTAGTCACGCACGCTACCCTTGAATCCGAGCGTCTCGTCGGAGTAGTTCTCTCCGTTGATGATCTGCTTGTAGAGGTCGAGCGTATGCTCCGGCTTGAACTTGGTGTCGGCGAAGTTGGCAAGGATGACAAGACATTTCTTCTTGCCCTGGAATTTGCTTCCCTCTACCTTTTTCACCGGCATTGATGTGCGTGCCGACTCCAGGATGGCTTTCTCACGGGCTGCCTTCTGCGCCACCACTGCGTCGTATTCACTCTGCAGAGCGGAAAGCTCCACCTTAGAGAACACGCCAGCTGACGGTGTCTGTCTGTAGCAGGCACCGTCGGCAGTGCGCCAATATGTGAGATGCTCGTCGCCCACGAGCTCAGCTTTGACTACTGTGCCGTCGGCGAGAGTGATGTTGCGACATATTCCCGGCTTCACCGGCATTGCCTGGATGGCGATGGCAGCGAGAACCGCGGATATGGATAATAGGATTCTTTTCATTTTCTGTTATTTAAGGATTTTCTTTCCATTCACGATATACATACCGCTCTTGAGCGCCTTCATGTCGGTGCCGAGGAAACGGCCGTCGAGTGTATAGATGCGGTTGTCTGCCTTAGCCTGTGTAGCAGCGTTGACCTCAGCGATGCCGTCAACAACCAGGTTGTCCCATGGATTCGGAGTGTTGCTCAGCTCCACCTCACGCTTGAAGGTGAATCCCATTGTGCCGTCGGCATTTCTGTGGATATCGGTGATAGGCTTGCCCATGAGTTTCTTGCCGTTCACGTTGGCGTGGTTGAGTGTAGCGGCAGGCTCAGAATTGTCTGTCAGACTGTTCACGCTGCCGTATGGGAAGCAGTTGTAGTCTGGATACTGGTCACAGTTGTAACCGTCGGCACAGATGATGGTGTATCTCGCATAGTCGCCGTTGGCGTTAGGAGCCATTCCGGTCCACACTCTCTCATCGTAGTCTACATAGTTCACGAGCAGACCTGTACCCTTGCGCTTTGCGTCCCAACCTACGTTCTGATGGTTTTCGAGGATATAGAACTCATTCTTGTAGCCTTCGTTATAAACGATGAAGAACTCGCCTCCCTCTGAGATAGGGCCCATATTGTTTACAATGGTGTCGTTTGCCAACACCTTGGCGTTCTGCCATCCGGCAATCATACGCTCCAGACCTGTGTAGCAAGAAGGTGTGAAACCGTTGTCGATGTAAGAACCAACGTCCATGAGGTCCCAAGTGCCCATTCCGAAACGTGTCTTGGTTGGGTCGTAGGTATCAGGGAATCCGAGGCAGTGTGAGAACTCGTGGCAGATGGTACCGATACCGCAGATGGTACTGCCTCTCTGCAACTCGCTACTGCAGGCGTAGGTATCGATCTTCACACCGTCGAGGTTGATGGCCTTCTTGTAGTCTGAAGCGCTGAGCTTAGACTCATGTGGCCATATTGTTGATGCTGATCCGCCATCGTGCTCACCGAGTCCGGCATAGAGCACGAACACCTGGTCAACTTCTCCGTCGCCGTCCCAGTCGTAGTCGGCATAATTTACATCTGCATCTGCTGCCAATACTGCCTCAGCGATCATCTCTCCTGGCTTGGTGTCGTGGGAATAACCCTGGTTGGTGCCGTAATACCAACGCTTGTGGGCAAGCATGTATGGACCTACAACATCGAACTCGATATCGAGCTTGCCGAGACTCTGAGAGCGGAAATAATCTGCAACGCTACCAGTGAAGCCTAATTCCTTGTTGGTGTAGTTCTTGCCGTTGGCAACTTCCTGGAGGAGTTCTCTGGTGTGCTCCGGCTGGAACTGTGCTGACTTTCCGTCAGGATAGTTGACGAGGATGATGAGTCCCTTCTTCTTGCCTGCTGCGATTGCCTTCTTGTGAGAAGTGCTGGCCTGGAGCTGGTTCTGGTTGTAGAGTTTCTTCAGACGGACGGCACGGTCTTGTGCTCTCTGAAGTCTCATCGGCTCTGTTGCCTTCAGCATACGAGCCACGTCAACCGGTTTGAAAATACCGGTCTCACCGTCTTCCACGTATGTCTTGCCATCGGCTGCCTGCCAATAGCTTCCCCATTCGTCGCCCTTAAGCTCTACTCTAACTTCGGTACCGTCAGCGAGACGTACCGTTTTCCATTGTCCCGGTCTTGCGGGAGAAGCAAATGCCGTGAGAGCGGCAAATGCCAGTGCGCATAGTGTGTATATCTTCTTCATACTAAAAAAAAGGTAATGTTTGGGTACAAATTTACTGTTTTTTTAATTACCCTCCTACTTTTCAGCGATTTTCTTACTAATTATTTGACTTTGAGCTGATTTAGACGGAAGGAATGGAGAAGAAAAGAAGGACGGACTGACGAACCGGAAAGAAGACTGACGGACCGGAAAGAAGGAAAGATGGCGAACAGGACAGAAGCCGGGGCTGTGCAAGGAGAAAAACGTCAAAACAGAGAACGGACAAGCCTTCAAGGAGTTTTGCCAACTACGATTGACAATGGGGATAGGTATATGTCAAGACATTAGGCAGTTAAAGCTATTTAGCAGTTTTCTTCTTGTATAATATAAACAGATATTGTAATTTTGCACTCAAAAGAAACGGGATGTCTACAAGACATGCATTCTGTTATACCCGTTATACGGGGTGATGACAGGGACAAGCCTTCCGGTCAACCCGTCAAACTCATCAACTGTCAACCATTTAATATAACACATAAAAATTATCATGGCAAAGAAAGCTTTATTGATGATACTCGACGGATGGGGTATCGGCAAACATGGAAAGGGAGACGTGATCAACAACACTCCTACTCCTTATCTCGATTATCTTACGGCAGTAAGCGCCCATTCACAGCTCATGGCTTGTGGTGAGGACGTGGGTCTGCCTGACGGACAGATGGGCAACTCTGAGGTGGGTCACCTCAACATCGGAGCGGGCCGCATCGTATATCAGGACCTCATGAAAATCAACCGCGCCTGCGCCGACGGTTCTATTCTGAAGAACCCTGAGGTGGTGAGCGCATTCTCTTACGCACAGAAGACAGGCAAGCGCCTACACCTCATGGGACTGACTTCCACCGGAGGTGTGCACTCTTCTCTCGACCACCTGTTCAAATTCGTGGAAATCTCAAAGGAGTACGGACTGAAGAACACCTTCGTACACTGCTTCATGGACGGACGCGACACCGACCCTAAGAGCGGAGTGGGATTCATCAAGGAGCTGACTGACCACTGCGAGAAGAACGACGCCCACATCGCAAGCATCGTGGGACGTTTCTATGCCATGGACCGCGACAAGCGCTGGAACCGCGTGAAGGAGGCTTACGACCTGCTCGTAGAGGGCAAGGGAACAAAGGCTACCGACATGGTGAAGGCTATGGAGGAGAGCTATGCTGCCGACGTGACCGACGAGTTTGTGAAGCCTATCTCAAACGCCAACGTTGACGGAACGATACAGGAGGGCGACGTGGTGATATTCATCAACTACCGCAACGACCGCGCCAAGGAGCTTACCCAGGTGCTCACACAGCAGGATATGCCTGAGGAGGGAATGCATACTATCAAGGACCTGCAGTATTACTGCATGACTCCTTACGACGCTTCGTTCAAGGGCGTTCATATCCTCTTCCCGAAAGAGAACGTGCAGGACACTCTCGGTGAGTATCTCAGCAAGCAGGGCAAGAAGCAGCTGCACACTGCAGAGACTGAGAAATACGCTCACGTGACATTCTTCTTCAACGGCGGCCGCGAGACTCCATTCGAGGGCGAGGACCGTATCCTCGTGCCTTCGCCGAAGGTTGCCACATACGACCTGAAGCCTGAGATGAGCGCATACGAGGTGAAGGACAAGCTGGTGGGTGCCATCAACACTCAGGAGTATGACTTCATCGTGGTGAACTTCGCCAACGGCGACATGGTGGGACACACCGGTGTCTACAATGCCATCGCAAAGGCTGTTCATGCTGTGGACAACTGCGTGAAAGACGTTATAGAGGCTGCCAAGGCCAACGACTACGAGGCTATCATCATCGCAGACCACGGCAATGCTGACAATGCCATCAACGCTGACGGCACTCCTAACACGGCTCACTCTCTGAACCCAGTTCCGTTCATCTACGTTACAGACAACAATTCGGCTACTGTCAAGGACGGCCGTCTTGCCGATGTGGCTCCTTCTATCCTCCACATCATGGGTCTGGAGCAGCCTGCCGACATGACAGGCGAGAACCTCATCGAGGACAACATCCACTAACAAGACAGACAACACAATATCCCCCAAAAGGCGCATCCGGTAATGTTCCGGATGCGCCTTTGTTTTGAGTTGGGGATTGTGGGAAAATATTGTGACTCAAATAAATATTGATTTCTATATGAAATATTATGAGAATAGGGAAAGAAATTCTAGCTTTGCAATATAACGATAAAATCAAGACATTATGGCAACTTCAGTTTTAAATCCCACTCAGCAATATTTACTGAAACTGTTTTCCTATGATAACAGTGAAGAATACGCACGTGAAGTACAAGCTGTTCTGACAAAGCATTTCCAACAAGAGCTCGATGCCGAATCAGACAAGTTATGGGATGACGGTGTGCTCGACGCTAAACGACTTGAGAAATTAAGATATACTGATTTCCATAAATAACACCATATCGGACTTGATGACTTTATAAAACAAATATAAGAATCATTTTTAAATAAAATGCGCCAGCTATCGTAATGATAGCCGGCGCATTTTCATTTATTATAAATCAGTATGTAGTCCTGGGGGATTACAGTTTCTGCTTAACCTCAATCTCTGTGAACGTCTCGATGACGTCGCCCACCTGGATATCGTTGAAGTTGACGAGCGAGATACCACACTCGAAGGTGACTCCCACCTCCTTGACATCGTCCTTGAAACGCTTGAGGGCGTTGATGGCTCCAGTATGGATAACGATACCGTCGCGGATAAGACGAGCCTTGTCTGTGCGGTGAACCTTGCCCTCGGTGACCAAAGCACCGGCAACCGTTCCGACCTTCGAGATCTTGTATACCTCGCGAACTTCCACCTGACCGGAGACAACCTCCTTGACAACCTTGTCGAGCATACCCTCCATGGCGGAAGTGACATCCTCGATGGCGTCGTAGATGACAGAATAGGTGTTGATCTCCACACCCTCCTGGTCGGCGAGCTTGCGGGCCGCTGCCGAAGGACGCACCTGGAAGCCCACGATGAGAGCATCCGAAGCGTCGGCGAGAGTAACATCGCTCTCTGAAATCTGACCCACGGCCTTGTAGATGACGTTGACCTTGATCTTCTCTGTAGAGAGCTTGATGAACGAGTCGCTGAGAGCCTCGATACTACCGTCGGTATCACCCTTGACGATGATGTTGAGCTCCTTGAATGATCCGAGTGCGATACGATGGCTGATGTCGCTGAGGGTAAGACGTTTCTGAGTGCGCAATCCCTGCTCACGCTGCAGCTGCAGACGCTTGTTGGCAATCTCGCGAGCCTCCACCTCAGTGTCGAGAACGTGGAAGGCATCACCTGCCGTAGGAGCACCGTTGAGACCCAGGATGATTGCAGGCTCTGCCGGCTTTGCCTCCTCGATACGCTGGTTACGCTCGTTGAACATAGCCTTGATACGTCCGTAGCTTGTTCCGGCAATCAGGTTGTCGCCCACACGGAGCGTTCCGTTGCTCACGAGAACAGTAGAGACATAACCGCGGCCCTTGTCGAGCGACGACTCTATGACGCTACCCGTAGCCTTGCGGTTTGGATTAGCCTTCAGTTCGAGCATATCGGCCTCAAGGAGCACCTTCTCGAGAAGTTCGTCAACGCCAATGCCCTTCTTGGCACTGATCTCCTGACACTGGTACTTTCCGCCCCACTCCTCTACAAGGAGGTTCATATTGGCGAGGTCTTCCCTGATCTTGTCAGCATTGGCACCCGGCTTGTCAATCTTGTTGATGGCAAATACCATCGGCACGTTGGCAGCCTGTGCGTGGGCGATTGCCTCACGTGTGGTAGGCATCACGCTGTCGTCGGCAGCGATGATGATGATGGCGATATCGGTGACCTGGGCACCACGGGCACGCATGGCGGTGAACGCCTCATGACCCGGAGTGTCGAGGAATGTGATATGTCTGCCGTTCTGCAACGTCACGTTGTATGCACCGATATGCTGGGTGATACCACCTGCCTCACCGGCGATGACGTTGGTATTGCGGATATGGTCGAGGAGAGAAGTCTTACCATGGTCTACGTGTCCCATCACGGTAACGATAGGAGCACGTGGCAGCAGATCGTTCTCATCGTCCGGCTCCTCATTGATAGCCTCCGAAACCTCGGCACTAACGTATTCTGTCTTGAAGCCGAACTCCTCAGCAACGAGGTTGATGGTCTCTGCATCGAGACGCTGGTTGATAGACACCATGATGCCGACGCTCATACAGGTACCGATGACCTGGTTTACAGAGACGTTCATCATGTTGGCAAGTTCGCTGACGGTAACGAACTCCGTAAGCTTCAGTATCTTGCTCTCTGCCTTCTCCTCGGCGCGCTGCTCCTTGAGGTGTTCCTGGGCGGCGTCGCGCTTCTCCTTGCGGTATTTGGCTCCCTTCTTGTTCTGTCCCTTGCTGGTGAGGCGTGCGAGCGTCTCCTTTACCTGACGTGCTACATCCTCCTCGCTTACTTCAGCAGGCTTCTGTCCGCCGCGCTTGCGGTTCTTCTTCTTGTTTGAACCTCCGGCATTTTTCTGACCGCCCTGGGCGTTGTTCTGCTTGGCAGCTGCAGCGATGTCTACACGCTCCTTGCCGATGCGCTGACGCTTCTTGCGCTCGCCATTGGCGTTTGCTCCGCCATGCTGTGCCTTCTCCTCACGCTCCTTGCGGCGCTCCTCCTTGCTCTTCTTCTTAGGACGAGTGCTCTGGTTCAGAGAGTCGAGGTCGATCTTGCCCAACACGTTAACCTTGGGAGCGAGTTTCTTCTCGCTCTTCAGCGTGAACACCTTTGAGTCGTTGTCGGCAGCAGCAGGCTGTGCCGCATTTGCCGGTGATGCCTCTTTAGGCTCCTTCTTTGCAGCTGGCTGTGCTGCTGGCTGTTCTGCCTTCACTTCCGACTTGGGAGCCACCGGCTCCGGTTTAGGCTGGGCTGGCTTAGGCTGTTCTTGACTTGGCTGCTCTTTGGCAACCGTTTCCACTGGTTCCTGTGCCACGGGCTTCTCCTCGGCTGGCTTGCTGACGGCAGCAGCATTTGCCTTTTTCTCTTCGGGCTTTGCAGTAGAAACAGCAGATTTCGCTGATGGCTTCTTGCCCAGACTGTCGAGGTCTATCTTTCCTAATGGTGTGTACTTCTGCTGAGGTCTTGGCTCTGTGCTTCGTCCCTCTTTCTTGTCGGAGCGTTTCTTCTCCTTAGGACGCTTCTGCAAGAGCTTCTCTGCCTGTGTGCGCTCCTCCTTGTCCGACTTGTATGCCTCTACGAGAGCATTATACTGTCCGTCGGTGAGCTTGGAGTTAGGACCCTCAGGAGCCTCTCCCAGTTCGCTTCTTTTTTTCAGGAAATCAACTGCCGTTTGAAGTCCTATATTCAATTCACTAATCGCTTTGTTTAATCTGATGCTCATACTATATGTTTTACCCTTCTTCTTTCTTTTCTGTTATTATTCGGCTTGTCCGGAGCGTTCTGACTGCGGAATATTCGTTCTCCGCCCTTGCTTGCGGTCCGCCAGTTTCCGGAACATGCCATTCCCGAATGCTTACACATGCGGCACACCGTTCTGGGGAGCGGCGTGCCGTATGGACTGTATGTATTATTCGAATTCCGCTCTCAGCACCTGGAGCACGTGGTCTACCGTCTCCTCTTCGAGGTCGGCTTTCTCTACGAGCATTTCGCGTGGTGCCTCAAGCACCTTCTTTGCAGTGTTGAAGCCGATAGACTTGATGGCATCGATTACCCACTGGTCTATCTCGTCGGCAAACTCGTCGAGGTAGATGTCTTCCACCTCCTGGCCATCCTCCATGTCACGGAACACGTCGATGGTGTATTCTGTCAGCATACTTGCCAACTTGATGTTCATACCGCCACGGCCGATTGCCAATGACACCTCTTCCGGCTTGAGGAACACCTCTGCCTTGTGGTTCTCCTCGTCAACATTGATGTTGAGGACCTTTGCCGGACTGAGTGCGCGCTGGATGAAGAGCTTGGTGTTTGCGGTGTAGTTGATCACATCGATGTTCTCGTTGCACAGTTCTCTCACGATACCGTGCACGCGGCTACCCTTCACTCCCACGCATGCTCCTACCGGGTCGATGCGCTCGTCGTAGCTCTCAACGGCGATCTTGGCTCTCTCTCCCGGCATACGTGCTATGCGCTGCACGGTGATGAGTCCGTCGGCAATCTCTGGCACCTCCTGTTCGAGCAGGCGCTGCAGGAACACCGGACTTGTGCGGCTGAGGATGATTTTCGGGTTGTTGTTCTCGTTGTCCACACGCAGGATGACAGCCTTTACGGTCTCTCCCTTGCGATACTGGTCGCGAGGAATCTGCTCTCCCTTAGGAAGGATAAGCTCGTTGTTCTCGTCGTCAACGAGGAGCACCTCTCTCTTCCACACCTGATAGACCTCAGCTGTGATTACCTGTCCGACACGGTCTTTGTATTTGTTGTAGAGGCTGTCGTGCTCGAGCTCGAGCACCTTTGAAGCCAAAGTCTGACGCAGGTTGAGGATGGCACGGCGTCCGAACTTGCTGAAGTCCACCTTCTCGCTCACGTCCTCACCCACCTCGTAGTCTGCCTGTATCTTGCGAGCCTCTGTGAGTGTTATCTCTTTGTTGTCGTCATGCTCCACGCCGTCGGCAACGACGGTACGGTTGCGGTATATCTCGAAGTCGCCCTTGTCGGGGTTCACGATGACGTCGAAGTTCTCGTCGCTGCCGAAGATCTTCGCAATGACGTTGCGGAAGCTTTCCTCGAGCACGCTCATGAGAGTCGTTCTGTCGATATTCTTCGTTTCCTTGAATTCTTTGAAGGAATCGAACATGCTTACTGTTTCTTCTTCTTTCTTCAATGCTGCCATAGCTTATTTGAAACTTATTAAGTATTTTGTATATTTCACTGTGTTCATGCCGAAGGTCTTGTCAACGTCTTCTATTACCGGGCGCTTGGCTCCTTCCTTCTTCACTTTCTCTTTCACGGTGATGGTGAAATCGTCTCCATCCACACTCTTGAGCAGTCCTTTCCATTTCTTTCCGTCGGCGTCGAGCACTTCCACTTCTTTTCCGATGAAGTTGAGATACTGCTGTCTCACCTTGAAAGGCTGTCCGAGGCCGGCGCTGCCAACCTCCAATTCGTAGTCCTCGTCATCACGGTTGAGGTTGTCTTCTATGAAGCGGCTGAGCTGCACGCAATCCTCAATCCACACGCCATCTGCATGGTCGATCTCCACGACGATTCTGTCGTCTGGACTAATCTCAATGTCAACGAGGAAATAGTCTTTGTCCTCGAGCCACTGGTTAACTAATTTTTCAACTACGTTTTTGTCTATCATAAATAAAATAACTTGTGGTAATTCCCTTGAGGCGGCAAGAGAATGTCATCCATCAGAAAGTGTCGCCTGTCGGGGATTTAAAATAAAATGAGGAGCTCCTTCGGGGCTCCCCATTCCACTGAACGCTGCAAAGTTAATAATTATTATTAACGTGCGCAATGTTTTATGCATAAAATATGTGGTTTGTATCTGCTTTTTCTTCGTTTTTTAGCATTCTGCCATGAAGTATAGGCATTACCAACCATCAGATTCCGTCTTATTGCCGTTTTCCGGTCCGTTTCCTTTCCGGGGAACCGGATGTTTCCACGTACCGTCCCGACGCCTTCAGGCTGTTTATGCGTCGATGTTGGCGTATGTGGCATTCTGCTCTATGAACTGGCGGCGTGGCTCCACGTCGTCGCCCATAAGCATAGAGAATATCTCGTCCGCCTCGGCGGCATTCTCTATGTTCACCTGCTTGAGCAGACGGGTCTTAGGATTCATTGTGGTGTCCCAGAGCTGCTCCGGGTTCATCTCTCCCAAACCTTTATATCGCTGTGTGTGGATATTCTTGTCGTCGTCCACGCCGTTGCCGTATTTGTCGAGGAACGCCTGTCGCTGCTGCTCGGTGTAGCAGTATTCCTTCACTTTGTTCTTGAAGGTGCAGAGATACAGTGGCGGAGTGGCGATATAGAGATGTCCCTCCTGTA
>ULIZ01031916.1_pt1 | contig 12074 bp, 7 predicted proteins | sample 1950601 | NCBI WGS metagenome assembly ULIZ01 (sample SAMEA4835456, study PRJEB28245) | human gut metagenome | biome: gut microbiome; material: fecal sample | place: Denmark | collected 2008 | reverse complement strand
CGGTCTTGACCCACACATCCTTGCAGTTGAAGAACGAGTTGGGCACCGACATGCCGATGATGACCGGCATGTCTTGCGACAGCGCCTTCTTGACCGTCCTCACCTTCTCATCGTAGGTGTCGAAGGGGTAGAAGAGGGTGTTGTAGTCGTCTATAGTGTGGTTCCGCGCCTTGTCGAAGAGCGCTGCGGGGATGTAGTCGGCACAGAGCACGTTGAAGTCTCTGAACTTGGGCGCGCCCTTCTCGGTGAGCAGGTCCAGGGCGTCCTGTATGGATGTGCCGTCGCTGCATCCGGGCTTGTTGCTGCCCTTGATTTGCTTGTAGACGAATATGGGCGAGAACGCCTCGCGGTCTATCACTATCTGCGATGTCCACCCGTTGCGTATGGCGTCGGCTATTGTGCGTGCAGCGTATGATGTGGCCCAACTGGTGCAGGTTCCAAACTGTCCCTGGTTGCGGGCGACGGGGCAGAAGCGCCTCAGAGAGTAGGCCTTGGGCAGCACGGTGTAGTCGCGGGTAAGCAGGGTGGCCTGGCGCGGTATGCGGGCGTAGGCGTCGTCGTCGAAGACCAGTCCGGTGCCGTATTCGCTCTGCGCCATCATGCCGGTGGCACAGAGCAGGGTTATGAGGAGTGATGTAATTCTCATGTCTGTCTACTTGTTGTTGAAGATAAAGTCTCCCTGGAACAGCGAGCTGGAGTACCAGGGCGTCTGCTGACGGTTGGTGGCGGTAAACACGCTGGCGGCGACACGCTTGAACACCGTCTCGATAGACAGTCCGGGCGTGTCGAGCGTCTGCAGCAGTGCTGTAGTGTATGGACTGTTGCGGTTCTGGCCGTCGGCAGCCACGCTACCTGGGCTTGTGGCGTAGGAGATGAATGTTCCCACGGGCGCATTGACAGCCGAGAGACCCCTGTCGGCGCTTCCGCGATACCAGCTGCGCTCAAAGGGGTTGTTGCGGCAGGCGTCGAGAGCGATAATCTTCATCTTGCAGCCCGACTCGTCGAGCTTGTCGAGCACGCGGCCCAAGTCGGTACACTCATACTCCACATCGCTCGCCGAGTGCATATTGGCGTTGATGGGGATGAGGTAGTTGGCGCCCTTGTACTGTATGCCGTGACCGGCGTAGTAGAACATGGCGGCGTCGTAGCCCTGTGCGCGCTGTCCCAGCTGGTTGATGGCGTCGTCCATCTGCCGTTTGGTGCCGTTCTGGAGCAGGATAACCTCGAAGCCCAGCGTCTTGAGCTTGGCAGCCATATCTGCGGCGTCGTTCTGCGGGTTGGTGAGCCGCTGGGCAGGGTATGCCGAGTTGCCTATGACGAGGGCGATGCGCTTGCCCTGGGTCACTGTCACTGGCTTGGTGGTCTGGCGCACTACGGTGCGCTCGGAGGTGGCGGTGCCGTCGGCATTGGTGGCGCTCACCTTGATGATGTTGCTACCCTCGACGAGGGGCACGGTCTGCTCGATGCGCATATCCGAGCCATCGTTGGTCACTGCCTTGATGCCACGATACATCTGACCGTTGACATAGACATGTGTGGCGGTAATCTGGCTCTTTGAGCGTATGCCCACCGATATCTTCACGCTGGTCAGCGTGGTGGTGGCGGGGAGGGTGGTCCAGGTGAATGTGGGCACAGCCTTGACGGTCACCACGGGAGCGGGCTTGGGTTGGGGTTGTGGCTTGGGTGCGGGCTGGGGAGCCGGCTGCGGGGCGGGGGTGCGGTCGTCGTAGACGGGGCGTACAAGGATGCCGCGCGCGGGGAAGTCGCATGTGTCGATGCGGGGCTCTATCTTGCCTTTGGGGTTGTTGTTACACCAGAAGGAGATAATCTCGGCGGGGCCATAGCCATAGTTCATGACCTCGCTCGACCAATAGTAGCTCACCTTGCCTATATAGTATTTCTTCAGCTTGTTGTTGTCGCTATCCAGCCATCCGCCGTTGGTGAGGAAGATGTGGTTGCCGTTGGGGCCGGTCACCTTGATACACTTCCTGCCATTGACTCTGTCCCACTCAAACTTGCACTTCTCTATCAGTTCGGTCCAGTCTGCCTTGTTGGGCATGCGCCAGTGGCTGCGCAGAATGACTCTGGCGGCATCGTATTGGGGCAGAAGGATGTTGTCTTTGCCCACTCGCTCGGCCAGTTGGCTACTTATCTGGCTTCTGTATATGGTCTTGTTGGGGTCCAGCTTGGCTTGGATGGCAGGGGGATAGGCAGAGGCCTTGTAATCCTGCATCCATACTCCCTTGGGCTCACCCCATTGGAAGTAGTACTTGCTCTCCCCGTCGGCGCTGCCAAGGTCGGCATCGGCCCACTTGGCCGACAGACCCAGGTCTACGGCCTTGATGTTCTGCGCCTGCAGCGCGATGGCTACCAGGGCAAGAAGTGTGGTGATGATGTATCTCTTCATCGTTGTGCGGATAGTGGATAGTTACTTTTGGGTTGGTATACAGTCTCTCCGGAGCAGCAACTGGAGCACCGGGGCGGCGGCTGACGGCTGGCGGGGTGAACACACTGGCGGCTGGCAGGGCTGACAGGGTAGGGATAATCGGCGCTGGGGCTCTGCTCATGACCCGTCTGCTCGCGCCAGGGTAAGCGAAAAGCCTCATGAGCCTTAGACTTCCCGAGGGAATGGAAGGCACATGAGGCTCTACAGTCTATATTTATCCTACCTGGCTTCCAGGCTTGACATCCTTGGATGTGGTGGTCACAGAGAGTGTGCCGTCGTAGTTGACAGCCGAGAGTATCATGCCCTGGCTTTCCTCGCCCATCATCTTGCGTGGCGCGAAGTTGGCTACAAACAACACCTGCTTGCCCACGAGCTCCTGTGGGTCTTCATAGTAGGCAGCGATGCCGCTGAGGATGGTGCGTCCGTCCTTGGTGCCGTCGTCGATGTGGAACTTGAGCAGCTTCTTCGACTTCTTCACCTTTTCGCACGAGGTGACGAGGCCCACGCGGATGTCCAGCTTCTCAAAGGTGTCGAAGTCCACGGTGTCCTTGACAGGCTCGGGCTCATAGTTGGCAGCCTCGTTGGCTTTCTTGGTGTTCTCGAGCTTGAGCAGCTGAGCGTCGATGACGCTGTCTTCCAGCTTCTCGAAGAGCAGCGACGCCTCTCCCAGCTGTGTGCCTGCGGCGAGGATGTCCATGCTGCCCAGCTGTTCCCACTCGAAGCTGTCCATATTGAGCATGGCGCGCAGCTTCTTGGAAGAGAACGGCAGGAAAGGCTCGAAGGCGATGGCGAGGTTGGCGCAGAGCTGCAAGCACACGTAGAGGATGGTCTCCACACGCTTGGGGTCGGTCTTCCACACCTTCCAGGGCTCACACTCGGTGATATAGCGGTTGCCGATACGCGCCAGGTTCATGGCCTCTTTCTGTGCGTCGCGGAACTTGAAGCCGTCGAGCAGCTCCTCGACCTTGGCCTTGACGTCCTTGAACTCGGCGATAGTCTGGCGGTCAACTTCGGTCAGCTCGCCACAGGCGGGAACCACGCCGCCCCAGTATTTCTTGGTGAGCTGCAGCGCGCGGTTGACAAAGTTGCCATAGATGGCCACCAGCTCAGAGTTGTTGCGCTCCTGGAAGTCCTTCCAGGTGAAGTTGTTGTCCTTGGTCTCGGGAGCATTGGCTGTGAGGACATAGCGGAGCACGTCCTGCTTGCCGGGGAAATCGACGAGATACTCATGGAGCCACACCGCCCAGTTGCGCGAGGTGGAAATCTTGTCGTTCTCCAGATTGAGGAACTCATTGGCAGGCACGTTGTCGGGCAGGATATATCCGCCGTGGGCCTTGAGCATGGTGGGGAAGATGAGGCAGTGGAACACGATGTTGTCCTTGCCGATGAAGTGGATGAGGCGGGTATCGTCGTCCTTCCACCACTTCTCCCAGTTGCCCCAACGGGCAGGGTCGCTATCGCAGAGCTCCTTGGTGTTGGAGATATAGCCGATGGGCGCGTCGAACCACACGTAGAGCACTTTGCCATCGGCACCCTCTACGGGCACGGGGATACCCCAGTCCAGGTCGCGGGTCATCGCGCGTGGCTGCAAGTCCATGTCGAGCCACGACTTACACTGTCCATACACGTTGGGACGCCACTCCTTGTGTCCCTCCAGTATCCAGTCCTTGAGCCACTGCTGATAGTCGCCCAGCGGGAGATACCAGTTCTTGGTGGGACGCTTCACGAGGCCGTGGCCAGGGTTGTTCTTGTTGGTGGGGTTGATGAGTTCCTCGGGCGAGAGCGTGGCTCCGCACTTCTCGCACTGGTCACCGTAGGCACCCTCGGCACCACAGCGCGGACAGGTGCCCACGATATTTCGGTCGGTGAGGAACTCGCCGGTCACCTCGTCACAGTACTGCTCCTCGGTGATTTCTTCGAGCTTGCCGTCGTCATAGAGCTTGCGGAAGAAGTCGGATGCAAACTTGTGGTGTATCTTGCTGGTGGTGCGGCTGTAGATGTCGAACGAGATGCCGAACTCTGCAAACGAGTCCTTGATGAGCTTGTGATAGCGGTCTACCACCTCCTGCACGCTGATGCCCTCCTTGCGGGCACGTATGGTCACGGGTACGCCGTGCTCGTCGCTTCCGCCGATGAATATCACATCCTTTTTCTTCAGTCTGAGATATCTTACATAGATGTCGGCAGGCACATATACGCCGGCGAGATGGCCGATATGCACACCGCCGTTGGCGTAAGGAAGCGCCGCAGTCACGGTAGTACGCTTGAAATTCTTCTCCATATTTGTTGTGATTGTATTTATTTTGGTGCAAAGTTACAAAATTATTATTAAGTAATGTGTTTGTTTACAAACAATTGCACCCCGCCGCTGCAATTATTTGCGCTGTCGCCACCCTCACGATTGCCCCCGACGCCGCCCCCATCCCCATTCCATCGCCCATGACTCCGCCCAAGATAGCCCCCGCTGGCAATATGCCCGAGTCCGCTGGCAATACGCCCGAGTCCGCTGCCGCCATGCCCATACCCGCAGTCGTCATGCCAGAGTCCACAGCCATCTCGTCAGCGACCATCCCCATCCCGCCCGAGCCCCATCGCATCCCGCCCGAGTCCCATCTCATCCCGCCCGAGCCCGAGCCCATCCCGTCCGAGTCCACAGTAAAGTTGGGTTCGTGGCACGAAATAGTGATTGCCAAGCCTGCAATAATGACTGCAAACCCCGCAATCACTATTTCCCACCCCGCATTCAGAATAATCACCATCTCCACCCATACAGCAAGGGTCTCAGCCTTTGCTGCATGGGTGGAGAAGGTGATGAAGGTAATGGCTGTGGCACCGCTATCGGCTTATGTATATCCTTTGTCTTAACAAATTCGAGCTATCTTTACAATATCGTTGCATAGAAATCGTTAGTTAAAGAAAGGAGTATTGAATAACTGTGACAGATGTGGCAGCTATGCTTTGTAGACGCCGTAATATAGAATGATGAACAAATAACGATACATATATGACCAAAGAAGAGTTGATGGATTGGGGCAAGGCGACCATTAAAGTTTATAATGGCATTGCTGACGAGTTGGGCAGAAATAATGTCCCTGCTTTCTATTCACAATCGGACCTAAACAATATTGTTGGCACCGACTCCGTTGATGTCTTGATAGCCGGCATCAATCCTGGCTCTGGTGGTAATTATGAAGACATGATAGCCAATCCCAACTGGGGCATTGACCCTCATCGGGGAATGACAGCCGAGCAATTGGTATCGGGTAATTTCTGTAAGAACCCTAAACATGGAAATTGCACAAGCTGGAGTCTGCATCACACATGGAATTATTTCAGAAATCTTAAAATCTATTTCAGTGGTTTAGGTCATCCCAATGTTCTGGATGATGAAAGCAGATTTGTTATGGCTAATGCTACATTCTTCAATACAGCAACAGCTGCAGAATTAAACCGATCTTTATTGACCCAGACCTTTCCTCAGACATTGGAACTGATAAGACTATGCAATCCCAAGATGATTGTATTTCTAAGTGGAAAAGATGCCTTTAGCCGATTGGCTTCTATAAATGTTGCCGGCTTTTCGTTTAGATACGACAAGGCCAATAATCCCGTTTTGGGTCGCATCCTTATGGGTGAGTTTAATGACATCCCCTGTTATGGCGTCCCTCATCCTGCCGCTTACTTGACCAAGGAAGAAAAGGCACTAATAGCCAGGTTCTTTGCGTATGTATATAAAAAAGACATAGACCATATCAATATCGGCGAATTAAGAGACTTTTGTGCTAAAGAAAATCAGGCATATCACAATAAGCATGAGGTTAAACGTGAAAGAAAGGACAAATTGGATTACTGCCAGATAGAGCAAGCTGTCCTTGGCAAACTATCGTCTTATATCTATGCGCATGGAACGAGAATCAGAAAGAACGAAAATGCGCAATACGGTATAACTATAGCCAAAAGCCATTTGTACATACGCCAGGCTTATGAAGACAAATATAAGACGCCTCAATATAATCCCAATGATGACAAGGTTGCAGGTATGTTGGGAGAGAGAGGTTACGCAAAAGACCATGTCTGGCTTGGAAAGAAGCACCTTTCTGAATTTGGCAAATCAGAAGAGGAGATAATACATAATGTAATCGTCGAGATAGTAACTCTTTTCGATTTACTTGACCACTCTGCATCATTTTAATACCCTATTAAAACGATGCAAAACGCATTAAAACGAACTGACATTGAATGAGTTTTTTTTGAATAATATGCAAAGATAGTACGTTGACAAGGATTATGTCGGCGGCGACAATGGTGAGGCTGGCGGCGGCAGCGAATGGTGGTGTAGCCTACGCCTTGCCAGTCGCAGCCTTACTAAAATGTATCGTTTCATCATCATGCCGCAAAATTACCACTTCCGCGCAAGCACAGGAAACAATCACAATTAGAACCCTATCATCCAGCATTAAAGATTTCTAATCGACGGCAGGCAACGAGATGCCAGACAGCCAACTCTTCACCATCTCCATGCCTTCTGGACGGGTGGGGGACGACCAGCAGACAGCCATGTGGCAGCCCTTATATATAATAATAGGTGTAAGAGTGAATGAGGTGAAGATGGCGGAGGTGATGTAGGATATGTCTTAGTGCCGCAGTGGCAATGAGGAAAAGAGAAAGGGCTGGAGTCCTCTTGCGAGAATTCCAGCCCTAATTATGGTTATGTCCGCGACGGTCAGGCGGCCGATGTCAATCTGCTATTTTTCTTTATTTCCACATAATCTTGCGACTTGTACCGTCGGAATAGCGCACGATGTAAATCTGGTGGCTTTCGGGAGTGGTCACCTGTTGGCCGCAGAGGTTATAGATGGCCTTTATTTCATGCTTGGTGGTGCCAGGGGCTACAGTATTGTCTATGCCGTTGGCTACAGATGTGTAGTTGACCACCGGGCCCATAGCCATAGAACAATAGCCTGAGACGTTGGCTATCCATCGGTCTGAATACTGTGCCAGATCCCTTGTGGCGCAGAGTCCTCCCTGTTTGCGGGTTACGCAGTAGAGGGCTATCTGGTCCTCATAGCTGCTGACACCCTGATAGGGGAATGGGCCAATGGCCACGAAGAAAGGTTTGCCTTTTGCGATGGCTACAGGTTCGGCAAACTCGAAGGTGGTCTGTACGTATTCGGAGGCATTGCTCTTGAGCTCGCTTGCTTTGAGCGATGTCTTGGCGAGCACCTTGCCAGGTCCGCCATCGGCAGCCATATCGTATATCGCCAGCTCGATGGCGGCGTCGGGTTCACGAGTCTTGGTTGAGGCGAAGTAGGCGTCGACGGTCTTCACGGTAGCATCGGCCAATGGTGCAGGATATTTCTCGGCAAAGCGGTCGAGGCTGAACATATTGCTGCCAGCATAGAAGCCAAAGCTGTCGTAGCTGATGGGTTTGAGATTGTCTATCTCCTGCTCGGTGATGTTCCATATCATCATTTCGCCGCCAACCTGCAGGCACTCCGCCTTGTATGCCTGATTGGAGCCGATGGCATTGGCAGTGGTGAGAGTCACATCATAGCGACCTTCCTTGGTAAAGGTAACGGTGGGGTTCTGCTCGGTGCTGGTCAAGGTCTCGCTGTCGCTGGTGAACTTCCATTCCCAAGAGGTGGGCGCCCCCTCGCTCTTGTCGGTGAACTGTACGGGTACTCCGGCGGGAACAAATGCCATGTCGGCTGCAGTGGTGTAGGTGTCGGAGGTGATGGCAAAGGCTGAGGTGGGTGCCTTACCGATGATTTCGACAAACTGCTTGATTTCCTTCACATCCTTCTCGCTCTTGCGACTGATGGTAAGGGTGACGTCGTAGATGCCCTCTTTGGGGTAAGTCACTGTGACGCTGTTGCCGGCATACTCGTTGTTCTCGCTGCCAGGGAGCGTCCATATCGTCTTGGTGGGCTCGCCCTGGCAACGGCTGATGAAGGTGATAGGCTCGTCGACGGAGGCTGTGATGCGTGTGGCAGCCTCGGGGTTGTCGCGTACCAGACGGAAGGCGTCGATGGCCAGGTTCTCACCGTCAAAGTTGTAGTTGAGCACTATCTGCACTTTGTGTCAAGCATAGGCGGCGAGGTCTATGTCTATCTTCTTCCACTGCATGATGTCGTCGGAGACAAAGTTGTTTTCCAACGTCCAGCGATAGATGTTAAACAGGGTGGTTGTCTGTCCTGTGGTAAAATCGGTAACGTCAATCGTCCATGGCGCCCAGTTCAAATTTTTGGTCTTGAAGTAAGCGTAGAATTCCAGACGTTGCCCCTCTTTGATGTCGAAAACGGGCGAGGTGAGCGGTGCGGCGCCGTCTCCGGCTGCGTAGGTAATGGCGATTGATTTCTTGTCGCCGTCTCTGACCTCATCGAACTTCATATCGTCTATGTGCCACTCGCTGGGTACCGTCCAGTCGGCGAGGTCCTTGCTGGACTCGAAATACTGGGCGTAGTCTGCCATCACCGACTTGTCAGTAGTGAAGTCGGCCTTGAGCGGCATGCTGATGGTGAAGTCGGCTTCTATCACGGGGCTCTTGGTGCCTCTGCCGCGCGTCATCACATAGAGCTTGCAGGAGCGGTCGATACGGATGGTTCCGGTCTGTCCAGTTATCATGTAACTGGTGTTGGTGTCGCTGTTCTTGAACTCTTCGGCGCTCTTGGCCACGGTGGAGTACCATATCTCCGTGGCGGCAGCGTCATCGGTGGTGACCTGTACCTCTACGGCGTGGTCAAAGGTGCCGCCCATAGGAGTCATCTTGGGAGTCTTGAGCGGAGAGCGGGGAATGATGCCTACCTCGAGGGTGGCTGTGCCGGGGCGGTATTCGTCGTTGCCGGCAAACGAGGCGGTCACCGTCACTACGGTAGTGGCTTCGACCAGCGCCGTGCTTATCTTACCACTCTCATCCACCTGGCAGATGGACTTGTCTGATGAGGTGTAGACGATGGGCATCAGTCCGTGGGGGTTACGCAATGGGGCTTCGAGAGCCGTGCCGGCGAGGATGCCGACAGAAGAACTGTAGAACGAGAGTTCTGGGTCTTTGCGTGTGTCTTCATCGGCATATACAGAAAGGCCTGTGAAGAGAAAGGCCAAGAGGAGTAAGAGGGTCTGTTTTATAATTGTTGTTGAGTTAAAGTGAAAAAGGATGCGCCACAACTTGAGTGACGCATCCTTTGATGTATTGTTGGTTGGTTTATCTCTTGACAAACTTCATGCTTACACCGTTCTTTCTTACGATGTAGATGCCAGGAGCCAGATTGCTTTCAGACACCTTGACACCGTTCAGGGTGTAGATGCCGTCGGCAACCTTGGATGTATGTCCTGCTTCGATATTGCCGATGCCATCAACGGTGCCTTCTACGATATTGGTGAAATTCTCCCAGTAGAACGCGCCCCTGTAGTTGTCGACTGAGCCAGCAGGAACATGCACTGTACATGTGGGATAGATGCCGTCTTCGAAAGTACCATAGCTGGCTGTTGGTGCCTTTTCTCTCTTGGCGAAGATGTGGGCCAGCTTCTTGCAGCCTTTGAATACGTCGCCGTCGATGTAGGTCACTGTTGTGGGGAGGGTCACCTTGGTAAGTTCGAAGCAGTCTCTGAAGGCGTTGGTTCTGATACGGGTCACACCTTCGGGGATGACGATGTCCTTCAGGGCATGGCAGCCAGAGAATACATTGGATCCGAGCTCTGGCTTGGAGTAGCTCTCCTGCTTCAGAGCGGCAGGCAGCACGACGTGCTCAAGAGACACGCAAGCCTCGAAAGCATAGTTACCGATGCGGGTGATGTTGTCGGGGATAGTCAGAGTGCCCTTGAGGTTGTAGCAAGAACCGAATGCTCCACCCTCGATGGCTGTAGCTGTAGCGGGGAATACGAAAGACTCCAGCTTGCAGTGGTCAAACATATACTCGCTGATGATATTGGCGGTAGTAGTGAACTCGAGATTGGTGGTAGAGTTTTTGTAGTAGCTGTCTCCACCTGCCACAATGTTGGCACCAGAGAGGTCGAGGCTGACGAGCTTGCCCGATGTCTCAACATTCATCTTGTCACGTCCAGCCATCTCGCGGAGGCAGAGAATGTCGGAACTGTTGATGTCGCCAGTAACCTTGATTTCGGTCAGATTGAACTTGTCTGCGCCTACGAGAGTAGACAGGGTGCCGGCGGTCTTGACATCGATGGTCTTGACACCAGTCTCGGGAGTGGTGGTGCCGCCCTCTTCCTTGATTTCCTTGAAGAGACTCCAGTCGGTATCGGCCTTATACATATCTGCACAGCCTGCGGGCACATAGAGAGTGATGTTTCGCTGGTCGATGCCGTCAAATGGCTTATACCCCTTGTTGGGCAGAGTGGTAGCAGCGATATGTATCTCGGTAACTGATGAACAGCCGCTGAACATGCCGTAGCTCAGTTCGGTAACAGTAGCGGGGATGGTTATCTTGGTCAGTGCAGTACAGTTGGCGAGTACTGAGCCGGCAATCTTTGTTACTTTGGGGAAGTCGAAAGTGACGAGTGACGAGCAGCCTTCGAATGCGTTGTCGCCCACCTCGGTAACCTCTTCGGGTATGGTGATGGCGGTCAGCTTGTTGGATTGCTTGAATGACTCGCTCTTGATGGCGCGCAGCGACTTGGGCAGCTTGATTTCCTTCAGTGTGGTCATTTCAAAGCAGTGGCTCTGCACGGTGTTCTCTGCAGCGGCAGCTTTGTTCCACTTGTCTTTCTCATAGAAGTTGCCACCTCCGGCTACGAAGTTGGCGTCGGTCAGGTCGAGTATTTCGAGCTTGCCGCTGGTGGGGTCGCTCTTGATGTCGCGGCCAGCCATCTCGCGGATGTAGAGCAGGTCGTCACCGTTGATGTCGCCCTTGATGGTAAGCGAGGTGATGGTGAGTTTCTCAGCTGCATCGATGGTCGTAGAGAGTGTGCCAGCTGCGGTGAGTTCTACAGAGCGTACTACCTCGGTAGTACCGGGCTCTCCAGGATTGACGGTGGGGTCATACTCTGACTCCTTCTTTACTTCCTTGAACAATTTGCAGGCATAGTCGTCCTGATACTTCTTCAGACTCTCGTCGGGTACATACAGGGTGATGTCACTCTGGGTGATGCCGCTGAAGGCAGAATAATTTATCGAGGGAACGTTGGCAGCAGCGATGTGAATCTCGGTGAGAGCAGAGCAGTTCTTGAAGATGTTGCCCTTGAGGTCGGTCACTGTCTCGGGGATGACAACCTTGGTCAGAGCGGTACAGCCCGAAAGAACGAAGGCAGAAACTATCTTGACCTTGGGGAACTCGAATGATTTGAGTGAGGTGCATCCGCTGAAAGCGCTGGCGCCAACCTCTGTCACATCCTTGGAGAAGGTAACACTGGTAAGAGCGGCGCACTTCTCGAAGGCACTGTCCTTAATCTTGGTAACAGAGTTGGGGAGTTTTACCTCTTTTAATATGGTACCGGCAAAGCAGTAGGAGCCTACAGTGGCATCGGCGGGTGAGCCCTTCTCGGTGAAGCTCTTGTCGTAGTAGTCTCCGCCGCCAGCCACAAAGTTGGCTTCGGTCAGGTCGAGCACTTCGAGTTTGCCTTCGGTGGCTACGCCCTTCTTGTCGGCTCACCCGATAAACCATGGGGATAATTC
>ULIZ01025806.1_pt1 | contig 12111 bp, 5 predicted proteins | sample 1950601 | NCBI WGS metagenome assembly ULIZ01 (sample SAMEA4835456, study PRJEB28245) | human gut metagenome | biome: gut microbiome; material: fecal sample | place: Denmark | collected 2008 | reverse complement strand
ATACATGGTTTTAACAAGACAACTTTATTAGACTATCCGGAACATATTGCAGCCACTGTTTTTACAGGGGGCTGCAATTTTCGCTGTCCGTTTTGTCACAACGGGGAACTGGTGCTGGATCCCGGCTGCCAGCCGCTCATTCCGGAGGAAGAAGTACTCTCTTACCTGAAAAAAAGGCAGGGGATTCTCCAGGGGGTCTGCGTCACCGGCGGAGAGCCGACTCTGCAAAAGGATCTGAAGGATTTTTTACGCAAGATCAAGGAACTCGGATATCCGATCAAGCTGGATACCAATGGCTATATGCCGGGAGTATTGTGGGATCTGATGCAGGAGCATCTGATTGATTATGTGGCGATGGATATTAAGGCTTCCAGGGATAATTATGCCCGGGCGGCGGGACTGCCGCATATAGATATCTCCCGCATCGAGGAGAGTATCGGCATCCTGAAAAGCAGTGGCATCCCCTATGAATTCCGCACTACCGTGGTAAAGGGAATTCATACCGTGGCGGAATTTGAGAAAATCGGTAAATGGATTGCGGGATGCCCTGCGTATTATCTTCAGAATTACGAAGAGAATGAAAACTGCCTGTACCGGATGATACAGACAGAGGAATGTGACGATGTGAAACCGGGCGGAGTAGATCCGTTCGGCGCATTTTCCAGAGAGGAACTGGAACAGATGGAGGAACTGGCCCGGAAATATGTGGGGAAAGTTATCCTGCGGGGCGTGGAATAGACGCTGTGCCTCCCAGCTACATAAGCTGTTGTATTTTTACAAACTCATCAAAGCGAGGTAAGGCCAGCGTGACTTTCCCGTATTCTTTGGAAATAATGACACCTTTTCTCTTTAAACGCTCACGATAGACAGAGAAAAGTTCAGATTTCATATCTAATCGCTCACGGAGAGCTTTTACCTGAGTCTCTCCGCTGAGAGACATTTCAGTTACGATTTTTTTATCCAGATCGGATAATTCCGACCATATTTTACTGTATACATATTCATCCAGATATTGGTCATATTCCGGCAAAATCTGTTCCAAAGTCTTTTTATCGCGATTTTCCCAGTAGAGATAACCAAGTACCTGAAAGGCAAAAGGATAGCCTTTGGTCAGTGAAGCCAGTTCTCCGGCAGCATCTATATCCAGAGAAAAGATATCCATATATTGTTTGCGGATAGCGGTATAATTGAGTGGCTCCAGGATTAATTTGGGTGCACGGTATAAAAAGGTCAGTACTTTATCATTTTGAAGATTATAAATATTTTCATATAATCCCGTCATCAGTAAAAAGATGGGATAGTCGTTTCGTAAAAAAATCTGAAAGGAGCTTGCAAAGATTCGGATATATTTGGAATTCGTCACTTCATCAACGCTGATCAGCAACCTTTTTTCACTTTTCTGGATATATTTCAACATGAGTTCCAGAGCGTTTTCGATATCCGTGACCGGAGCAGCGTTTTCAATGGATACTCCCAGACCAAAAGCAGAAAAGTCAAGTTTTGCATTAATAAACAGCGTGTGTAATTCGGGAATGCTGTAGATTTTTGCAGCAAGACTTTGCAGTAAATCTCTGGTAGGATTCAGTTCCACAACGATCCAGTCTTCGCTTTTTCGTAATTCCGAAGCAATATTTGTCATCATTACAGTCTTGCCAGAGCCACGGACACCGGTGATCATGTAGATCTGATTGGATGGAATCTCGGCACAAAAGCTTTCCAGAATTTGGTTTGTTTCCGTGAGACGGGAGATATATTGCAACGGTTTTTTTCCAAAAGATAACGTAAACGGATTGGCACTCATAATGAAAACCTCCTTTTCTTATATAAGTTTATATAACTTTTAAAATCTTATATAACTTTATATAAGTGTATATAACTTTGTAATTATTATATAAGTTTATATAACTTTTGGCAAGAGATATTGCGGCTATGGGAAATGAATGCAGAAGGGAAATGTAAACACTTACTATTCCTAAATAGACATTTCATGAGAAAATGTGCATATTTTATAAAAAATAAATGTTGCGCAAAAATAATAGCTAAAATTTGCTCAAAAAATATAGGAATAACTTACAAAAATATTCAAAATACACAAAAACAGTTTACTAATGTGAAGTGATAGTGCTAATATACAGTACATAGTGTTGTAAGAGCTTACAAATGTAATCGTTTACAACAAAGCGCAAGAACAGAAAACAGTGCAAAAAATTACGGAGATTAGAGCGCTACCGTAAAAAAATGGGAGGATTGTATGAGTCGATGTAAGAGAAAAAGATTTCTGGCATTTATGTTGACCGTGGCTATGTTGCTGGGTGTCATGCCGGTGGATCTGCTGGGCGGTATTGCCAGTGTGAAGGCTGCGGAGACGGTCCATGAGGTGAACTTTACAAAGCTACCTGTAGAAGGAAAAAAAGATACGGATCCATTTACAAATGATATGATGGCAGACAGCTATTATGCACTTGTTGGAAGTGCAATGTGTAGATTAAACAGTGAAGCAACAAAAGTAAAAGCTGTTGAACTGTCAAATAAGGAAGGAAAATCTGCCATAAATTTTACGGTTAGTGGAACGGCAACCTTGGAAGTGAAATTTAGTAGTACTGGTGGTGGAAAAACCTCGAAACTGGCATTAAAAAAAGATGGAACACAGATAGCAGATTCTGTGAAGGAAGCTACAGGAACAACTGGTGAAACAGTAACTTACTCGAACCTTGCTACAGGTACTTACTCAATCATTAGTGCAGAAGGATTTACGGAGAGAAGCGTTCGAATCATAAGTATTAAGGTAACAGAGACATCGCAGGATGTTCCCGCAGGTGCAACCGTTTCTGGTAACATTGCAGTTGTAGATAACACGAACGGATTGGTGCAGGAAGGCCAAAAGGTTAGCCTGACCGCAGCAGAGAACAAAGATACAGTAGAGTTAGCTGTAGGAGTTGAAAATGAGGATATTACCTTGAGTGCCGGAACTAAGTACAACATCGTTGCTCCGAACGAGAATGTCCGCGCTGTTGCAGAAGACGGTAAGACCACCATTACCACCGGTACGGAAGCTTTTAGCACTACCATTACCTTAGGTAAGGCAAAAGTAGAAGCACTGGTAAAACTGGCAGAAGGTTCTGAACTGGAGAATGGTGCGACTTTAACATTGATCAATACAGCAGATGCTGGTGATACTGTTCAGCTGACACCTAATGGAACAGTACCCCTTAAGGTAGGTGCAACCTACGAGATTTCTACGAGTATGGCATTAGCTGATGCGAAAGTAAATGGTGAAAAAACGGTTACTGTTACAGAAGAAACTACAGAGCTGATCATTTCTATAGAATCCACACAGGTAGCGACAACGATCACTGTGAAAGATGCAGATGGTCTGCTGGGTGATGGAGCGGTGACATTGACCAATATGAAAGATACTGCCGACGTACATAGCTTTAAGAGTGGAGAAGCAGTATCTCTGACGATTGGAGAGGTATATAAAGTAAGCTGCGCAGTAAACAACGCAATTATTAAGATCAATAACAGTACAATATACAAAGCGTCAAGAGAAACTACAAATGCAAATGTGGTTATAAGTGCAAAAGATGCAGATTTGCATGAACTGGATCTGAGCGGTGGACTGTTAAAAGGACAGACTTATGAAGGCGGTATTTCTGTTCTGGCAGATATGCCTTATACATCGAATACGTTAGAGGCATGTGGTGTTTTATATGAGGGAACCGTACAGACCCCGAAAGAGAATCCTTCACCAAATAATGGAGCAATCCCTACTACCGGTGCTGCGGTGAAACTGGTTGCAGAAAAGGCGGGTAAGCTGAAGGTTACAGTATCCCTTGTAAGCAAAGTTTACTATTTCCTGGAAGAGACTGCAAACGGTCCCAAGGAAGTATTGAAATTTGATAATACAACAAATACACAAACTGGTGGAAAGGTTCTGATTCTTCCGGTAGAAGCAGGAAAAACTTATTATTTATATACACACGGATCCAAAATCAAGATGTATGGAATTACCGTAGATTACAGAACGTCTCTGGATTGGAACAAAATCGAGACTCCCGTACTTGGAACTCCTTCTGTAAAGGGAGGAACAATTTCTGTTCCTTACACTGCACAGGTAGGTGGAATTTATGCAGAGACCTTGGATGTGACTATGTACGATGCAAATGGTAAGGCGGTAAATAAACAGTCTATAACTGCCGAAGGAGAATCCGGAGTAGCAGAATTCACACCGGCAGCATCCGGTACTTACAGCTTTAAAGCAGAGTTGATCCGTACCGGCGAAGCTTCTAAGGTAAGTAATACGACAACCAGCGTTAACTTTGTCCTTCCTATGGCAACTCCCGCAGGCTTAAACGCCGAGAACAAAGGCCATGGCAACGTGAAGCTGACCTGGCAGGCTGTTCCGGAAGCGGAGAACTACACAGTATATGTGGATGGCAAGGTATATGCAGAGGGTGTGACAAAGTTATTACAGAAAATTTCAGGACTGACCGTAGGACAGGAATATACTTTCGGAGTTGCGGCAGTCAGAGGAAATGATATTTCCAAACCGGCAGAGGTGAAATTAACGATAACAGAAGATGCAGTAAAGACCTGGAATTATTCCGCATTCGGTTCCAGCGTAGATACGATGTCAGAAGGCGGCAAGAACAATGGTTTCAGCGGAAGTTATGATACCCAGGATCTGAAAGTATGGAGTATGAACAGCAAGGGTAAGCTGGTACCGAACTCCACCGATGGTGTGGCATTCTACTATACCACCATTGATCCTGAGACAGAGAACTTTACACTGTCCGCAGATGTAACCGTAGATAGTTGGAAGTTTACCAATGGTCAGGAAGGCTTCGGCCTGATGGCAGCAGACCGTGTGGGAGAGAACGGTTCCGGTAATTCTTTCTGGAACAACTCTTATATGGTAAGTGCGACCAAGGTGGAATATTTCTGGGATGCAGAGGCCGGTCAGGTATCTGATGCCGGAGATAAGTACACCATGAAGCTGGGTGTCGGATCTCAGGAGAAAATCGGTGTAACACCGGAGAATCTTGCGGCAGACACTGTAGTAGATGATTTCCAGACGGCCATGAGAACACTTGAGACCAGTGCCGTAGCAAGTGGGCAGGGTGCCGGAACTTATAATATGGTAGGCGGATATGAGGCAGCATTAAAGGATATCACAGATGTCAATCCACAGACAACCTTCCATATGACGATCCAGAGAAACAATACCGGATATTTCTTAAGCTATACCAATGCAGCTACCGGAGAGACCGTGACCAACAAATATTACCACGGTGACAACGGTGATGAACTGACCAGACTGGATGAAAACAATATTTATGTAGGCTTCTATGCTTCCAGAAGTGCTAAGGTAAGCTTCAGCAATATGAGCCTGACCACAGTGGCTCCGGAAAACGATGCACCTGCAGAAGCAAGACCGATTACTTATGTAACCCCGAACTTCAGCATTGAGTCTGCCAAGGTTGCCAACAATGCAAACTATGAGATGGTATACTACGGCAATGCCGATGGTGTTCTGAGTATTACGAACAGCAAGGGGGAGGCAGTGGTATCCGGACAGCATGTGGATGCCAAGACCAAGTTCCGTGTCAATACGGTTCTGGAGCAGGGCAGCAATACTTTTGCAGTGGAGTTCACACCGGATGCAGATTACAAGCCTGCAAAGTATTCTCTTTTAAGCAGTTATGATACTGTGAAATTTGATTTCAACGTAACCTATAATGTAAAAGACAGAAGTTATATTTATGTAAGTCCCGACGGCAGAAGCTATGGAAGCGGTGCAAAGGATGATCCTGTAGATATTTATACCGCAGTGAAGAGTGCTGCTCCCGGACGGACGATCCTGTTAAAGGGCGGAACTTATGCACTGGACAAGACAGTCATTGTAGAAAGAGGTGTTAACGGAACCGCAGATGCGAAGATTTACATGATCGCAGATCCGGAAGCTGCCACACGCCCGGTACTGGATTTCCAGGGAAGATGTGCAGGTATGATCCTGGCAGGCGATTATTGGTATTTCCAGGGATTTGATGTTACGAGATCCGCAAATGCGCAGAAGGGTATTCAGGTATCCGGAAGCTACAACACTGTGGACAACGTAATGACCTACAAAAATGGTAATACCGGTCTTCAGATCAGCAGATATAAGAGCACAGATAACTGGGAAGACTGGCCGTCCCACAACCTGATCCTGAACTGTACTTCTTATCTGAATGCAGATGCGGGATATGAGGATGCGGATGGATTTGCGGCTAAACTGACGGTAGCAGACGGCAACGTATTTGACGGATGTATCGCAGCATACAATGCCGATGACGGTTGGGATCTGTTCGCCAAGGTAGAGACCGGAGCTATCGGTCAGGTGGTCATTCAGAACTGCGTGGCATTCAAGAACGGTTATGTACTGGATGAGAACGGACAGGAAGTAGATGCCGGTAACGGTAACGGCTTCAAGATGGGTGGTTCCAGCATCAGCGGACATCATATTTTGCGCAACAGTGTATCATTCGGCAATAAGGCAAAGGGTATTGATTCCAACAGCTGTCCGGATATTGAGGCATATTCTTCTACCAGTTATAACAATGAGTCCTTTAACGTGGCATTCTATACAAATGACGCAAAGAATACTGCATTTATAGCAAAAGGAATCCTGTCCTTTAAGGATAGCAGCAATGCAGCAGGGCAGACGGTTGCAGAACAGTTCAAACCGAAAGGAACTCAGGAGACCAGTGCCTACGAAAATGCAATGAACTATTATTGGAGAGGCAAAAACTCTACCAACAGTGAAGGAATAGCAGCTACAGCAGAATGGTTCCAGAACATGGATATGAACAGTGCAATTCACGGAGGCATTCGCAGAAATACGGACGGTACCATCAATATGAACGGTTTCCTGGCAGTGACTTCCGCAGTACCAGCAGGTGTTGGAGCCAGAATGACCGGAACCCCTTCTGCTGTATTTACGGTAGCGGCAGATGTGGTGAACAACGATGATGACGATGATGATGACAACAGCGGTTCCTCTGCAGCACCTGCAGTAGACTGGACGGATGTAAGCAACTCTGTACAGGATAAGGTGGCAGAGATGATGAAAAATCCTGCTATTGCAAGTGTCAACATGAACTTTGTATGTAGCGGTGAAGTCAAGGTGCCTCAGAATGTACTGAATACCATTAAAGGTACGAAGCTGACGGTGGCATTCCACAGCGGAAACGGTGTGGCACTGAGCATCAGTGGACAGGATCTGAAGAATAAAGATCTGTCAAAGATTCAGAATATTGATCTGACAGTAGACCAGACGAGCAACACAATCCCGGCAAATGTGGTATCCGCAAAGTCCGGAACCGTGAACAGACAGCTGGGTATCAGAGATACCGGCAGCTTCGGAGTGAATGTCAACATTCATGTAAATGTAGGCAAGGACAATTCCGGCAAGAGTGCAAACCTGTATCGCTATAATACAGAGAAGGGACGCCTGGAGTATTGCGGATCCTTTACCGTAACTTTCACCGGACAATCCATGTTCGCATTGAAGCGCGGCGGCAATTATCTGGTAACTGTTACTGACCGCAGACCTTCCGAGAGCATCTGGTATACAGAGGGCGGTTATACGGTAAAGAGTGGTGATACGCTTTCCAAGATCGCTAGGAGAAATCACATGACTCTGGCACAATTGCTTCGCAGAAATGTACAGATTACAAACCAGAATGTGATCAGAGTTGGTCAGAAACTGAATCTGGACTGATCGTAAAAACTGTAAGAGATAGAGAAAAAGGACAAGACGGGAAACTGAAAAACGAGAAAACGGATGGCTTGGGAGGGCCATCCGTTTTTTGTGTATACGATGAGTCAGCCTACTCGATTGGAAATATTTTATTGCACTTGATTGGGGTTCTTCTTTCCACTTTCGAAATCCAGAGCATTCTGCAAGGTAGTCTCTGCAATGGCTTCCAGTGCTTCTTTTGTGAAAAATCCCTGATGGGATGTTATCATGACATTGGGGAAGGACAAAAGCCTTGCGGTGGTAGAATGCTCCAGAATCTCATCGGAACGATCCTCGAAGACGTTTTTCGTCTCTTCTTCATAGACATCCAGACCGACCCCGGCGAACTTGTGCAGGCGGATGCCCTCGATAAGATCCTCGGTCTTGACCAGAGCACCCCGGGAAGTGTTTACCAGAATGACGCCATCCTTCATTTTCTTGATGGTGTCAAGCTGGATCAGGTGGTAGGTGGAATCCATCAGCGGGCAGTGAAGGGAGATCAGATCACTTTGCGCCAGTAATTCGTCTAAGGTCACATAGGTGACGAAGTCTTTCAGATCCGGGTTCTCGTAGACATCGTAGGCGATGACTTTCATGCCGAAACCGTTACAGATCCGGCACATAGCTGCACCGATCCGGCCGGTTCCGATGATTCCGGCAATCTTACCATAGAAATTGAAGCCCATGAGTCCGGCGAGGCTGAAATCATTTTCCCGGACCTTGTTATAGGCTTTGTATAAGCGGCGGTTGCAGGCCAGAGCCAGAGCCATGGCATGCTCTGCGACAGCTTCCGGAGAATAACCGGGGACACGCATGACACATATGTCATATGCAGCTGCCTTTTCCAGATCCACGTTGTTGTATCCTGCGCAACGCAGCAGGACCAGACGGACACCTTTTTCGTGGAGAATTTTTAATGTGGCTTCGCTCACATTGGAGCTGACGAAAGCACAGACGGCATCGAAGCCGTCAGCCAGAGCAGCAGTACGGGGATCCAGATCCGACCGGATGTAATCAATCTGGATGCCGGGATATTTTTTCAGAGTTGCCTCGAAAGATTCTTTATCATAGCTTTTGGTATCATAAAATAATATTTTCATAACAGTCCTCCTCGGGTTGATTTTTATAGTATGTGTATCGTTATTTTTAATCATACCCAGATTTGGCTTTACTATAGCTCAAAATATGGGAATTGTCTATCATATTTAAAAAGTGAAATCGAGAAAAATTATAAAAATGATGCAGATATGATGCAATCGGCAGATATACTGGCATCAGGAGGCGAGGATTATGAAAAAAATATTTTTTGCAGCAGTATTTGCAGGAGCACTGTTAGGTTTTACATCCTGCGGAAACCGGGAGATGGTGACGGATCCGGAGATGGAGACGGTTATAGACAGCATCAAGGAGACACAGAGCGGTCAGACGACGGAAGAGACGACGGCCGGGACTGAGGAGACTGCGGAAGTGTCCACACAGACGGAACCGACAGAAGGCCAGAGTGAAATACAGGGAAGTGAATGGGTGCAGTTTACCACAGAGGATCACGAGGGTAGCAGTGATCCCGAAGACAAGACCAGAAGTTATACCTATTACTATCCAACAGTTACAGTGACGATTCCGGGCAATGAGACGGTGCAGATGAAGATTCAGAAAGAGCTGGATGAATATGTAGACAGTTTTGTAGAAGGAATCAAGAACGGGGAGTTTGGTACACTTTATGAGGATATGCCGGTGTATGAGCAGAGCTATGAGGATCTTACTTTCCATGTGATCCGCGCGGATGATAAGGTGATCAGCCTGTCGTGGGGGCTGGAAGGGTATGATCAGGGGGCTCATGGATGGTATACTTTGTACTATATGAACTATTATACGCAGACCGGAGAGAGAATTACTTTTGACAGTCTGGGGAGCGGATTCCGCGACAAAGCACTGGAACTGGTGACAGCAAAGGCAGCGGAAATGCAGGCAAAGGAGGACTGCTTCTTTAACGATTACGAGAAGAGTATCAAACTGGTGGTGTTGGATGGTACGGAAGATTTGAATGCTATCTATCAGGAAATTTATGGGCCGGACATTGCAGGTACGGATAATGGCCCCGCAGACCCTACATTCTACATTACAGAGGACGGCTTTGTATTTGAATCCGGCCAGTATGTATTACAGTCCTATGCAGTTGGAATTGTTGACTTTGAGATTCCGGCAGCAGACTTCGGGGATGATCTCACAGCAGATATTTTTTAATGGAGCACAGGATGCTGGCGGGTATATTTGCAAAATATAGGACTTTACATGGGCGGGCACCGTGTATATAATAAGAACATCGGGAATGAGGTTCTCCCGGAAGCACAGGCTTCGAACCGCCGGAATTTGAACATACGAATTCGATTTGGCTGATGACTTCTGCAGAATATGCAGGGGACACCAGCCTTTTTTGTTGGAATTCAAAATGCCCTGCTGCGAGAAAACGGAGGAATTTTTATGCTTACATCACTGGGACTGATCTTTTTACTGGGATTACTCATGGCGGCGGTCTGCCAGAGGATTCACCTGCCCCGTATTATCGGGATGCTGCTTACGGGTATTATTCTGGGGCCTTATGTGTTGGATCTGCTGGATGTGTCAATCCTGAATATCTCATCGGAACTGCGGCAGATCGCGCTGATCATCATTTTATTGAAGGCCGGATTATCATTGGATCTGAAGGATCTGAAAAAAGTGGGCCGCTCCGCAGTCATGCTGGCTTGTGTTCCTGCCACTTGCGAACTGTTGGCTTTTGTGATATTTGCACCCATGATCCTTAACATCAGCAGAGTGGATGCAGCGGTCATGGGAGCAGTTCTGGCAGCAGTGTCACCTGCAGTTGTGGTGCCGCGGATGGTACATCTTATGGAAAGTGGCTATGGTATGGAGAAAAGCATTCCGCAGATGATTCTGGCTGGGGCATCCTGTGATGACATCTATGTCATAGTATTGTTTTCCACTTTTGTTGGAATGGCACAGGGTGGACAGGTCAATGCCCTGGATTTTGTGAATATCCCGGTATCGATCCTGACGGGTGTGTTGTTCGGTGCATTGGTGGGTTGGCTGCTTGGGCAGCTTTTTGAACTGTTGTACCGAAAGGGCAGTTATGTGCGCAACAGCATGAAAGTTATTATCATCATGGGTTTGTCCTTCTTATTATTAATGGCTTTGGAAACCCTGTTAAAGGGGACCGTGGCGTTCTCCGGCCTGTTGGCGGTGGTGAGCATGGCCTGCGCGCTGAAAATACGGGCACCTAGGGAAGTCACCGGCAGACTGTCTACTAAATTCGGTAAACTGTGGCTGGCAGCGGAGGTAGTACTGTTCGTGCTGGTGGGCGCGGCAGTGGATATCCGCTATACTATGGAAGCTGGACCGGCAGCGGTGGGGATGATCCTGCTGGCGCTGCTGTTCCGTTCCGCCGGTGTAGCACTGTGCCTGTTAGGAACGAATCTGAATAAGAAGGAGCGTCTGTTCTGCATGATCGCTTATTTACCGAAGGCTACGGTGCAGGCTGCTATCGGCTCTGTGCCGTTATCGATGGGATTGTCCTGCGGCAAGATCGTTCTGTCCGTGGCTGTGCTGGCCATCCTTATCACAGCCCCGCTGGGAGCACTGGGAATGGATGCCACATACCGGAAGCTGCTTCAGAAAAATGGAGAAAATAATATCATTTGACAGCCATCCGACACGTGATCGAGTCCCGGAAGGAAGCCGCAAAAACGTCCACAACATCTACACCATAAGAACCGCAGGCACGCTCTCGCTCTGGCGCAGAACGTAGCGGTACATAATTGACCCCAATACGGTCAATAAGTACCGACGTCTGCTTACGGCCTGCTTGTCCTTATGGTGTAGATGTTGTAGCGCAAACTACGAATATCCAATGCAAAACCCCGGCAGCTACAACAACTGCCGGGGTTTTAAGGAGGATAGAAATCGTTTTAAACTATGTACATCAGGTTTATTAACCCATGGTAATAACTACGTTGTACTCTTCTTTGCCCTTTTCGTAAGGAATGATGTGTCCGTCAACAGCCTTGCCGTCCACGGTCATGGATACGACACCCTTTTCCACGTTCTGAGGGTTCTTCACCTGAATGTGATAGATGCCCTCACGGAACTTACGGGTGATGGAGAAATCACCGAAGCCCTTGGGAATACAAGGATCTACGGACAATCCCTGATGAGTGGGATATACACCCAGTATGTATTGGGAGATATTTACGAAAGTCCATGCAGCAGTACCGGTCAGCCAGCTGTTCTTTGCCTCGCCGTAGAATTTTGCATCCTTACCGGCTACCATCTGG